>Ga0256845_1001588_pt1 | contig 17894 bp, 18 predicted proteins | sample RiftiametaG_FD_189101 | JGI IMG/M metagenome (GOLD analysis project Ga0256845, IMG submission 189101) | Tube worm associated microbial communities from hydrothermal vent at the East Pacific Rise, Pacific Ocean - Riftia | ecosystem: Host-associated > Annelida > Integument > Unclassified ...
GGCACCCGCCACTACACCGCAGATACAGAGAATAATGATGTCGATTAATGAGTGTTCTATTTTTCCAGCTTGACGTTTATCGGTGATCGATGAAAAATGGGATTGGATTGTATGAGGCATGATTTTTGTTCATAAAGTTTATGTTCCACTATTTGATCATATTCTTATTAAATGTAAAGCTTTTTTTCATGATCTCGCCCTGCACGAAGATTCAGGTCAGGCAATTGCCAAAGGTATTAACGCTATTATTGATACCATTCAAGAAAAGCTACCTAATACCAAATTAATCCTCCACCGAATATTTCCAAGAGGTCGGGTAAACGACCCGCTCAGAATAGTTAATGATTTAGCCAGTAGCATTGTCGCTGCTAGAGCGGACAATGAATCGATTTATTACGTAGATATTAACCAAAAGTTCTTGGACGAAAACGGCCATGTACCAATCAGTATTATGGGGGATGGTTTGCACTTGACTGCGGAAGGCTATTAGGTTTGGGCAAATGAAATACTTACATTTCTTTGATTAGAATCGGTGAAAATGTTCGAACGATTTGGAATTATGAATGTAAAATTTAGCCAGTTATTAACTGGCTAAGCGTTTGATTTTTTCTACCATTGCTTTTAAACCATTGCCGCGAGTCGGACTTAGATGTTTAATTAGATCAAGTTTTAAGAAATAGTTTTCTATATCAAAAACTAAAATTTCTTGTTTAGTTTTGTTATTATAAGCAGCCATCACAATAGCTAAAAGACCTTTAACAATTAACGCGTCGCTATCAACTTGAAAAATCAATCTATCTTCTTCAAAAGTATAATCAATCCAGACTTGGCTTTGACAACCTGGAACGATTCGATCATCGGTACGCAAAGTAGAATCCATTTCAGGTAATTCTTTACCTAAGTCAATCATATAACGATAGCGATCTTCCCAGCTATCAAAAAAACTTATGGTATATACTATTTCGTCAGATAGATTCATTTAAAAAAACATTCCAGTTTCTAATTTTGCTTCGTCACTCATCATATCTCTATTCCAGGTTGGATCAAATACCAGATCGACGTCGACATCATTAACATTGGGTACTTTTGCAACACGATATTTTACATCACTAACTAAAACTGGGCCCATCCCGCAACCAGCTGCGGTTAATGTCATTAGTACGTTGACTTTTTTTGCAGACTGTTCAATTGATACTTTATATATTAATCCTAAGTCAACAAGGTTCACAGGAATTTCTGGATCAAATATACTCTTTAATGCAGTCCAAACATGTTCTTCTAAAATCTCTTTAGTATCAACCTCAGGAAACTCAAGTGCTTCAGCTTTTAACCCTAATGCGCCGGCATCGGTTCCATCAACTCTAGCCATATTTCCATTTACTACAACGGTATAGTTTCCGCCGAGATCTTGAGTAATAGTCACAAAAGTATCTTTTTTAATAGTGATTTTTGTACCTACAGGAACAAGACGAGCAGGGCAGTCCTGTAGTGCAACAACCATTTTTCTACTTGAAGACATTATTGAGCAGCCACTGAAAAACTTTCGCCACAACCACAACTTGCCGTAGCATTTGGGTTGAAAAATTCTAATTGATAATTCACTCCCTTTTTCGTTAAGTCAATGGCTGTGCCTTGAATTAGTGGAAGTGTGGAGGGTAAAACAAAAAGGTTTAAAGTGTCACTTAATTCGAATTTTATGGCGTCATCATTTTCTTCGAGTAAGAGTTCTAATAAATATTTATAGCCAGAGCAACCACTTTCTTTGACATTAAAAATAACACCTATCGCTTTTTGATGAGCCACTTGTTTTTGTAAATGTAATATTGCAGATTCTGTAACGGTAACAGGTTGGTGTGTATTAGGGTTAAATTTTTCTACTGACATTTTATTTCTCTTTTTTGCAATTATATCAATTTACAATCGCTTTAGATTTATAACAGCATAGTCAAAGCGACCTTTATTGCTTTACACAATTGATCAATTTCTTTAGTGGTATTGTAAAAACATAATGAAGCTCTAACGGTACCATCTATATTTAGAGCTTGCATCAGTGGCATAGCACAATGATGCCCAGTTCTTACTGCTATACCTTGTTGATCCAACATCATACCAAGATCTTGCGCATGACAACCTTCGATATTAAAACTGATCACAGATACCTTATGACAATCTCTTCCTATGACTTTAAGACCACTGATTTTTTCTAATGAAGTTGTTGTATAGTCTAATAAATAAGACTCGTAGTCGCCTAACATTTTACGATCAAAACTATTTAGATAATTAACCGCTGCGGCAATGCCTATTGCGCCTGATACATTTGGGGTTCCCGCTTCAAACTTGTAGGGTAATTGATTGAATGTTGTCTTTTCAAAAGTGACCTTTTCAATCATTTCACCACCACCTTGCCATGGTGGCATTTTTTCTAATAAATTTTTCTTTCCATACAACACGCCAATTCCCATAGGGGCAAACATTTTGTGTCCTGAAAATGCATAAAAGTCACAGTCTAAATCTTGTACATCAACCTGGATATGAGAAACCGCTTGAGCGCCATCTATAAGAACTTTGGCGTGTACTTTATGGGCAAGTTCAATCATTTCTTTGATTGGGTTGATGATGCCTAAAGCATTTGAAATATGACCTATTGCAACTAATTTTGTCTTGTTGCTGAGCAAGTTTTTATATTGTTCAATATCAAGTTCACCATTATTTTTAATCTTGATGACTTTTATGGTTGAACCTGTTTGTTCACTGAGCAATTGCCACGGAACAATATTTGAATGATGTGCAAGTGTTGATAAAATAATTTCATCGCCGGGGCCTATATTTCGTTGTCCCCAAGATTGAGCGACTAAATTAATCGATTCTGTGGTGCCTCGAGTCCACAATATTTCTTCACGGTGTTCAGCATTGATAAATTTTTGAATCGTGGTTCGTGATTGTTCAAATTCTTGTGTAGCTTTATCGCTTAGGTAGTGAGCACCTCTATGAACATTTGAATTTGTCTTTTTATAATATTGACTGATAGCATTAATGACATAACCTGGCTTTTGTCCGGTTGCGCCATTATCAAGATAAATTAATGGTTTTCCATTTATCTTGGTTGATAAAATGGGGAAGTCGCCTCTAATTTTTTTAATATCAAAAGATCTTAATTGTGGTTTTACCGTTGCTTGAACCGCTGCGCTGTTATTTATATTTGTCATAGTGTGATGGTAATTTAATTAAAATACTAATTTAAGTTAAAAGTTAAGCTTTAAATTATAGACTTTATTCATAGCAAAGAGAGTCTATTTTGTATTAATTGAGTCAACATTTTATTCATTGAACTATTTTTGACATAAGCCAATAACTCGTTGATAAAGCCAATACTCATCATGGTGCGTGCTTTTGAGCCGGAGATCCCTCTCGATTTCAAATAAAATATTGAAGCATCATCAATTTTTGCAACTGTTGCACCATGTGCACAAATCACATCGTCTGCGTAAATTTCAAGCTCAGGCTTTGTATTGATTTCTGCGGTATTGGTTAGCAGTAAATTTTTGTTACTTAATTGAGCATCCGATTTTTGTGCATTTTTAAAGATATGAATTTTGCCATTAAATGTTGCTTTTGCTTTATCCGTAATAATTCCTCTAAAAATTTCCAGACTATTGCAGTAAGGAACTCGATGTTCAATACAAGTATGGTAATCAATATTTTGTTGACCTGATGGTAAATAGATCCCCGTTGTTTGACTGTTAGCGCCGCTACCGATATTAATTATCTTTACATCGGTTTTATTAAGTAAACTACCATTTGAATAGAAGAAAGAATTTAAAGTTGAATTCTTATTAAGTAAATGGGATAGGTTGCTAATTTGTTTGTGGGGTTCTGACTCTAAATTAAATCGGTAATGATCTGTTTTAGCATTTTCTTCAAGACTGACTAGAGTGGCTTGTATCGCAAGTTGTGATTGAGTTTTTTGAGACGGTTCGCGATCTAAGTTATGTTCTTCAGAAATAAAAATTTCAACGATAGTTGACTCACTTCCTTTGGGTAAATCTAAGATTAATTTATTGATTGATAAATAACTATTCTCAGTTTTTTCACTACTAGTAGCTGTTGCATAATGAAGGATATAAAGTGGGGTTTTTAGCTTGCTATTTTCTTCAAATTTGATATAGCTTGTTTTTTTATAATTTAGGCTGGCCAAAGAAATTAACGGATTTTTTTCATTTCCATATTGATCTTCTATGGTTATTATTCTACTAATTTTATCACTTGTTAATTTGCTTGAAGGTGTAATAGATAATTTGTTTTTTTCTGAAATACGAGAAAGTTCATCACAGAAATTTCCATCAACAAATACCAGTAAGTTTAACTCTGCAAGATAGTCATGGTTTATAGATTTTTGTTTTTGAATATTGATTCTAATTTTTTCGATATCAATTGGTTTGTTATTTAGTTGAAATCGTTCGCTCCTTAAGAAAAATACATCATTGTATTTCCAATCCTCCGTTTTACGAGTGGGGAGTTTTGTACCAATGATGTCTACCATATTAAATGGTGTGTCGGGCAACTCGTCGATTATTTTTTTCACTTGATTCAAATTTACATCAGTCATTTTTACTATTCCTGACCTATCCAGCCGTAACCTTTTTCTTCCAACTCAAGAGCTAATTCTTTTCCACCAGTTTTAATAATTTTTCCATCAGATAATACATGAACAAAATCAGGTACTATAAAATCAAGTAATCTCTGGTAATGAGTAATAATTAAAAATGAACGGTTTGGATCTCTGCAAGTATTAACGCCATCAGCTACGACCTGAAGAGCGTCAATATCTAATCCCGAGTCTGTTTCATCAAGAATACATAATCTTGGTTCTAGTAACATCATTTGCATTAGCTCATTACGCTTTTTCTCTCCACCAGAAAATCCTTCATTAACACCTCGCTTTAAAAAATTTTGGTCGAGATTAACTGCTTTACATTTTTCTCTGGCAAGCTTCATAAATTCAACGGTCGATAACGCTTCTTTATCTTGGTATTCTCTTACTGTATCTACACTGGTTTTTAAAAATTCCATATTACTAATGCCTGGGATTTCTACTGGGTATTGAAATGCTAAGAATAATCCTTTTTTTGCTCTTTCATCGGCGTCTAAATCTAGAATATTTTCATCTTTCAGTTTCGCGTTGCCATTGGTGACTTCATAACCATCTCTACCAGCTAGCACATAACCGAGTGTGCTTTTTCCTGCGCCATTTGGTCCCATGATCGCATGCACTTCACCTGGTTTTATTTTAAGATTTAAGCCTTTTAGTATTTCTTTACCTTCGACTTTTGCATGGAGATTTTCTATTTTTAACATTGATTTTTCTCTAAATTTAATAAGAATGTTTTTAATTCTATTAGTCGGGATTAGTTATCTAATAAGAGGTTAGCCTACAGCACCCTCTAAGCTAACTTCTAATAATTTCCCTGCTTCGACTGCAAACTCCATAGGTAACTCTTTAAATACTTCTTTGCAAAATCCGTTAACGATCATGGAGACGGCTTTTTCGGTTTCAATGCCTCGTTGTAAGCATAAAAATAATTGATCATCGCTGACTTTAGAGGTGGTTGCTTCGTGTTCGATAATAGCGTTTGGATGTTTGCTTTCTATGTAAGGGAAGGTATGTGCGCCACATTGATCGCCTAGTAATAAAGAATCACACTGAGTAAAGTTTCTTGCGCCATCAGCGCGAGGCCCCATACGAACAAGACCACGATAGGAATTTTGACTTTTTCCGGCAGAGATCCCTTTGGATATAATTGTCGATTTTGTATTCTTGCCGAGATGAATCATTTTTGTACCAGTATCGGCTTGTTGATAATTGCGAGTAAGAGCTACAGAATAGAATTCGCCAACACTATTATCACCTCTTAAAATAACGGAAGGGTATTTCCATGTAACTGCCGATCCTGTTTCTACTTGAGTCCAAGATATTTTCGCGTTTTTATGGCAGACACCTCGTTTGGTAACAAAATTGTAAATACCGCCCACGCCATTTTCATCACCCGGATACCAATTTTGTACGGTTGAATATTTTATTTCAGCATCATCGAGTGCGATTAATTCTACAACCGCTGCATGTAACTGATTTTCATCCCGCATTGGCGCAGTACAACCTTCAAGATAACTCACATGGCTACCTTTTTCTGCGACGATTAATGTTCTTTCAAATTGCCCCGTTTTTGCTTCATTGATTCTAAAGTAAGTCGATAATTCCATTGGGCATTTAACCCCTTTAGGGATATAGACAAAAGAACCGTCACTAAATACAGCACAATTTAGAGCTGCAAAATAATTGTCTTTTTGTGGTACAACTGAACCTAAATATTTTTTAATGAGTTCGGGATGTTTATGTACAGCTTCCGAAATTGGACAGAATATGACGCCTGCCTCGGATAACTTTTCTTTAAAAGTGGTTACGATAGAAACGGAATCAAAAACGATATCAACGGCGACTCCGGCTAGGACTTCTTGCTCGTGTAAAGGGATCCCAAGCTTGTTATAGGTGGCAATTAATTCAGGATCAACTTCGTCTAAACTTTTAGGTGCATCATCCATACTTTTGGGTGCAGAATAAAAGGATACTTCGTTTAAATCAATTTTTGGAAACTTGAGATGCGCCCATTCTGGTTCAGGCATCGTTTTCCAAGTTTCATATGCTTTTAAGCGCCAATCTAAAAGCCATTGAGGTTCCTTTTTTTTTGCAGAAATAAAACGGATAACATCTTCACTTAAACCAGGTGCAATGGTTTCTGATTCTATGTCTGTTGTGAAACCTGCTTCATATTCATTTTTTACGATCTCTTTAATGGCTTGATTGGAATTGTCTTCGGACATCTTTTTTACCTATTTATAACGGTTTCTACTAATTTGTTCGAATGTCAATTAGAGAATCAATTTGATGTCCCTTAGCAAGGTGGGGTTGGTCTTTATTTTGCTCAATCAACTCACCTAAACTAATGTTACTTAAAAAATCATTGATTCGGCCACTTAAATCTATCCATAAATTATGCGTTAAGCATTGACGTCCGTCATGGCAGTTCGCTCGCCCGTCACATCGTGATAATTCAATCGTTTCGTTAACCGCATTGATGACTTGTGCAACATTAATACTATTAGGATCGCCATTGAGTAAGTAACCGCCGCCGGGGCCTCTAATGCTTTTAACAATGTTGTTCTTTCGTAATTTTGCAAATAATTGCTCTAGATAGGATAAGCTAATTGACTGGCGTTCTGATATATCACCAAGGTTAACGGGTTTATCATTACAATTCAGTGTTAAATCAAGTACCGCTGTGACGGCATATCGACCTTTGGTTGTTAGTCGCATTTTCTTACCTAGCCTTATCTTAGTATTCGATTGAGGATATTCAGTTTAGGATATTCAATTCAGTAGATTCGGTCTTGGATTAAACTAAAAGCCAATCCTTTAATGGCGCTATTTTGATTTAACCAACTGTTTTAGTCAAGTAATTATTTGAATGATGTTTATACCATTAAATGATGGGAATTATTTTGCTAAAGCTAGCTATTTATTATCTTTAACATAGTTTTAAATGCTTTGGGATTAGCTGCTAAAATTGAGTTACTTTCTTCAAATTTTGGGTTGCCTTGCATGTCTGAAATCATACCGCCTGACTCTTGAACCAATAGAGCGCCAGCCGCGGTATCCCACGGACTTAAACCATATTCCCAAAATCCGTCAATACGACCGGCTGCAACGTAAGCTAAATCTAAGGCCGCAGAGCCTGCACGCCTCATATCCGATACATGCGGAAATAATTTGCCAAATATTTCAAGGTATTTTTCTAATTTTGATTCGTTACGAAAAGGAAAACCAGTAGCGAGTAGGGCATGTTCTAATCCTTTGGTATTACTAACACGCATTTTTTTACCATCTAACTGAGCGCCACGACCTCTGACGGCGGTAAATAGTTCTTCTTTACTAGGGTCATAAACCACACCGACTTGAGTTTTACCTTTGTGTTTACACGCAATGGATATTGCCCAATGAGGGATTTTACGGATAAAATTAGTGGTTCCATCAATTGGGTCAATCACCCATTGATAATCATCATCACCAGTCTGTCCTGACTCTTCACCAAGATAGCTATGAGTTGGGTAGGAATTTGAAATAGTATCTATGATCAACTGCTCAGCGGCAGTATCTACATTAGTCACGTAATCATGAGCTGATTTACTATCAATTGTTTTAATATGATTTGACTCTCGAAGAACAAAATCACCAGCTTTTCTGGCCGCACGTACGGCTATGGTTAATAGTGCTTGCATATTTTTGCCCTCGACAAAAGTATTCCTGCAATTTCAGTGAGAAAAGCGGAAGGTTAATTTAGCCAAATAACCATCAATATTAAAAACGACAGATAAGTTGCAACTCAAATTGTTTAATAACGTATAGACCAGTGTCTATTGGGGCGCAAGTATACGCTAAAAATATTATGTGTAAATAGTTTAGAAGGGATCGTTTTCAATGAAAATCATGGCTAGAATTATTAATCTACATGCCTCTGCCTTTAACTCATAACGATTGTAAAGGTGAATGAATAATCGCTAAGTTTAACAAACGGTTAGGAATTTCTTTTTCAAAAAACCGTCGATTAAAGCGATAACAGAACTCATCCAGGTATTCTTGCAAGTATTTTCCAGAAACACCATGAAAAGTATATAGGCTATCAGCAGTCCTTGGTAAAAACGCTCGTAACATATTGATTAATAAGAATTACATATAAAAAATAGTGCGAAAACATTCCAGAAATATTATTTTAACCCATTGATATTAAAAGAAATTATTCTCACCGCGAATTGCTACATTCAACCCTCTTTATGGCTACTTATATAAGTAGTATAACGCAATTCTGAGTTAAATGCAGAGGCATGTTATCTTATGGCGTTTTAAAGTCTGAAAAAGAATACGATGAAAATTATCAAGTAACGGTTTAAGAGTTAGAAGTCCATAAAAGCTAACTGATTGTTTTATGCGAAAAACAATCAGTTAGCTTGATTTTTAAGACAGTATCTGACCGTACTAGATCACGATCCTCGAAACGCGCTACGCGTACTCGTGAGCGTAAGCCTGAATGAATAGACGATGGGGAGCAGGAGTTGGTGAGTATTTTAAATGTCAAAATAAATGCATTAATGGCAATGAAGCAAAATAATAGTTGACAAGGCAAGCTCTTTGATTCAATATTTGTGCATCATAGCTAATGAAGGAATAATTAATTGAGGCTTGCAGAACTCACGACAATCACCTCGGGGCACCCATTTCGAGGAAAACTACTGGAAAAAATGGGTAGTGGTATTAGTGCTGTGCAGATGAAAGATGTTTCTGTTGAGCGTGGTGTTTGCTGGGGAACTGTCATTGAGACGGAGTTGCTGGGCAAGAAACAGCCTGATTGGCTGATAGAGGGAGATATTCTTTTTGCGGCTAGAGGTGCACGTAATTATGCCGTTCTGATGGATCAGGTTACAGGGAAGGTCGTGAGTTCTCCTCATTTCTATATTCTCCGTGTGACAGAAGAATCACTATTGCCAGAGTTCTTGGTTTGGCAACTTAATCAAAAGCACCTGCAAAATTATTTTGAACGGTCAGCAGAGGGATCGGTAACGAAAAGCGTTAGACGTTCAATACTGGAAAATACTGAAATTTCTATACCTCCGTTACAGACACAAAAACAGGTTTTAGGGCTGTATAAAACATTGAAGGCAGAAAAGAATATTTGTGCTGAATTAACCAGAAATGCGGATAAATTAATGAATTCTATAGCCAGCTCTGTTTTGTCTGGTAAAACTTTATAGTCGAAGGAAAATAAAATATGAACACACCTATAAGCTCAGAAGTAAATCAGGACGCGATAAACAAAGCCCTATGGGGGGCTTGTGATACTTTCCGTGGCACAGTCAGTGCCGATACCTATAAAGATTTCATCTTGACCATGTTGTTCCTGAAATATATATCAGATGTATGGCAAGACCATTATGATAAATATAAAGAAGAGCACGGGGATGAACCAGAGCTGATTGAAGAGATGATGAAAAATGAGCGTTTTGTTCTACCAGAAGGCTCAAGCTTTTATACCCTATATGAAAAGCGTCACGAACAGGGCAATGGCGAGCGTATAGATCAAGCTCTTCATGCATTGGAAGAATCCAACGGTACAAAACTCCGTGATGCATCAAAATCAGTGTTCCAAGGTATAAGCTTTAACACGGACAAGCTGGGTGAAGAAAAACAAAAAAATACTATTCTCCGCCACTTGCTAGAAGATTTTGCAAAAAATGAATTAAACCTACGCCCTAGTCGTGTTGGTTCACTTGATGTTATCGGTAATGCCTATGAATATCTCATCAAGCACTTTGCGGCAGGTGGTGGGCAAAAAGCAGGAGAGTTTTATACCCCGCCCGAAGTATCCGATCTGATTGCTGAACTATTAGATCCACAAGAAGGCGACACAATTTCTGATCCGGCTTGTGGTTCAGGCTCATTGCTCATGAAATGTGGACGTAAAATTAAAGAGCGTTTTAATAGCAAAAAATACGCACTCTACGGACAGGAAGCTATCGGCTCTACTTGGTCGCTGGCAAAAATGAACATGTTTCTACATGGAGAAGATAACCACAAAATTGAGTGGGGCGATACTATTCGCAATCCAAAGTTATTGGATAAGAATGGTGGTTTGATGCACTTTGATATTGTGACCGCTAATCCTCCGTTCAGTCTTGATAAGTGGGGGCATGACGAAGCTGATCATGATCTTTTTGGACGTTTCCGCCGTGGTATACCGCCAAAGACCAAAGGTGACTACGCCTTTATCTCACATATGATCGAAACCATGAAACCTGCCTCTTCATCAAAACTGGGGGGACGCATGGGCGTGGTTGTTCCTCATGGTGTTTTGTTTCGTGGGAGTTCAGAAGGGAAAATTCGCAAGAAATTGATTGAAGAAAACTTGCTGGATACGGTGATAGGGCTTCCTGAAAAGCTTTTTTACGGCACGGGGATTCCAGCGGCGATTTTGATATTTAAAAAAAATAAAGCGGATAACAAGGTTCTGTTCATTGATGCAAGCCGTGAATTTAAGTCTGGTAAAAATCAAAATATTCTTACACCAGCGAATATAGAAAAAATTATTGCTACCTATAAGGCGCGTGTAACCGTGGATAAATACGCGTATCTGGCGACCTTTGAAGAGATTGAGGAAAATGACTTTAATCTCAATATTCCACGTTATGTGGATACCTTTGAAGAAGAAGAAATTGACCTCGTTAAGGTGCGTAAGGAGCGTGAAGAATTAAAAGCACAATTAGCAGATTTGGAAACCGAGATGGATGGTTATCTCAAGGAGCTTGGTTATGAGTAAAGGTGGCACTAAAAACAGCTACCCTCCATTAAGCATACAAGATGAAGTGACGGATTTTCTGCTCTACACCGCTCCCAACAGTGAGGTTAAAGTTGAGGTTTTGCTCAACAATGAGACCCTGTGGCTCACGCAAAAGCGTATGGCAGAGCTGTTTAATGTTGGCGTGCCTGCTGTCTCAAAGCATCTAAAAAACATCTTTGAATCCAATGAGCTAGAGGAAAATTCAGTTATTTCCATTTTGGAAACAACTGCCGAAGATGGAAAAAATTACCAAATTAAATACTACAATCTCGATGCCGTTATCTCAGTTGGCTACCGCGTCAACTCAGCACAGGCCACCCAGTTCCGTATCTGGGCAACGAAGCTGATTAAAGAATACATCATCAAGGGCTTTGCTATGGATGATGAGCGTCTGAAAAACGGACGCTATTTTGGCAAGGACTATTTCAAAGAGCTGTTAGAGCGTATCCGCTCTATCCGTGCCAGTGAACGACGTATTTACCAACAAATTACCGATATTTTTGCCGAATGCAGCATCGACTATGACCCAAAATCAGAAACAACACGACAATTTTACGCCCATGTGCAGGATAAATTTCACTACGCCATAACAGGGCAAACAGCCTCAGAAATCATCTATAACCACGCTGATGCCAGTAAACCCCTGATGGGCATTAAATCCTATAAAAACTCCCCTGATGGCCGCGTCCTCAAATCGTATACAACCATTGGAAAAAACTATCTGCAAGAAGAGGATATCAAAAAGCTGGAAAGAGCAGTCTCCAGCTTTTTCGACTATATCGAAGGTATTGTAGAGCGTCGAACCAGCTTTACCATGGAAAGTTTTGCAGAGAGTGTGAATAAATTTCTGGAGTTTAATGAGTATAAAATATTAGAGGGATATGGAAAAATTTCACGTAAACAGGCAGAACAGAAAGCCATATCAGAATATGAGAAGTTCAACAAAATCCAGAAAATTGAATCCGATTTTGACAAAAAAACTAAAGCCTTTCTAAAAGCACAGAAAGATAAGGAGGAGGCTGATGAGTAGGTCGGGTATGGTTCCTGATGGGTGGATGCATGCACCAATTAAGAGTTTGTGCGAGATTATTATTGACTGCGTAAATAAGACTGCTCCCGTTGTTGACTATGAGACGCCGTATAAAATGATACGCACAACTAATGTGAGGAACGGCAAAGTTGATGCTGATAATGTACGTTATGTTGAGGAAGAAACTTATAGAAAATGGATTCGTCGAGGGTCTCCACGAAAAGGTGATTTGATATTTACACGTGAAGCCCCTGTTGGTGAGGTAGGCATATTAGAAAGTGATGCTCAATTATTTCTTGGGCAACGAACCATGATGTATCGCTCTGATCCTGCTTTTAGTAGCAACTTGTTTTTATTCTATTCTTTACAGACAGTGTTCTGTCAGAAACAAATTGAGGATTTTAGCAATGGTAGAACTGTTGCTCATATGAGAGTGCCAGATTGTGGCGAAATCATTGTTAGGGTTCCACCTATTCCCGAACAAAAGAAAATAGCCAAAATTTTATCAACATGGGATCGAGCGATTGAGGTTACGGAAAAGCGGATCACCAACAGCCAGCAACAAAAAAAATCACTCATGCAACAACTCCTCACTGGTAAACGCCGCGTAAAAATTGATAGGGAAGATTTACAGGGAGAAGTAGCATGAACAATGAGTTGATCCAACAAATGACCGAATCTTTTGAAGGCCATGCTCAGGAGACCGAAAATGGCATTGAATACTGGTTAGCGCGAGATGTACAGCATTTACTCGGTTATACCAAGTGGGACAATTTCCTGAATGTCATTTCCAAAGCGAAAACTGCTTGTGAATTGTCTGAACGCAGCATTCCAGACCATTTTGCTGACGTCGGGAAAATGGTCGAACTTGGCTCAGGTAGCCAACGGGAAATCAGCGATATTATGCTAACCCGTTATGCTTGTTACCTTATTGCCCAAAATGGTGACCCTGCCAAACAAGCCATTGCCTTTGCCCAAACCTACTTTGCCCTACAAACCCGTAAAGCAGAGTTGATTGAACAGCGTTTGCTAGAGGCAGAGCGCGTAACAGCACGTAAAAAATTGTCAGCAACCGAAAAAGAGTTATCCGATGTTATCTATGATCAAACAGGTGGTAATCAAAATTTTGCCATGATTCGCAGCAAAGGCGATCAAGCCCTATTTGGTAAAAATACGCAAGCCATGAAAGCACAATGGAAAGTCCCCAATAACCGCCCACTAGCTGATTTTGTGCCCACTATTATTTTAAAAGCAAAAGACTTTGCCACCGAAATCACTATTCACAATGCCCGTGAACACCGCATGGGTAGCGAACCGCAAATATCGAGAGAACATGTCACCAACAATAAAGCCGTACGTGATACCTTAATTAGTCGAGGCATTCGCCCTGAAAGCTTGCCTCGAGCGGAAGATGTTAAAAAAGTAGAGCGCCGTTTGGTATCCGCAGACAAAAAAGCACTTAAAAATCCAGAATCTTTGGAGGGTGGGGAATGAGTGAAGTAAAGAAGAGGTTGCAGTTTAAGATGTATTTAATAGGCTCAAGTATTCCCAAAGTACCTCTCTCTAGGGTTTCTGTCTACTTCTTGATTAGTAGAATTCTTTACCGTTATACTATTTGCAACATAACCGCCACGCTTAGTGCTCAACCGAGTAACGCGCAACCTTGGCGGTTTTTTATGGCTCCATTATCTAGAAAGGAGCCATTGACATGCCGATAACGCTCCCAAAATTTCAAGAAGAATACAGCGCGAAAATTCCCGCATTAACGCTACTTCATAATCTTGGCTGGACTTTCTTATCACCTGAGCAAGCGTTATCGGCGCGTAATGGCAAAACCAGTGAAGTAGTCTTGCGTGAGGTATTGAGAGAACAGCTACGCAAACGCCGTTTTACCTTTGCTGGCAAAGAAAGAAAATTTTCAGAAAATGCAATTGATAACGTTATTGCAGAGCTTTGTTCGCCAGCTTTAAATGAAGGTTTGGGCGTTGCCAATGAGAGAATATACAACCATTTGCTTTATGGTATATCGGTTAGAGAATTTATTGACGGTAAAAAGGTCAATCCGACTATCCAGATTGTAGATTGGGATAATGTTGAGAATAATAGCTTCCTCTTCACAGAAGAGCTTAGTGTTCTAAGAACAGGCGAAGTGGGTTCTTCATATGGTATTGGGCGCAGACCAGATATAGTCTGTTTTGTTAATGGACTCCCGTTTGTTGTGATTGAGGCAAAACGACCTGATGGGCATTCTAAGAAAGGCCCAACTATTGACGAAGGTATATCGCAGAATATTCGCAATCAACGCAATGATGAAATTCCTCATTTATTTGCCTATTCCCAGCTTCTTTTTTCAATCAATGGGGCTGATGGCCGTTATGGAACACAAGGCACGCCGTTTAAGTTTTGGGCACCATGGCGGGAAGAAGATATTTCCGAGGGAGAATTTTATAGCCTAAAAAATAAGGCATTGAGTTCTGAAGCAAAAGACCGCCTGTTTTCACATCGACCAAAGCAGGATCGTGAATGGTACGAAAATTTGATAGCAGGTGGTGAGCTTGCTGTCACTGAACAAGACAAACTTATCATAAGCCTTTTGTCTCCTTCACGCCTGATTGAAATGGCAAGATACTTTGTCTTGTTTGATAAGAAAATTGGAAAAGTAGCAGCACGTTATCAGCAAGTATTTGGCATTAAGCGCTTAATCGAGCGAATAGATACAAAAGATAAAAAGGGTGCAAGGCAAGGTGGGGTTATCTGGCATACCACTGGCTCAGGGAAATCTTTCACAATGGTATTTTTGTCAAAAGCATTAATTTTGCATAGTGCCTTGAAGCAATGCCGTATTGTGGTAGTGACTGACCGTGTTGATCTAGAAAGTCAGTTAAGCGCAACCTTTAGTACAGGTGGAGAACTTGCCAGCAAGAAGGATAAAGCAGCAGCTATTGCAACATCGGGAAGAAGGTTGGCTGAACAAATATCAAAGGGAAATGAGCGAATAATATTTTCTATCATTAACAAGTTCGCTGTTGCCGCCAAAATGCCAGAGTGCCATAACCCAAGTTCTGACATTATTGTTCTCATTGATGAGGGGCATCGTTCCCAAGGTGGTGAAAATTTTATTCGTATGCGTAATGCGCTGCCTAATGCTGCCTTTATTGCTTTTACCGGAACACCGCTTCTAAAAGATGATAAAACAGAAAATAAATTTGGCCCGATTGTTCATGCCTACACAATGCAAAGAGCTGTTGAAGATAAGGCCGTTACCCCGTTACTTTATGAAGAGCGCATTCCTGATCTTGACGTGAATGAACGCGCAATTGATAGCTGGTTTGATCGGATTACAGAAGGCTTAACGGAAGAGCAGAAGACAGATCTGAAAAAGAAATTTGCTAAAAAAGGCCACCTTTATCAATCCGAAGATCGTATTCGTTTGATTGCTTATGATATTGCTAATCATTTTGTGAAGAATATTGATGATGGGCTAAAGGGGCAGATTGCTTGCGATAGTAAATTATCTGCCATTAAATATAAGCAGTTTATGGATGAGCTTGGTTTGTTTGAATCTGCCGTTGTAATGTCTGCACCTGATACCAGAGAAGGCAATACTGATGTTGATGAAGCCAGTATTCCCGAAGTAGGAAAATGGTGGAAAGACAATGTAGGTTCACAAGATGAGAAGAGCTACACCAAGGATATTGTTAAGAGATTTGAGGATGATGATGATCTTAAAATACTAATTGTCGTTGATAAATTACTCACTGGATTTGATGAGCCTAGAAACACAGTTCTTTATATTGATAAACCGCTTAAAGAACACAATTTAATCCAAGCTATTGCGCGGGTTAATCGTTTGCATGAGAAAAAGAAATTTGGGTTACTCATTGATTATCGGGGTATTTTGGCAGAGCTGGATACCACAATAGCCAAATATCAGGATTTGGCGAACCGTACTCAAGGTGGCTTTGATATTAGTGACCTTGAAGGCCTTTACCAGCAAATGAGCGCTGAGTATAAAAAGCTCCCACTCTTATACAAAAACCTATTGGAAATATTCAAACACGTTAAAAACAAAGGTGATATTGAACAGCTCCGTCAGGTCATTGTTCCAAAACTTCAGGAACTCAGTGGCGAAATGGTTGATGTTAATTTGAAAGTACGCGAAGACTTTTATGATCGGCTAAGTGGGTTCGCCAATTGTTTAAAAGTGGCTCTGCAATCAGCTAGTTTTTATGAGGATAAAAGCTTTACTGAGCAAGACCGTAAACACTACAAGGAAACCGTCAAGCAATATACATCTTTGCGCCAGCTTGCCAAAGCTGATGCTGGAGAAACGGTTGATTATGATGAGTATTCTGAGCAAGTTAAAAAGCTTATGGATAAACATGTTGTTGGTGTTGAAATTAAAGAACCAGACGGTGTTTATGAAGTTGGAAAAATGGGTGAAAAAACTGACCCCAATGATTGGTCAGAAGATAAAACTCGAAATGAAACGGACATAATCAAAACACGTATTACTCGCATGATAGAACAAAGCTTGCGTGATGATCCCTATGCGCAAGAAGTTTTCTCTAAGCTGCTTAAACAGGTAATAGAGGAAGCTGAAACGTTATTCGATCACCCGTTAAAGCAGTACATGCTTTTCAAGGAGTTTGAAGAAAAGGTTGAGAAACGTGAAGTTGATGATTTGCCCGATAAGTTTGCAGACAATAAACATGCCCAAGCTTATTACGGTGTTTTAAAAATATACGTTGGCGAGAACTTACCCTCTATAGATGAGGAGTTATCTGATCGTTGGGTAGGGCTTTCTTTTAGAGTCGATGAAATCATTACCAATGCGATAGCAGAACACTCAATCAATCCTCAAAATATTGAATCTGAAATCAGGAAAAAACTTCTTCCTATGATCTTTGGTGAGTGTAAAAAGGTAAGCTCTGGGATGGATCAGGCTAAGGCAATGATCGAACGTATAGTGCAGATTGTACGCGTAGGATTGAACAACTCATGAGTAATTTAGTGACGCAAAGGAATGGTTCAATACAATATGGAGATACAGCCATTAATTTTTCTATTGAACCCAGAACCACAGATGTACCAAAAGTTTTAATAAAAGTACATCCAGACTGCTGGATCGTATCTTACATCACTCACACATCATTCAAATTAAAGGAGACAGCTATCGGTTAAGAGAAAAGAAACAAGCGGGCTTAATTAGCCAAATTAAATAAACAAAGTGGCTCACTTTTCAATTGATGGAGTGGCTCAGTTTTCATGCGTTGTTGACACTTTGAGCATGTGCTTATTTTGAAAGTGGAGTTTTTTTTACTAAAAGGCTATGTTTTCTGAAATATGTGGGAATTTCTGTCCATAAAAGGCAAAATTAATTATTGAGTGGGTAGAATTTGGTGCGGAAAGTGAGGAGTACG
>Ga0256845_1001589_pt1 | contig 17888 bp, 15 predicted proteins | sample RiftiametaG_FD_189101 | JGI IMG/M metagenome (GOLD analysis project Ga0256845, IMG submission 189101) | Tube worm associated microbial communities from hydrothermal vent at the East Pacific Rise, Pacific Ocean - Riftia | ecosystem: Host-associated > Annelida > Integument > Unclassified ...
AGAAATCAAGTAATTCTTTTTTTAGATAATCAAATCTGGAAAGAAAAAGAATTTGAGAAAATACTCTTAGATAATTTTCAAATTATTAAACCCGATTTTTCGGGTTCCTATCTGTAGTGAGTATATTAAAATAACAAGTGCTGCAAGCACATAAATTCCGGCCATAAAAAGCACCACTTTTTCGGTAACCTTTGCGATTCGTTTAATACCACCAATAATTACAAAGGCTACTATTATTGCCATTACAATACCAAACCACGTCGCTGCATTCGTTCCTTGCAATTCAAAAAGTTGTACAAATTGAGCTGCTGCCTGGTTGGCTTGAAACATATTACCGCCGCCAAAAGAACCTCCAATTACAAAGATTGTAAATACAACGGCAAGAACTTTACCCAATCCTTTTTTAAGGTAATACATAAGACCACCGTAAACTGTACCGTCTGAACCTACATCTCTATATTTTACACCCAGTGTACATTCTGCAAATTTTGAAGCCATCCCCAAAAATCCTGCAACAATCATCCAAAATGTAGCTCCTGGACCACCAATAGACAAGGCAACTGCAACACCCGCAATATTACCTAAACCTACAGTTGCTGAAAGCGCAGCAGTTAGCGCCTGAAAGTGCGAAACTTCGCCTTCCGCACTATCGTCACGAATGGTTTCTATTAAGTTTTCTATATTCGTTTGCAGTAACATCGCCATATAGCGTATCTGCACCGTGTTTTTCAATATCTTCATATTTACCACGTACAACACGAAAAGCAGTTACAAAGCCAGTGATATTTATTAATTTAAAATAAATAGTAAAGTAAAGTGCTCCACCAACCAGAACTATTAGAACCCAAGGTATTTGAAAACTTCCTGAAAAAGGAATTTTATAGAAAATAAGATCTACAAACCAACCTGTATATTTTTTGAAAACAATATCGACCTGCTCGGACGCTGTTCCCTCTTGTGCGAAAGTAATAATTGGAATTAAAAATGTGATTAGCGAAAGAAGATATTTCTTCATAGTGGATTTTTTAGATGAAATGCTTTTTAAAATAAAACAAAGCAATATCCTTAAAAAAAATTACATTTTCAAAAAAAATAAATAAAATTTGTTAACGCTTTCTTAAACCCCATATTGCTTGTTAAAATCTTCAATTTGCTGGGTCGCACGATCGATAAATTTAAAATCTGGGCTTAATTCACTAGACATTCTCAAAATGCAACCTCTGTTATCTGTGATGAAATTGGGTTGAAGGAATATTTTTTCGATTTTTTTAGTTTAGACTGCAATCAACTTAATCGAATCCTGTTTCTTTTGAAGGGCAACAATTTACGATGAAGAAGTATCAAAAATGTCTAAATCAGGAAAGTTTATAAAATAATAAACACACTACATTGAAACGATGAACAGTAATAAAAGTAAAAAACCACTTCGTTGCTCTTTTGAGAACGTGAAGTGGGTTTTTATAATTATAAATATTTTTTAAACTTCTCTCTCTTCTTTACTTTCTTTATGGATAGTAGCATTCATTTTATCTATTTTAATAGCATTTAGATATTTTTTTAATTCTATTTTCACTTTAGGCGAAAGCAATACCAAACCAATAATGTTTGGAAATACCATAGCAAAAATCATTGCATCGGAAAAACCGATTACAGCGCCTAAACTTGAAGAGGCTCCAACAACCAAAAATATTAAAAATAATACTTTATATGTTACATCGGAAACCTTTCCTTTTCCAAAAAGAAACTTCCATGATTGCAATCCGTAATAAGACCAAGAAATCATTGTAGAAATGGCAAAAAGAATAACGGCTATAGTAAGTACAATTGAAAAGTGAGGAATAGCAGAGTCGAATGCTACCGAAGTTAAATCTACGCCATTAATTGGCTGGTTGGTGGCATTAAGCATTACGTTACTTGCAGAATCAAGATTTCCGTACGTAAATAAATTGTGTTTGGCATTGGTAATTACAATTACAATTGCAGTCATTGTACATATAATAACAGTATCAACAAAAGGCCCTAACAAAGCTGTTAGTCCTTCACTCGCTGGATATCGAGTTTTAACTGCTGAGTGAGCAATGGCAGCAGAACCTACCCCAGCTTCATTGGAAAATGCTGCACGTTGAAACCCTACTATCAATACTCCAATTACACCACCAAAAGCAGCATTCGGGTTTATTGCTCCATCCCATATTTGATGGGCTGCATAAGGAATCATGTCATAATTTATTCCTAAAATTATCATTCCCGCACCAACGTAAATAATCGCCATGAAAGGAACAACTTTTTCTGTAACTGACCCAATTCTTTTAATTCCACCTATAATTACAAGACCTACTACAACAGCCATAACCAGACCTACATAGAGCCCAGCATTTGGACCGTTCCAATCCATTAATTGCGTTAACTGTGCAGCTGCTTGATTGGATTGAAACATGTTCCCCCCTCCAAAAGATCCACCAATACACATAATAGCAAAAAAGATGGCTAATATTTTACCAAATCCAGGCATTCCCATTTCTTTAAGACCGCTTGAAAGGTAATACATAGGCCCACCATAGGTTTTTCCATCTGCGTCTACTTCTCTATATTTTACACCTAATGTACATTCCACAAACTTTGAGGCCATTCCTAAAAGTCCCGCTACAATCATCCATATTGTTGCTCCTGGGCCACCAATAGCGATAGCAACCGCAACACCAGCAATGTTTCCCAATCCTACGGTTGCAGACAATGAAGCCGTTAAAGCCTGAAAGTGTGAAACCTCTCCTTGAACTTCGCCTGTTAAGTGAATTGTATCGTGAATTTCACCATCCTTTACCTCAATTTCTTGATCGGCAGGAACATGATGATCCAATTTATCATATTTTCCAGCGGCTGTTTTTATACAAATTTTTATGTATCTAAAATTAACCCCATTGAAATACAGTGTAAAAAAGAGTGCTCCCAGTAATAATAATATAATTACAATTGGCATCTCTTTTCCCGCTATTGTTACGGGGTAAAAGATTATATCTACAATTGGTGTTGTGTATTTTGCAAAAACATCATCGATTTTTTCACCAAGACTTTTTTGTTCTTGGGCGAAAGTAAAAATTGGAATAAGAAATGTGATTAACGAAAAAAGATATTTCTTCATAATAGATTTTTAAGATTTTGCGCTTTAAAAGCTAAAAAAAGCAAGATGCCAATTTTTTTTACAATATCAGACAATAAACTACAAATTTGTTAACGAATTCTTAAACTCCATATTGTTTTTTAAGACTTTCAATCTGGTTTGGACGGCCAATAAGTATTAATTTTGAGTTTTTTTGAAGTATTAAAGACGGCTCTGGGTTTACGATATATTCACCCGAAGGACTTTTGTAACCAATGATTGAACAACCTGTTTTTTTACGAACGTCCAGATCGTGGATGGCTTGTTCATTTCCGTTTGGGCACATTTTTTCAAAAGGAATTTGCTCTACGTTTATGCTGTCTTCCAATCCCGAAACAGTTAAATTGTCTAAAAACTCAACCAAATCTGGAACAACAACCAGTGAAGCCATATGGTCGCCGCCTATTTTATCGGGCATAATAACGTTATCTGCCCCTGCAAGTTTTAGTTTTTTATAGCTTGTTTCCTCACTTGCGCGACTTATAATTTTTAGATTTTTATTCATCTGTCGAGCCGAAAGCACCATAAAAAGATTATCGGCATCGCTTGGTGTTGCGCAAATTAATGTGGACGCTTTTTCAATTCCGGCTTTTAGTAAAATTTCATCTTCAATAGCATCACCAAAAACAAAAAGCATATTTTCATCAGAAAAACGATCAATAATTTCTTCATCTCTTTCAATTACAACAAAGGGTTTATTATAGGCCAAAAGCTTTTGAGCTGCTTGTTTTCCGTTTCTTCCGAAGCCACAAACGATGATGTGGTTTTGCATAGATTCTAATTTTTTTTGCACTTTTTTCTCTCTTAAATTACCAAGGTTTTTGCTTAAAAGATATTCCGTTATCATCGAAATGGCGTAACCAACGATAAAGATACTTGAAATGATTAGAAGTGAAACAAATATTTTTTCTGAAGGACTTAATGGTTTTAAAACCCCATAACCCACTGTAGTTATAGTGATTACAGTCATGTAAAAAGAATCTATCCAAGTATATTCAGAAAAAAAACGAAAACCGAAAATACCTGTTAAAAATACCGTTAGGAGCAGTAACAGGGCAATCGTTATTTTTGAATTGAGCAAGCTTCTCATAAATCGAAAACAGATGTTCGTTTAGTATTTACAAGATCTTTCAATTTCAGTAAAAACGCCATGGTAAGGTAAAGCGCAAAACCAACGCCAAAGGTTGCAAAGGATACATAAATAAAGAAAAGCCGAACGCTTTTGGCGCGCATACCCAATCTATCTGCAAAACGAGAAGATACGTAAAACCCTCGTTTCTCAAGGTAATGGCGTAAAGAGTATACGGCTTGTAGCATAGGTGCAAATTACATTTTTTAGCTGTAAAATAGTTTAATTTAAGAAGGAATAATAAATTTTAAAATAGACTATACAAAGCTAATTTTGCCCAGAACCAATTAAAGAATTGCCAACGGCGCACTGCAAACACTTGCTTTTATCGCAATATTCATTTTTAAGCTGAAGCAACGCCTGACTTTGATAAGCGTTTTTTGAAACAGTTGTCAAAGAATTGAATTTCTTCACAATCGTATTTTCTTCGGAAGAAATTTCTGAAGCCAGTTTTAATAATTTTTCTGAATCATCTTTGCCTTGCTGCCTTGCGTAACAGAATTTTAAAGGAATTATAGTATTAATTACCAATAAATCTACGAAGCTTTTAGTGATGCGCTTTTTTCGTGTTGCTGAACTTGTACCGAAATTATAATGCGAATCCCAATAATTACTAGCGCAAACATTGAAAAGAGCGTAATAATCTTGAATTTTTTCGGCAGTCATAATTTGCGAAAATAAATTAGTGTTTTGAAAATAGAGCATAGCAAACTGCGACAAACGCACAGTAGGAAAGTTAGGTGGGCGCAAGCGAAAGTACTTTGGAAGTATTACCGTTTCATTTTGCAGGTTGAATTTATGTTTTAAATATACATATTTGGTTTTAAGCGTTTCAAAATAGAAATCTTCCTTTTCTTCTTCCAACAGTCCGGCCTGACCCAATAATAATGCTTCCAAATCTTCAGGTTCTTGACTGCTTTTTTTAATTACTGAAAAATCTACGGATTTTGCAATGCTGAAAAAAGATTCTCCATTTACTTTAAGACCGAAGTTTTTGCAAAGCATTCTAAAAAGTAAGCTTTCCCAATGGTTTTGGGTGTCTTTCAATTCTTTCAAGAGTATTTCTTCTTTCTTTTCAAGTCTTTCAAAATAGAGTCTTTCCAGCCAGTTTTCTAGTATAAACAGATCAATATTTTTAAAATCGTTTTCGCAATTAATCCATTTTTTTTCTTTTGAAAATAATTTTTGGTATTGTGCTAAAGTACTTTTAGGTATGTGTTTTTTTATTTCAAAAGTTGGTATTTCTGAACCATCTTTTCTAAAAACAAAAACATCGTGCTCCCAGACCACGTGCAAGATTACACTATCATAAGCAGCATCTGTTTCGTGACCGTGTGCGTACCAATCTGAACATTTTATATGAATTTCAACATTACCAGCCCACAGCTGACTATCAATTTCAATTTGGGCATTAAAGAAATCGGGGCCCGAATTACAATTATGACTCCCTTGGGTTATTATGTGAAGTTTTTCTTGGTTTGTAGTATAAAAATGAAGCGTTTCTAACTTTTGAAATTTCCAAACGTAGTGCAGAAAATCTTCGTTCATTTTTAAAATATTTTAAATGTATACTATTAAAGCTGAAGTAAATATAAGAAAATATTATTGAGTAATTGTTTCTTATTTCTCCACCCTATCTTGTCTGTCTGCTTGCTTTTCAACTTTTTCTGTAACAGTATCTACAAATAGAATTCGGTTCCATTTATAAAGCCTTCGCATAAGTACAACATAGCGAATAATACCAACGGTTAAAAAAATTACACAGACACCAAGTGCTACATAACCTAACCACTTTATGCTTTCAAAATCTTTTAATTGTAGAATTCCTATTCCACCAATTAGTAGATAAAGTGAAGAACGAATGTATGACAAGAGCGTACGCTCGTTGGCCAATTTTGTACGCTCCAATGCTAAAATTTCATTAGTATTGGAAGGTACTGGTTTGGTGCGAAGAAAACGGAAAAGTTTACTGTCTTGGTTTTTCATAGTGTTTTAAAATACGAAATAATTTTATAAAAATTTTCGCCACGAATTCACTAATGCTTAAATAAGTGTTTCTAATATACTACTTGATAAAAATCACCACTAATTTACGAATATAAATTTATGGTGTTGTGCTACTTACTTCGAATTTTTTTTAAACTTATTCTTCAATAAAACCTTGTTGCTCCATCCATTCATCATTATACATTTTACCTACGTATCTGCTTCCGTGATCGTGAAAAAGGATTACCACAACATCATCTTTAGTAAATTTATCTTTTAGCTGAAGCAAACCTTTTATAGCCGCTCCAGCTGAATTTCCAAGGAAAAAACCTTCCATTTTCGCTAGTTTTTGGGTGTAGATTGCAGCATCTTTATCGGTTACTTTTTCGAAACCGTCTATTACATCAAAGTCTACGTTTTTGGGAAGAATATCTTCGCCGATACCTTCGGTAATATATGGATAGATTTCGTTTTCGTCAAAAATTCCCGTTTCATGGTATTTTTTGAAAACGCTTCCGTAGGTATCAATTCCCCAGATTTTTATGTTCGGATTTTTTTCTTTTAAATATTTACCAACGCCGCTAATTGTTCCGCCAGTGCCCACACCTACTATAAAATGTGTTACTTTTCCATCAGTTTGTTTCCAAATTTCAGGGCCTGTGCTTTCGTAATGTGCTTTTGCGTTGCTGGGATTGTCGTATTGGTTTACGTACCAACTGTTTGGCGTTTCCTGCGCCAATCTTTTTGAAGTTGAATAATAACTGCGTGGATCATCTGGTGCTACATCTGTTGGGCAAACTATTACTTCACTCCCAACAGCTCTAAGGATATCTACTTTTTCTTTGCTTTGCTTGTCGCTAATTACGCAAACCATTTTATAGCCTTTTACGATAGCTGCAAGCGCTAAACCCATTCCTGTATTTCCAGAGGTTCCTTCTATAATTGTTCCACCAGGTTTTAGGTTTCCATTTACTTCGGCATCTTCAATCATTTTTACGGCCATTCGGTCTTTTGTCGAATTTCCTGGGTTAAAGGTTTCGTATTTGGCAAGTACCAAAGCGGGAATATCCCCAATTATTTTATTAATTTTCACCATTGGCGTGTTGCCGATGGTTCCTAATATATTTTCTGCGTATTCCATAGATTTTTTTGAAGCGGCAAAGGTACAAAAGTGAATTGTTTTAGATTGCTTCGTGACTTGCAATGTTATTCAAACCTTATCGCCCGAACAGGAGAAATCTTAGCTATAATAAAAGAAGGAATCAAAAGCATTAAAAGACAGAGTAGAAATGTGCCCGCATTCAAGATTAAAATATAGTCTAAACTTAAATAAACAGGAGCTTCATTTACATAATAAGTATTTGGGTTTAATTTGAAGACTTTACCGTATTTCTGAATTAACAGTAAACCAATACCAATCACATTTCCCCAAAAAAGACCTACGCCAATTAAGTACATTGCGTTGTACAAAAACACTTTCCGAACGCTCCAGTTGCTGCTGCCCAAGGCTTTCAGGATTCCTATCATTTGAGTACGCTCTAAAATGAGTACCAAAAGCGCAGTAATCATATTGATACCAGCGACCAAAATCATAATTCCAATTATCATTATAATATTGAAATCAAACAAATCCAACCATTCAAAAATGGAGGCATATTTTTGGCGGATGGTTTGGGTGTCTAATGTGCTGCTTGTTTCGTCGTAAACTTCAGCACCTATTGAAATTATTTCATCAAAATCATTCACGAAAACTTCAAAGGCGCCTATTTGGTCAGTTTCCCATTTGTTCAAACGTTGAATGTGGCGAATGTCTGTAATTATAAATTGCTCATCAAACTGCTGAAAACCGCTATTGTAAATACCTACAATATCAAAACCACGACTTCGCGGAGTTTTGGAAACCTCATCATTTAAAAAGAAAGTAGTTACTTTATCACCTAACTTCAAATGAAGACGATTCGCTAAATATTCTGAAATTAAGATGTCTTCATTCAAATCTCCTTTAAAATCGGGCAAGGCACCTTCCGTTAAATAATCCTTGAAATATTCCCAATTATAATCATCGCCAACACCTTTTACTACTACGCCTTCAAAATCGGTTTCAGTACGGATTACACCACCCTTGGAAGCTGCAACCTGAACGTGTTTTATGCCTTCAATATTTTTAAAAGTAGGATAGAAATCCTGATTTTTTGAAATAGGATTCTGCGAATCGTTGGAGAAATTGGTGTCAAAATTCGTAATAATTATGTCACCATTAAAAGCTGAAACCTTTTCACGAATTTTTTCTTGAAGTCCAACGCCCGTTGCTATTGAAACAAGCATCATAATTATACCAAGCGCAATTGCAGTAATTGCAATTTTTATAATCGGTGCCGAAATACTACTTTTATAGTCCTTGGAAGCAATGATGCGCCGAGCGATGAAAAATTCGAAATTCACTACGATTTTATGGGCTTAACTTTTTTCAAAAATACAGTTTTATTGGTTGCTTTAGTTACTTTTTCTTGTGGAAATTCTGTTGAGAAGAAAGAGGAAAGAGGAAAGAATAAAGAGAAACAGAAGACAGAACTCAAGACTCAAGACGGCGAAATTATTGTTGGTGCTGAGCAGTTTCGTCTTTACTCTGAACTTTTGAAAGGTAAAAATGTAGGCTTAGTTGCGAATCAAACTTCTTTTTTGGATAATGAGAACCAGCATCTTGTAGATTTTTTGATTTCAAAAAATATTTCGATAAAAGTGGTTTTTTCTCCAGAGCACGGCTTCAGAGGTAAGGCAGATGCTGGTGAACACGTTAAAGATGGGATTGATACTAAAACCGGCGTTCCGCTTATTTCTCTTTACGGCGACAATAAAAAACCGAAGCTGGAACAGTTGAAAGAAGCAAAAAAAATAGAAGAAGATATTAATAAAGGGGTTTCCGCAATTGATATCATGGTTTTTGATTTACAAGATGTGGGTGTCCGCTTTTACACCTATATAGCCACACTTCACTATGTAATGGAAGCCTGTGCCGAAGCGGGAATTCCTGTAATTGTTTTAGATAGGCCAAACCCAAACGGACATTATATTGACGGTCCAATTATGGAACCCGAAAACCAAAGTTTTGTGGGAATGAACCCTGTGCCTGTTGTTCATGGAATGACGATTGGGGAATACGCACAAATGCTTAATGGTGAAGGTTGGTTGAAGAATAAAGTGAAATGTGAGCTGACGGTTATTAAAATGAAAAACTACAATCATCAAAAAGAATATTCCTTACCTATAAAACCATCACCTAATTTACCTAACGATCAAGCTATAAACCTCTACCCCAGCCTCTGTTTTTTTGAAGGAACATTTATAAGTGCTGGCCGCGGAACCGAAATGCAATTTCAGGTTTTTGGCGCGCCGAGTTTACCTACTTCACAATATACTTTTGATTATACGCCACAATCCAACGAAGGTGCTAAAAGCCCAAAATTCAAAGGGCAACTTTGCCACGGAAAAGATCTGCGGAAAGAGCCGCGTTTAAACAAAATAAACTTGGAATGGTTTATAAATGCTTATAATGCCAATGGGAAAAAGAAAGATTTTTTCAATTCATTTTTTGTTAAACTTGCCGGAACGAAAAAGTTGCAACAACAGATTGAACAAGGACTGTCTGCGGAAGAAATTCGGGATTCTTGGAAAGATGGGCTTGCTGAGTTTCAGAAAATTCGGGAGAAGTATTTGCTTTATGATTAAGACCGTTTCGGCTCCGCTCAACGCCCGATGGCTGAGCGGAGCCGAAGCCACTCTATCGCGGCAAAAGTTTTTTCATCTCTTCCACAATATTAAAAGCTGCTGGACAAATAGCAATATTCTTCATCGTTAGATTTGAAATCTGCTGAAATTTCTTTCGGTCTGTGTGTGGAAACTCGCGACAGGCTTTTGGGCGTACATCATAAATACGGCAATAATTATTAGCTCCTAAAAATGTACAAGGAACACCTTGTAGCACGTAATCTTTATCTTCATCAATCCGTAGGTAAGTTTCAATAAACTGCTGTGGTTTCATTCGAAAATGCTTGGAAATGCGTTCCACATCTTTATCCGTAAAAAGCGGTCCCGTGGTTTTACAGCAATTGGCACAGCTTAAGCAGTCTGTTCTTTTAAACTCTTCATCGTGCAAATCCTGCATCAAACTATCCAAATGCTTGGGTGGCTTTTTTTTCAGCTTTGCGAAAAATTTTTTGTTTTCGGCTTCGGCTTCTTTTGCTTTTTGTGGAAGTTGTTTCAGAATTTCTTCCATTACTCTGCTTCATAAACTATTTCGCCATTGATGAATGTTGCAAGAACTTTTGTATTTGGAAGTTCTTTTTCATCAACCGTCATTATATCTTTATCTAGCACCGTGAAATCTGCAAATTTTCCTACTTCTATACTTCCTTTTTCATTTTCTTCGAAATTGAAGAAAGCTGCCCAGATTGTCATTCCTTTCAAAGCTTCTTCACGAGTTAAAGCATCTTTCATTTGAAAACCGTTTTCAAGATAATTCTTTAAATCTTTACGGGCAACGGCAGCGTAAAACGTGTACATCGGGTTAACATGTTCTACTGGAAAATCAGTTCCTAGTGCAATTATTCCAGCTTTGTCTAATAAAGTTTTGTATGCGTAAGCTCCTTTTATACGTTCTGCTCCTACCCTATCTTCAGCCCAATACATATCGCTAGTTGCGTGGGTTGGCTGTACCGAAGGAAGAATATTGTTATTATCATTAAAATAATCGAAATCTTGCGCGGAGATTATCTGCGCATGTTCCACGCGCCAGCGTCTGTCAGTTTTATCTTCCAATGCTTTTGTGTAAGCTCGTAAAACTGCAATATTTGCAGAATCGCCAATGGCGTGGGTATTCATTTGAAACTCGGTAGCTGCAATTTTCTCAGCTAAATAATTTAAACTATCAACAGTTGTAATCATCGCCCCGAAATGTTGTGGCATATCGCTATAAGCCTCTCGCATTGCAGCACCTCGAGAACCTAGCGCTCCATCGGAATATACTTTAAAGGAACGCACGTTTAGCCTATCAGTTTTGTAAATTCCTTTATTTAGATAATAATCGCGGTTTTCGGGACTGTTGCTAACCATAGCATACATTCTAAGTTTAAACTTTTCTTCTTTTTGAAGAGCATCAATTAGCTCAATAATATTTCTGTTTAAACCTGCGTCATCAACTGTAGTTAAACCGTATTGTAATGCAATTTTTTCAGCATCTAAAAGTGCTTCGGTTGAAACTTCAGTAGTGATTTCAGGGAAGGTTTTATCGATAAGATCCATTGGTGCGTCGATGATAATTCCTGTTGGCTCGCCATTTTCTAAAACTATTTCGCCACCTGCAACTTTTGTTTTTGAAGTAATACCTGCAAGTTCCAAAGCTTTAGAATTTACCAAATAAGCGTGACCATCAATCCTTTGCAGTGCAATCGGAGTATCTGGAAATAGAGAATCCAACTTCTTTTTAGTAGGAAAATTTTTATCGTCCCAATCGTTTTGGTCCCAACCTCTACCTATTATATAAGACGTATTTTTTTCTTCCTGAAAAGCAACTACTTTACCCAAGATTTCATCAAAACTTGTGATTCCTACCAAATCAACATTCTGTAATCCAAGACCTAAGCCGTATAAATGTGCGTGGGCGTCAATTAAACCTGGAACTACTGTATTTCCCTTTGTATCATAAGTTTCTTTAATATTATATTTTAATTCAAGCTCTGGTTTTAAGCCTATTTCTAGGATTTTTCCATCCTTTACAACAAGTGCATTTGCTGTACTGAAGTCTTTATCAACCGTATAAATTGTGGCGTTTTTTATTAATAAATCTGCTGATAACTTATTTGGGGCGCAGGAAGCTATTGATATTGCTAGTAGAAGAAAGAATAATTTTTTCATAATTGGTTTATTGAAGTGTAAAAATAGAAAACATCCGCCAAAGACGGATGTTTTCATAAATTATATTTGTTTTTGAAGTTACCAATCAAACTTATAAGTAACTCCAGCCAGTCCTTGAATTCCTTGAACTGGATAGTCCATCCATTTTTCATAATTATCGCTAAAAAGATTACTTCCTTTTACAAAAACTGAAAGTCTATCGGTAAATCTGTAACCAAAGCTTAAATTTACATCTACGTAACCATCCAACGTAACTTCTTGATCTATAGAATTTACTAAAGGATTATCATTATAAATAAAATCTTTTCGCTCGCCTACATAAAACAGAGAAGCAATTCCGTACAGTTTTTCTGTAATGTTGAAGTTTGAAAATACTGAAGCCTTTAAATCTGGTAGGTTCCATGCTTCATTTTGCATGTCTGTATTATAGTTATAGTAGTTTGCGTTAATTCCCAATGTGAATTTATCAGAAACCTCAACTTTTAATTCTCCGAAAAAAGCAAGTGTATTCACATCGTCATAAACCAGATTGAAGGAATTTCCAAATTGGTATCCTTCCAAACCTGGAGCTAAAAGATTTACTCCATTAGCCTGAAAAAGCGCTCTGTTTTCATCTTTTCCATAAGAAGCTCTTACGTTATAGGCCACAGAATTGGACAGTTTTCCTTTAACACCAGCAAAACCTTCATACAATTTTTTGGTCGGCGCGATATTTAAAGTAGGCGAAACAAAAGGATTTTCTTCCTTGAAATTATAGTAAGTGTTTTGCTGAAGACCGCCTTCTGCACCACCATAAACAATAACCGTTTCATCTAATAAACGGTAAGAAGCATTCAACCTTGGATATAACGAAAAATTGGTATTGCTATTCTCAGAATCTAAACTAACATACGCTGCAACACCCAATGAAACCGAAAGATCATCATTTACAAAAGTGATGGACGGCGCTAAGCCTGCGTTTAAATAACTGTATTTAATATCTGAAGTGTTTGTGTAATCTTTGTCAAAACTTCCACTTAAATAATCAATATCGCTATCTACTTTCAACGTCAAATTTTCCAACGGAAACGAAAACTCAGGCTTCAATGAAACATTAAATTCCGAAGAAGAAAAAGCATCTGTTAAATAACGAATATTTACTGCAGCTCTTTCAAAATAGGAATCTTCCATAGCAATACTTCCGCCAGCGTAACCGCTGATGTACGTTTGTTGTGGATCAATTTGCACATTTGGTTCTTGTGTGTAAACTACCTCTGGCACTCCATACCAATTGTAAAGTTGGTGCTCTACGCCTGCGTCAAGCCTGTAAGTTGCATCTTTTAGTCTGCTGGTATAATTAGCATCAAGACTTGTATCGTAATATTTATTATCCAGTTTTACATCTTTAATATCGCCTTGTGAAGAATTATGGCGAAAGAAAAAACCAACATTATCGGTACGGCTTATTTCAAAATTGCTATACAATTCTCCTAAAATCGATGTATAATTTCCGAAACCTAATGTTGCGTAGTTATCGTATAATTTAATAGGTTTTGTTTTTTCAACATTTGTAGCTTTTCCTTTTGCAGGCGTAAAAGTTGAAGCTACTGGAACAGAGAAAATGCTATATTTAACATCCCTCTTTACAGTTGAAACAGAATCGTTAATCGAAGGAGTTTCCTTTACTTTGAAGGCATCGGAAATTGTGGGAGTGTATGGTTTTACAATATTTACCACTTCAGTATCCAATTCTTTTTCTTGTGAAAAAGCTGATAATTGAAATAAAAAAAATATTGGAATTGAAAATAAAACTATTTGTTTTATGGACATATTTTCAAAATTTATAATGATAGTTTTTGAGTTTTTTGCTGTATTCTTAATTTCCAGTTTCTACTGAGGAATTAGTTTTTGATTCAGCGTTTTTAATTACCGCTAATTCAGCTCTCGCCTCTTCCACCACTTCTGGAAAATCGGTGAAATTTTTGGTTACACTTTCCAAAATGTAGGTTGCTTGATACGCATCTTTCAACGCGTAAAAATTCTTTGCCATTAACACCAAGCCTTTGGCACCGTAAAGTTTGTAACCTGAATAATCTTTCGCCAATATTTGTATAGAAGCATTTGAAGCTTCATAATTTCCTTCTTTATTTTTGAAATAGGCATCATAATAAAGTGCTTCGGCAGCCAGTTGACCAGTTGCAATTTTCTGAACTTCTGCATACGCTATTTTTGCTTTAGCTTCGTTATTGGTTTTCATTGCCGAACGTGCAATTATAACTTGTGCATCACTTTTTATTGAATTATCAATTTTTGAATTCTGAAGTACCTTTTCAGCATAACTTACAGCTTCAGCATATTGTTTTAATTCATACGAAGCCTTCATGCTGTTCGTCTGCGCAAAGATTATGTTCTGTGGAAAATCTGCTTCGACTTCTAATCTCGTTAAATATTTCAACGCATTTTGATAGTCTTTTTTACCTAAATACAATTCTGAGACCCTTGCCAACCCTTGCTCTGTAAATTCGCTTCGTTCGCGATTCACAACATATTCAAAATGTGGAATGGCTTGATCATTTTTTCCGTTAGTGAAATAAATCTGACCTAAATAGAAATGTGCATTCAAGGCGTGTTGACCGCTCGGAAATTGCTTTAAATAATCCTCAAAACGGCTTTGTGCTTGGCTTTGTTTGTTTTCCAAATACGGTTGCTCGGCAGCCAAATAGGTTGCATCATCAAGCTCTGTATCGCCTACTTGCACGTAATCTAATGTTTTTATCCAACGTGCATATTCATCTACATTTCCTTGATCTATATAAATAATTTTTGCTGAAGAAACGGCTTGCAATGCTTCAGGTGTTGATGGAAAATTTTTTGCTACTCTTTTAAAAATGGTTAAAGCATCATTACTCTTTCCTGTATTATCGTAAATCAATGCTTTTTTAAGCAATGCTTTTGAAACAAAACTGCTATTTGGAACATCGCGCACTAATTGGTCATAGGCAGAAATTGCTTCGTTGTTTTTGTTTTGTGAAACGTAAGTGTTTCCTAATTCATACAAAGCATCATCGCGATACACAGATTTTGGATATTTCTTTGCGAACGCAATAAGCTCTTCAATTTTCTTCTCGCTTCTATCTACAAAACCGTAGCTGATTGCTTTTTGAAATTCGGCATAATCATTATCGCCTCCCATTTCATTGGCAGCATTGTAATTTTCCATTGCTGGCCAGTATTGGCTCGTTACAAAATAGCTATCACCCAAACGTAAATAAGCATCTTTTTTACGAACTTTTTCAGCAGCTGAATCACTTACATAGCTTTTGAAGTTAGCAATAGCATCTGTATAATTTTTAAGTTTAAAATGATTGTACCCCAAATTATACTTCAAATTTTTAAGTTCTGAAGTATTTTTTGAGCCTTTCATCTGAGAAAACTTAGTATAGCCCGCTAACGATTTTTCATAATTTGAAAGTTGGTAATCGCTTTCGGATTTCCAATAAGTAGCTCGCGCTGTGAAATTTGAATCTTGCGGTTCTTTCAAACTTTTATCGAAAAATGTAATTGCTTCACTGTAATTTCCTTCATTATAAACCTCAACACCTCTATAAAAAGCTACTTTTTGATACGCTGTTTGGTCTGCAAAATTTTTGTTATTTTCCAACAAATCCATCACTTCTTTGTAATTTTTTGAAGTGATGTAACTGTCAATCAACAATTTTTTAAGCTCGTCTATATTGGCGTTTTTGGGGTATTCTTCAATAAAAGAAAGCAAAACTTGTGGTGTGCTTTTGTAGCTGTTTCCAATTTCATAACTAAGTTTCGCGTAGTTATAATATGCGTCTTCTTGTATTTCAAGACTATAATCCATTTCTGAAGCATTTTTAAAAGCGTTCAACGCTTGCTGCTTTTTGTTTAACTTTAAATAGCTCTCCGCTAAATGATAATATGCATTTTGAGAAACAGCGTTTTTCCCATCCACAATTTTATTAAACTCGCCAACGGCGCTTTCAAAATTACCTTGCATATAATATGCATACCCTAACTGATCGTAATCTGTGTTGTTCCATTTACCACGAGTTCCTTTATATTCCTTTAAATAAGGAACAGCTTCTGCATATTTACCAAGGTTAAAATAGCTTTCGCCAATAATTTTTGAAAGCTGGCTTTTTTCAGCAGGACTGGATTTATCGAATTGCTCCTTACCTATTTCTATAGCCTTTTCAAACTTGCCAAGTTTAAAATTCATATCAGCTTGGTAATAACTAAGATCTTCCGAATAGCGCTCTTCGCCTTTTACTTCCTCAAAATTTTTGTTGGCTTCTTCGTAATCATCACCTTCATAGGCTATAAAACCCAAATAATACTTAGCCTGAGAACCATATTTTTCAGAAGTAGAAATCTGTTTAAAATAGCCTTTGGCATCATCATAGCGTTTCACCTTAAAATAAACGTAACCATTATTAAAATTGAAGCTCTCTTGCTCGCTTCGGCTTAAGCTGCCTTGGTCAATTTTATCATACCATTTCTGGGCGTGAGAATATTTTCCGTTTTCAAAATAGTAGTTGGCAACGTCTATGTAAGCTGAATTTCGCTTTAAACTCGCTGGATATTTTTCTACAAAAGCTTCCATTAATTGGTCAGCATTTTGTTGGTTTAAACGTACCGCAGCATTCGCAATGTAATAAGCACAGTCGCTTTGCACGGTTTCGTCATTGCTGCTGTTCTTTATTTTGTCGAAAAGACTTTGCGCAGCCAGATATTGACCATTATTATAAAGTTCTAACGCTTGGTTAAACTCAGCAAATTGGTTAGTAAATGCTGCTGTTTGTTGCGAAAATAATGAAAATGAGATCGATAGAAAAAGTGAAAAGACAAGAAAATTCTTAATCATTATATACAGTTTTTAAAAGCGTAAAGATATTTAAGTTTAAATGTAACTTTTTGCGATACTGTATTTTTTAAGGATTAATTAACGAATGGTTTTCTAGGTAAATTTTCTTTAAAAGATAACGTTTCAAAAGCTGGATAAGTATATACTTTTCAACAGAATATAACATTCGTTGAAACACTTCCAAAAAATATTGTAATTTTAAAATTTCATATTCGTTAAACTTGTCACTATGAAGGAGTTATTAATTTATGCATTTGTTATATTCTCAATTTCAGCTTCTGCACAGCGTAATCCTTTTAAAAATCTTTCTGAAAAAAATGGTGAAATTGGAATTGGAACGAATAACCCCGATGAACTCTTAACTGTGAAAGGAAAAATACACACGCAGGAAGTTTTGGTAGATTTGGATGGTGCCATTGCTCCAGATTATGTTTTTGAACACTATTTTGCAGGTTTTTCAGAAGCAATGCCAGCGTATAAATTGATTTCTCTGGAAGAATTAGAAGTGTTTTTAAAAGAAAACAACCATTTACCAAATGTGCCCTCAGCTGAAACCATGCAAGATGAAGGAATTTCACTAAAAGAAATGAATTTACTTCTGCTTCAAAAAATTGAGGAACTTACGCTTTATACGCTTCAACAACAGAAAGAAATTGATGAATTGAAAGCACTTGTAAAAACTTCAAAATAAATATACTCACTACAGATCGGAACCCGAAAAATCGGGTTTAATAATTTGAAAATTATCTAAGAGTATTTTCTCAAATTCTTTTTCTTTCCAGATTTGATTATCTAAAAAAAGAATTACTTGATTTCTAAAGTCCTCAAATTTGAGG
>Ga0256845_1001590_pt1 | contig 17884 bp, 18 predicted proteins | sample RiftiametaG_FD_189101 | JGI IMG/M metagenome (GOLD analysis project Ga0256845, IMG submission 189101) | Tube worm associated microbial communities from hydrothermal vent at the East Pacific Rise, Pacific Ocean - Riftia | ecosystem: Host-associated > Annelida > Integument > Unclassified ...
TCCGTTTATCGAGACGATCTTGTCGTAGTATCTGTATTGGCCTGCCCTTAGGTCGTTGAACAACCAGGAAGCCTTTATTTCCTTTCCCTTTCGAGGAAGGTATACCTTGAAGTTGTTGCGGATCCTTTCATAAAATGCCATTTCTAATAAAGATAATATGTTTTTGATTTAAAGGAACCACATTAATGGTGTAAATTTCCATAGAACACAAAACATAACTAATATAAAGTGACTTTCCTTAAAAAACTGTTTCTAATAATTATAAAGAACCAATCCAAATTTAAATTGGGAACAGATGACCCTTACCGTACTTTGACAGATGAAGATTTGGTGAAGAAAATAATTAAGGATAACAATCCAATGCTATTTGGTAGATTGTATGATAGGTATGCTACAATGGTCTACAATAAGTGTTATGGTTTTGCAAAAACCAAAAGTGAAGCTGAGGATTTAACACAGGATGTTTTTTTATTGTTATTTGTAAAACTTAATACATTTAAAGGAAATTCTAAGTTTTCTACTTGGTTATATTCTTTGACTTATAATTTTTGTACAAATTATGTCAATAGGGATAAGCAGAAAAAAATAAGGGACAACTCAGTGCCTGTAGAAGATCAAAATCAAAATTTTTCGACTGATATATCAGATGCAGATTTATTTCAAATGAAGTCTGGTAAGCTAGAAAAAGCATTGAAATTAATAGACCCTGATGACAAATCCATTTTGTTGTTAAAATACCAAGATGGAGTATCTATCAAAGAATTGACTAAGCTTATGGAAATAAGTGAAAGTGCAATTAAAATGCGGTTAAAGAGAGCAAAAACAAGGATAATAGAAATTTATAATACGCAAGGATAATGTTAGATGGAATGAAAAATCCTTTTCAGGAGTTGGAGGAGTCTTTGAAAGAAGTGCCACTAGAAATGAAGAAAAAGGTAATGAACGATATAGCCATTGCTAAATTTATTATGGATATGGCTTTTTTGGTCACATCTAATTATTCATCAATTATAAGCGGATTGTTCAAAACTAAACAAAAAAACTAACACTCATTAATACTAATATTATGGAAACAATAAGCGAATGGAAAAATTTGACCTCAGAGACACTATCATCAATTCTTAAAGAGATAGGGGCTGCATTGCCAGGAATTTTAGGGGCTATTGTAGCACTAATTTTTGGGTGGATTTTCACTAAAATAGTCTTGTATGTTTTAAATAAAATTTTAAAGATTGTTAAAATAGATAGGCTTTCTGACAAAATAAATGAAGCAAAACTTTTTGGGGATTCCAATGTTAAAATTCAGATTTCAAAAATTCTTTTAGGTTTTGTAAAGGGATTAATGGTTTTAGTATTTATTATAATTGTTGCGGACATAATGCATCTAGAGGTAATTTCTAATGAAATTGCCAACCTGTTAAGATACTTACCAGTTTTACTTACTGCATTGGTGATTTTTATGGGCGGTATGTACGTTGCTAAAGTTGTTAAAAAAACACTTGTCAGGGTCTTTGAGTCATTTGGAATGGGAGGCTCAAAAATTGTGAGCAATGTGGTATTTTACATTATTGCATTTTTTATGTCCATAACAGCATTGAACCATGCAGGCATAGATACAACAATTATCACCAATAACTTTACAATAATTCTTGGCGCATTTCTTTTTGCTGTAGCCCTAGGTTTTGGTCTTGGTTCTAGAGATGTGATTTCTGATTTGTTGCGTACGTTCTATGCAAGAAGGAATTATGCAGTTGGAGACAAGATTGAAATAAATGGTCTAAAAGGAACTATTGAAAGTATAGACAACACTTTTTTAACACTAAAGACCAAAGAGGGTAAAATGGTTATTCCAATAAAAGAAATCACTGAGAATAGGATTAAAATAAAAGATTAAAGTAGCCCAAAATATTTTTTATTAATAATCTAGATAAATTGTTTCCATCACAATTATTTGTTTTGGGAACGATATTATAAAATCCCCTGAAAAAAATTATAATGGTGAAAGTAAATTCAATTAAATTATTGAATATATCAGAAAGCAGTTCAATTTATACTGGTTTTACAATGTTTCGCACAGAAATAAAACTTGATTTTCACCCTATTTACTTAGAATTAAGTATGGAGTATAGATTGCATTTATTTCTTTTTAATTTGAATAGTAAAGTTGATTTTCATACTCTTTATCCTAATTGGGATCAAAGCGATGTGGTTTTAGAATCTGTAGATGACAAGAAGGGGTTGTTGGGACACTTTGTTTTTCCTTTAAAAGCTACAGAACCCTCTCTTGTGCTTGAAGAATCGTTATTGGTGGAAATGGATAAAAGTATTTTAACGACTAGTGCAAAGTTGTTGGCAGCAATGGTGCCAGCAGTTTCATATGCTGCAAAATGCTCCAATGAATATCATTTGGATGTATCGCTACGTTAAAAGCTCTTTTTTATCCATTCAATAAGTATCAGTAAATAGGTAGTTTCTTTTTCAATAAATTGATTAATTTTGATATCTATCAACAAATTAGAAAATGAGTTCAAAAAAAGGAAAAGTACAAGAAGCAATACAGGAAAAATTACTGGATGAAAGAAAAGTGTTTTTGTGGGGTATGGTAGATGATGATTCCGCAAAGCATGTTATAGAACGTTTACTTTACCTTGATCTTCAAAATAATAAGGAAATACAATTGATTATCAATAGCCCTGGAGGGTATGTTACTTCTGGTTTTGCTATTTATGATACTATCAAGCAAATTAAAAGCCCGGTATCTACTGTGTGTTCAGGGTTGGCAGCTTCCATGGGGTCTATCTTGCTTTCTGTTGGTGAAAAAGGCAGAAGGTTTATTCAACCACATGCAAGGGTTATGATTCATCAACCAAGTGGTGGTGCTAGAGGTCAGGCTTCTAATATTGAAATTCAGGCTAAAGAAATCATAAAAACCAAAAAGCTTGGCGCCAAGATTTTAGCGGATAATTGTGGTCAGGATTATGATAAGGTAATGAAGGATTTTGACCGTGATTATTGGATGGGAGCAGAAGAATCTGTTGCATACGGTATTGTAGACGGAATATTGGAATAAAAAAGAATATATTTAAATAATAAAGCCCTATACAACAATGTTTGTGTAGGGCTTTTTGGATATATGCGGTTGTTCCAATAGGTGTGGTATTAATGAAAAATTGAAAATAATTTCTTTCTGTTTTCTTACATCAGATGTATAATTTTCAAATCATTATTCATGTAATTGCTTAAAACTTAATTTTATTATTTTTACATATATAAATTATAACCCTACTAGCAATAAAATATGATACAGAACACCAAGAACATTGCTATTGTTGGATCAGGATTAGTAGGCTCGTTGTTGGCTATATACCTCCAAAAACTAGGTCATTCTGTTACAGTTTTTGACCGTAGACCGGACATAAGGACCATTAAATTTTCAGGTCGTTCCATTAACCTTGCTATGAGCAACAGGGGGTGGAAATCTCTTCGTGAAGTTGGAATCGAAAATGAAGTGAAAAAGCTGGCTATACCTCTAGATAAGCGCGCCATGCATATAAATAATAAACCAATGTATTTTCAAAAATACGGTAAGGAAGGCGAAGCCATATGGTCTATATCCAGGGGGGTTCTAAATCGCAGAATGATAGATTTAGCTGAAGAACATGGCGTGGTTTTTAAGTTTAAAGAAAAAGTATGGGATGTTGATTTGCCAGAAGCTAAATTGTTTACAGGTGAATTCGAGAAAAGTGAATGGAAAGAGTATAAGTATGATGTTATTTTTGGGTGTGATGGGGCTTTTTCTAGAATTAGGCATAAAATGCAAAGACGTAGCCGTTTTAATTATTCCCAAAATTTTATAAATGTTGGTTATAAAGAGTTGACCATTCTTGCAAATGAAGATGGTACACATAAATTGGATAAGAATTCCTTTCATATTTGGCCTAGGGGTAAATTTATGCTGATTGCTATGCCCAATTTGGATGGGAGCTTTACTTGTACCCTATTTTTACCTTTTGAGGGAGATGTGTCTTTTGAAAACATTACCAATGAGAAAGAAGCCAGGGATTTTTTTAAGACCCATTTTCCAGATGTTATGCAGGATATAGAAAATCTTACTAAAGATTTCTTTGAAAATCCTACAAGTGCTATGGTGACAATGAAATGTTACCCATGGACCTATTGGGACAAAGTTGCCTTAGTAGGTGATTCTGCACACGCTATAGTGCCTTTTTTTGGGCAAGGGATGAATGCTGGTTTTGAAGATATTTATGTGTTAAATGAGTTAATGATCAAGTACGGAAATGATTGGGATACAATTTTTAAAGAATACCAGGAGGTTAGAAAGCCTAATGCGGATGCTATTGCAGAATTAAGCTATAGGAATTTTATAGAAATGAGCAGTAAAACGGCAGACCCAAAATTTCTATTACAGAAAAAAATCGAAAAACACTTTGCTGCAAAACATCCAGATAAATGGATACCTGTTTATTCTAGGGTTACATTTTCCAATAGACCATATGCAGAAGCCTTGGCAATTGGTGATGAGCAGGAGCAAATCATGAAAGTGATTATGAAAATGGATGCTATTGAAGAAAAATGGGATAGTTTAGAAGTGGAGTATAAAATTCTAGACCTAATTGGTCTAAAATAAAAAAGCCACCTGAAAAGGTGGCTTTTTTGTATAGATGTATTTTTTAGTATAATTTTGAAAATAATTTTTGCATTTTTACTTGCTGTTCGTCAGCCAATGTAGAGTCTACTAATATTCTTCCACTGTGCTCGTCAGTAATTATTTTTTTTCTGGAAGCTATTTCTACTTGTACTTGAGGCGGTATAGTAAAGAATGAACCTCCAGAAGCTCCTCTTTCTATTGGTACAATTGCCAAACCATTTTTAACATTGTGTCTAATGCGTTTGTATGCTTTTATCAACCTTTCTTCTATCTGATTTTCATATTCAGCAGATTTGGCCAATAAAGCTTTTTCTTCTTTTTCAGTTTCTGCTAAAATAACATTTAATTCACTCTTTTTATGCTTAAGGTGTGCATCGCGTTCAGATAAACGTTCTTTAGTTTCAGAAACAACTATTTTTTTCTGGTCTATTTGGACTTTAAATTCCTTAATATTTTTCTCTGCCAACTGAATTTCTAATTCTTGAAATTCAACTTCTTTGGATAAAGAATTAAATTCTCTGCTGTTCCTAACATTTTTTTGTTGTTCAGCATATTTTTTCATCAAGACCTTGGCTTCATCAATCAAATTCTTTTTAGCACCAATTTCAAAGTTAACTGTCTCTATATCAGTTTTTAACTTATCTATTCTGGTTTTAAGACCAAGTACTTCATCTACTAAATCTTCTACTTCTAAAGGAAGTTCGCCACGAACATTGCGTATTTCATCAACCCTGGAATCTATTAATTGCAAATCATATAGAGCTCTTAATTTATCTTCGACGGTTGTTTCTTTCTTTTTTGCCATATTTTAATAATACTTGATGGGATTTGTTATACTCTCTGATAAAGAGATTGCAAAATTAGGGATTTTTTTTGTAAGATAATCAACTAAAAGATTTTTTGTAAACTGCTCAGTTTCATAATGTCCTATATCTGCAATTATCATTTTCTTCTCTGCTTCATAAAATTGATGATATTTTATATCTGCCGATATAAAAATATCTGCATGCGCTCTTTTTGCTGCATCAATTGCAAAAGCTCCACTTCCTCCAAGAACTGCTACTTTTTTTATTTTTTTGCCCAATAATTCTGAATGCCTTATACCTTTTGCATCCATTTTATTTTTGAGAAATTCCAGAAAATCTTTTTCACTCATTGATTTGTCCAATTCTCCTATCATTCCCATTCCTATATGTTGATTGGTATTTTCCAGCGTTAATATTTCATATGCTATTTCTTCATATGGGTGACAGTCAAACAATGCCCTTAAAACTTTTGATTCAACTTTTTTATTATAGGTTATGTTTATTTGGGTCTCTTGCTCATAATGAACTTCTCCAATATTTCCTTTTGTAGGATTGCTTTTTTCTTCTGGTTTGTAACTTCCTGTTCCATCAACAGTGAAACTGCAATTGGAATAATTGCCAATAGTACCTGCGCCAGCAATAAAAAGTGCTTCCTTTAATTTTTCTGCACTATCATTGGGAACATATGTTGTTAATTTTTTAATGATTTTTTTCTGGGGAATTAAAATTTTTGTGTTGACCAATCCTAGAATCTCACATATTTTTGCATTTACACCTTCTGGAGAATTATCTAAAGCGGTATGCATACTATAAATAGAGATATTATTCTTAATTGCTTTGGTCACTACACGTTCCACATATGAAGCATCTGTAATTTTTTTTAAACCATTAAAGATAATGGGGTGGAAACTTACTATTAAATTGCATTTTTTTGCAATAGCTTCATCAACCACATTTTCCAAAGTATCCAGTGTTACCAGAATCCCAGATACCTTAGTATTTTCTTTTCCAATCAATAATCCCACATTGTCAAAATCCTCTGCATAATTTAATGGAGCTAATTCTTCCAAGATATTGGTAACTTGTTTTACGGTCATTTTTAAATTTTATTAGGCTATCAAAGATAAAATATTATATTATCGTTCTGATGTGGCTTCTTAGAAAAATAAGTTTTCCGATATCCCTTGTTTACGCCCTTGTGGTGTACTTGCGGAATTATCTATATGATACAAAGGTATTATCTTCAAGATCTTTTAAAACACCAACAATTTGTATTGGTAATTTAAGTGTAGGCGGTACCGGGAAAACACCAATGATAGAGTTTTTGGTTCTTCAATTTAAAGACACCTATGACCTTGCAGTTTTAAGTAGGGGGTATGGAAGGAAAACAAAAGGTTTTCTAGAGGCAACACCAAATAGTAAAGTTGAAGAAATAGGGGATGAACCATTCCAGATACATTCCAAATTTCCAGAAATAAAAGTTGTGGTGAATGAGGATAGGTGTAATGCTATATCTAGAATTGAAAAAGAATTTAAATCTGATTTAATTCTATTGGATGATGCCTTTCAGCACAGAAAGGTAACACCAAGTGTTTATATTTTATTGACTACATACCAAAATTTATATTCCAATGATTGGTATTTGCCTACTGGGAATTTAAGAGATAGTAAAAGGGAAGCTAAGCGTGCAGATATAATTGTGGTTACAAAATGTTCATCAGATATAAGTGTAGTTGAGCAAAAGATAATAATGGATAAACTTAAACCTGGGTCTAACCAAAAAGTATTGTTCAGTTATTTAGAATATGGGGAGACCATGGTAGGGAACTGTAGTTGTATTTCACTAGAAAATTTTAAAAATCAAAAAATAACTTTGGTGACAGGTATTGCCAACCCAACACCATTGCTTAATCATTTAAATTCAATAGGTATTGATTATGAGCATCTTAAATATAAAGACCATCATTTTTTTACACAAAAAGAGCTGGATGAATTTAATGAAAGAAAAGTGATATTGACTACCGAGAAAGATTATGTAAGACTAAAAAATAAAGTAGAAAACTTATATTTTATTTCAATAAAACATAAGTTTATTGGAAATGGCAAGGAAGAAATAGAAAAAATAATAGCAAATGTTATAAAGCAGTAGTTTCTTTATTTTTACGGTCAAAAATATTCTCCCCAATTTTTTGATAAAACACTTCTGGTTTAAAAGGTTTGGTGACCACATCATTACAACCTGCATCATAAAAACTATCCAAACTATCGTCAAGAGAAATAGCGGTTAATGCTATGATAGGGATTTCTTTATCAAACATTCTAATTTGAATGGTTGCTTCCACACCACTGATTCCCGGCATATGGTTATCCATTAATATAGCATCATATTTATTCTTTTCCGCCAAATCTATTGCCTCATTGCCATTATTGGCAATATCACATGAAATCTCTTTTTTAGACAGCATTTTTTTTGTGATGACCTGGTTTATTTTGTTATCCTCTACAATTAATATATGTAAGCCTTTTAAGTCGTAGTCTTTCACAGCTATCTCAGATTGAGTATCTTCGCTAGTACTGTTGTTCTTGCTTTTTAAATTAAGTTCAAAGAAAAAAGAAGTTCCTTTTCCTAGTTCACTTTCCAATTGGATTTTGCTGTCAAATAATCCTAAAAGACTTTTAACAATAGCAAGACCTAAACCGGTTCCACCATACTCTCTATTTATTTGTATGGAACCTTGTTCAAAACTGTCAAAAATATTTTTTTGCTTTTCTTCTGAAATGCCAATACCTGTATCTTTTATTTCAAAATAAACGGTAACGTCTTCATCTTCTTTTTTAATTAATCTAGCAATGACTTTGACCTCTCCTTCTTTGGTAAACTTTATGGAATTCCCTACTAGGTTTATGAAGATTTGAGAAAGCTTCATTGGGTCACTCATTAAAACAGTTGGTATTTTCTTATCAAATTCTAAGGTAATTTTGGTTTTGTTCTTTATTGCACTTTGTTTAAGAGAATTGACAACATCTTCCAGAACTTTTTTGAGCTTAAATTCTACACTAAGAGTTTCTAATTTATCGGCATCAATTTTATTGATTTGAAGAATGTCATTTATAAAACTCAATAAATAACCACCTGAAAATTTCAAAGATTTTAAGTGTTCTTTTTGGCTTTCTTTGGGGTTTTCCTCAAGTAAAAGATGTGTAAGGCCAGTTACTGCATATAAAGGGGTTCGTAGCTCATGACTTACTGTGGACAGAAAATTGGCTTTAGCTTTCATGGCTTGTACAGCACTGTCTCTGGCTGTTTTGAGCTCTCTATTTTTAGTGTGTAAAAGGTCGTTGGTCTTTAACTTTATTTGGTTGTTTCTATATAATGATAATGCTAAGATTGAAATTATGGTCAAGAATGCAGAAGCAAGTATGGCTGTGATTTCTGAACGGCTTTGGGATTCACTAAGCTCTAGTATTTTTTTATCTAACCTTGCAATTTCTTCTGTCTGAAAATCACCTTTAATAGTAACTGCTGTATTTGCTTCACTTTTTGCCTTTTCAATAGAAAATATAGAATCATTTAATGCCAGTATTTTTTTGTTGTGAACTAAAGCCAAATCATACTGCCCCATTTTTTCATACACGGAGCTTAAAAGTTGACTAGCTTCCTTAGCCTCTTTGAAAAAACCATTTTTCTCAGCTAGGTTAAGTGCATTTTTTCCATTTTTTACACTTGCCTCCTGTGAGTCTTTTTTTATGTTCATTTTTAGCAGACCCAAGTATGCTTGCGTTGTTAAAAAATCTTTCTCATAAACGTCGTTGTTTACAATAAGGGAGTTGTAGTTTTTAGATGCATTGTCATATTTTTCCAAGTCAGAATAAATATGTGCCTCTACTAATACAATGTTATTTAAAAGGTTTCTATTATTGTTAAGCTTTTTCGCACTATTTAATAAATAAATAGACTGGAAGTTGTTCCCGCTTTTATATAATAATATAGCTTCTATATAGCTATGTACTGCATTGGCATATCTATATTCTGTATTTTTTAATAGAACATTTGCCCTGTCCCAATAAAATTCACAAGTTTTTCTGTCATTTAAATTTAGGTATACCAAAGCGATTTTATGGTAGCAATCTATAAGATCTTTCACATCTTCATTGGCTTCTGCTAATTTTGCTGCTTGATTCAATGTTTCAAGCGCACGATCTAATTTGTTTTGGTTTTTATAGGAAACAGCTTCTAAAAAATAAGTTTCTAAATCTTTATTAGAACTTGTTTTTTCTTGAGAATGTAGATTTTTTAAAGGTAAAATCAACATCCATAATAAGACAATGCTCTTAAGTGTTGTATGTAGAGATTTATATTTCAAATATATTTTTTACTTATCAATAAATTAATAAGGTCTACAACCCTACTGCTATAGCCTGTTTCGTTATCATACCACCCAATAATTTTAACCATTTTCCCTATAACCGATGTCATCTGAGAATCAAACGTACAAGAATAACAACTATTGTTTATATCAATAGAAACTATAGGGTCTTTCGTATAAAAAAGTACGTTTTTTAGTTCATTTTCAGAAATTTCTTTAAAAGCTTTATTGATTTCACTAATAGAAGTTTCCTTTTTTACATTAAAGGTAATATCTGTTAATGAGCCATTTGGAACAGGTACGCGTATACCACAACCTCCAATCACGTTGGAAAGTTCTGGAAAAATTCTTGTCAGTGCTTTAGCAGCTCCTGTAGTTGTAGGAATAATAGATAATGCAGCTGCTCTAGCCCTCCTTAAGTCTCTATGGGGCTGATCGTGCAAACTTTGATCTGATGTATAGGAATGGATGGTTGTTATATATGCCTGTTCAATACCACATAGGTCGTTTATGACTTTAATCATTGGTGCGGCATTGTTGGTGGTGCAGGAAGCGTTGGATATAATATTATCACTTTTTGTTATAATATTTTCATTTACACCATATGCGATCATTTTAATATCATTTTCAGTGGGAGGAACACAGAGAACTACCTTTTTTGCACCATTTTTTATATGATGGGTCAACATGGGTTTTGTTTTAAACTTTCCAGTGGATTCTATAACAATATCAACATTGGATTCCTTCCATTTAATAGTCTTAGGTTCTGAGTGATTGGTTAAAAGTATTTCCTTTCCGTTTACCAAGATGTGGTTTTCTGTATGTGTTACATCTGCCTGAAAAACACCATGAATGCTATCATATTTTAATAAATGGGACAAGGTTCTGGCATCGGATAAATCATTAATGGCAACCACATTTAGATGAGGTTGCTTATTCAACAACCTAAAGAGCGTGCGCCCAATTCTTCCAAACCCGTTAATGCCAATATTAATTTGTTTCATAGAAAAAAAACCGTGTTTATGTGAAGTTAGTGTTCAATTCACTTATTAAAGTATATGTTTATGTGCTTTATAAGAAGATCTTACTAAAGCACCACTTTCTACATATCTAAAACCCATTTTAAGACCTATCTCTTCGTACTTTTTAAATTGTTCTGGTAAGATAAATTCTTTTACTGGTAAATGCTTTTTTGATGGTTGCAAATATTGCCCTATTGTGACCACATCTACATTGACATTTCTAAGGTCTTCCATAGTTTGAAGAACTTCTTCTTCCAACTCTCCCAAGCCCAACATAATACCAGATTTTGTCCGGTTTATGCCATTTGCCCTTAAATATCGGAGGACTTCAAGACTTCTGTCATATTTTGCCTGTATACGAACTTCTCTAGAAAGTCTTTTTACCGTTTCCATATTGTGGGATACCACTTCTGGAGCAACTTTAATTATCCGATCTAAATGAGAAGTGATTCCTTGAAAATCTGGGATTAGGGTTTCTAGAGTAGTATTTGGGTTCATGCGCCTTATGGCTTGTACAGTTTCTGCCCAAATAATAGATCCCATGTCCTTTAAGTCATCCCTGTCCACAGAAGTGATTACAGCATGTTTAATTTGCATGATTTTTATGGATCTGGCTACTTTTTCTGGCTCTTCCCAATCAACACTTTCTGGTCTACCTGTTTTTACGCCACAAAAACCACAAGAACGTGTGCAGATATTGCCTAAGATCATAAAAGTTGCTGTGCCTTCTCCCCAGCACTCTCCCATATTGGGGCAGCTGCCAGAAGTGCATATGGTATTGAGGTCGTACTTATCTACAAGGCTTCTTATCTGTGTATATTTTTTGCCAGTGGGAAGCTTGACCCTTATCCATTTGGGTTTTTTTTTGGGAGGAATTACGCTTTCTACACTCATACAGAAAATTTGTGCAAATATACGAAACTAAACACTGTAGACTTATGAAGTAACCAAGAAGAAAAAGGGTGTTTATTTTTTCTTTTCTATGATTTCTGCCAATAATTTTTTTGCACGTAAAAGCTTCACTTTTATATTATTCATGGGTTCATTTAATTCTTTGGCGATTTCAGCATAGCTAAACTCATTAAAGTACCTAAGATTTATTACTTTTTGATAATGTGGTTTTAGTTTTTTTATGTCTTGTAGTAGATTGGCTAAATTTTGTTCTATAATGAGTTGGTCTTCTGCGCTGGGAGCATCATCTAATACTTTTATTATTGCATCTTTATTCCTGATGTCATTGCTTTCAAGAATATTCCTTTTCCGTTTTCGGATTAAATCTACATGAATGTTTTTTGATATAGTGATTAGCCATGTTTTAAACTCATAGGTGTCATCAAATGTATCAATTTTGTCAAAAGCTTTAGAAAAGGTTCTGATAGTGATATCCTCGGCATCATTTTCATTCTTGGTGCGTATCAATTGAAAGCCATAGACATCATTCCAAAAAGTATCCAATAATGTACTGAACGCTATTTGGTTGCCAGATTTTGCTTTCTGGATATTTGTCTTTAAAATGTCTTCGGTCTTTTTCAAACCAATTGTTGTTTCAAAATGAAGTAACCCTGTTTTATGGGTTGGTAGTGGTTTCCTTTTTACAATCTTGCTCATCTGGCAATTTTCCACAAAAACCACAAGCTTCTCCTTCTTTGTTCAGGAATGGGTTTTGACTTGCACAAGTACCAGCAAATTTACCATCCTTTTTTGACCATATTTTAATTGCAATACCTGCAAAAGCCAATGAAAGAAGACCTATGGTCAATAATACCAATTTCATAAAAATGATTTGTACAAAGATAATAAAATAACCCATCAAATGATGGGTTATAAAACTGCTTAGAACACTAAATGTGGTTTTTTGCCTTAATAAGAAATATTGGCAACAATATTTTCTACGGTAGGAGTAATATTGCCTCCATTTGGCTCTATGGTAATATAACCAATGGCATTTTCTGCGTAAGGAAGTGCAAATAATTTATCCTTGTTGGTTATGTCTTTTATAACGCCCAAGTTCACCATTTCACCGTTAACCTCTGCCCACATTTGGAAACATTGGTCTTCAGGAAGGTTAGGTAAATTCCTAACGTTGATATAAGACAATTTTTTTACAGGATTTATGTAGGCAATGGCTTTTAATTCTTGAGCCTTTTTGTTGCCTCTTATATTATATCTTTTTGTTTGGGGGTTGTTAAGAACAATGAATTGGTTTCTTATATCTTCCAACTGCAATTTCATGTCCACCTCTAAATCTTTGATTTTGTTGTTTACATATGTGTTTTCCTGTTGTAAACCTTGATTTTGGTTCCAAAAGAAATAGGAGGAACTTGCAAAAATCATAGCTGTTATACTTGCGGCAACAGCATATTTAAAGAATTTTCTTTTCCCTTTGTTTTCTGCTTTTATTCTATTTAAGATAGTTTCTTTTAGACCATCAGGAGTTTTAATAGCATATAGCTTAGCGAATGCTTCTAAATTTTCTTGAAGTTCGTTATAGGTTTTCCTAACCTCTGGATACATGGCTATATATCTTTCTACTTGTAAAGTTTCTTCATTAGAAGTATTGCCCAACAAATATTTCTCAAGTAAATCTGTGTCTAAAAATATTCTTATTTTATCTTTCATGATATTATACTTAAAACAAATGCAACTAGCATAGAGGCTCCATATATTTTCTTTAATTCCCTTAAGCCAATTTTTAATCTAGATTTAATTGTTCCCAAAGGAATATCTAGTTCGTCACTGGCTTCTTGTTGCGTCATTCCTTGAAAAAAAAGAGCATCTAAAACAATTTGATATTTGCCCTCTATTCTTCCTAGGTTCTCCCGAATGTCCATTGTCTCGGGATTAATGCTGTTTACACCTAAATTATATACGTCTGAAACGTCTATTTGGATTTCTTTATCAGATTTTGTTTTAACACTTCTTAACTTATCAATGGCCGTATTTCTGGTTATTCTAAAGAGCCATGTAAAAAGTTTTGCCTTAGTAGCATCATATGAGTCTGATTTTTTCCATATTTTAACAAAGCTTTCCTGTAATACATCTTGAGCCAGTTCTTCATCCCTCACCACTTTGTAGGCTACTCCATATAACGTATTTCCATAATGTTCATACAGTAATGAAATTGCTTTTTCATTCCGCTCTTGGAGTAGTTCTACGATATGTTTTTCAAGAAGTGTGCTCATTTATAGTTTACGTAATCAAATAAATATTCAGATGTAGGCGTCCAATTTTATGTTTAATAACGTACATAATGCAAACGCTAAAATATAAAATTGATTGCTACCCTTTAGCGTAATATAAAATATTTAATAAAATAAGTGAGTAATTGGTTATTGCCCACTTTGTTTTTGGTTAGTTTGGTTTGGTATAACCCTCAAAATTTATTTTGGGGGTTATTTTATAATATTTACTTCTGGAGTAATATCAATACCAAATTTTTGAAATACGCTTTTGCGTATGGTCTGTGATAAATTCAAGATTTCTTGCCCTGTTGCCTTTCCATAATTCACCAAAACCAATGCTTGTTTTTCATGAACGCCGGCATCTCCATATTTTTTTCCTTTAAATCCGCATTGCTCAATAAGCCAACCTGCTGGCACTTTATATTCGTTTTCAGAGATTTTATAAAAAGGGGCTTTGGGGTTTTGTTCTGAAAAAGAAGTAAACTCTATGCAGCTCAATACAGGGTTTTTAAAGAAACTTCCACTGTTTCCCAATTTATTGGGGTCTGGCAATTTACTTTCTCTGATAGCTACAACGGCATTGGAAATATCTTTTATAGATGGGGTGTTTATGTTGTTTTTTTGCAGTTCTGCTTTAATGGCTCCGTAAGATGTATTTAGCTGGTGGTTCTTTTTTGTCAACTTTAAATTTACAGAAGTAATGATATACTTGTCTTTTCCTTCATTTTTAAAAAATGAATTTCTGTAACCAAACTGACAGTCTTTTTTTGTGAATTTCTTCACCTTCAATGTTTCAACATCTATAGCTTCACAACTATCAAATACATCCTTTAATTCTACACCATAAGCACCTATGTTTTGAATAGGAGCTGTCCCCGTATTTCCGGGAATCAATGATAAATTCTCCAATCCTCCATAGTTATTCTCTAAGCTCCATAATACTATATCGTGCCAATTTTCACCAGCCATTATATTTAAAATTACATGACTGTCATTTTCTTCAAAAAGTTGTTTTCCTTTAATATTGATGTGAAGCACTAAAGAATTTAAATCTTTTGTAATCAACATATTACTACCTCCACTAATAATGAATTTATCAGGATAATCTTCTAATTGAAGTGCTTGCCTTAATTCATCAACAGTATTTATTTCACTGAAATACCTTGCTTTGGCATTTATACCAAAAGTGTTGTACTTTTTTAGGGATATATTACGCTGTATGTTCATTGCCCATTATAAGTTATCAAAGCTTCTTTTAGAATACGTACAGCTCTTTTTAAACTTTCTTTTTCCAATACGTAGGCAATTCTTATCTGATTTTCTCCCAATCCATCAGTGGAATAGAATCCCGCTGCAGGAGCAACCATAATGGTTTCACCATTTAGTTTAAAATCTTCTAACAACCATTTGGCAAAATCATCAGCGTTTTTAACAGGTAGTTCCGCTATACAATAAAAAGCTCCACTTGGTTTGGCAACTTTTAACCCTTTAATTTTTTCCAGCTCAGAAATGAGTAAGTCTCTTCTGCTTACATATTCTTCTTTTACCTCATCAAAATAGCTCTGTGGTGTGCCCAAAGCAGCTTCACTTGCCAATAATGCATAGGTTGGTGGAGATAAACGTGCTTGGGCAAATTTTAACGCAGTTTGTATCACTTCTTTATTTCTTGAAACTAAACACCCAATTCTAGCACCACACATACTATATCTTTTAGAAACTGAATCAATGATAATGGCATGCTCTTCCAATCCAGTTTCTTGTAGAATAGAATAGTGCTGTTTTCCGTCGTAAACAAATTCGCGGTATACTTCATCAGCTATCAGAAAAATATTGTGTTTTTTTACAATGGCAGCTAATTTTTTAATTTCTTCCTTGCTGTATAAATACCCCGTAGGATTTCCTGGGTTACAGATAAGAATGGCCTTGGTATTAGATGATATCAGTTTTTCAAACTCTTCTATCGGCGGAAGGGCAAAATTATTTTCTATTCGAGATTTTATAGGAACTATATTAACGCCAGATGCTATGGCAAAACCATTATAATTGGCATAAAATGGTTCTGGTACAATAATTTCATCGTTAACATCGGCAATGCTACCCAAAACAAACGAAAGTGCCTCGGAACCACCTGTGGTTACTAAAATATTTTTGGGGACAACATCAATATGATGTTTAGCATAATAATCGGCTAATTTTTCTCTATAAGTCTCAGAGCCTTCAGACTGGGCATAGGCGAGTATGTCAATAGCATTATTTTTTACTGCCTCTAATGCAACTTTAGGAGTTTTGATGTCTGGTTGTCCTATATTTAAGTGTAAGACCTTAGTTCCCCTTTTTTTTGCTTTTTCAGCATAAGGAACCAATTTTCTGATTGGAGACTCGGGCATAAGATGCCCTTTCTTGGAAATGGAAGGCATGTGTAATTATTTTACACAAAAATGAGAAATCATTATGGATAAAAAAAAGGTAGATGATTTTATTTGAACAAGATTGATTAACAATAGTTAACAGTTTTTTGGTATAAAAATCGTATATTTAAGAAGGTCAATCTGTTAAAAATGAACTATTTGTATTTAAGAACTAAATATTATACATTTTTATTGGTATGCCTTCCATTTTTTGGTTGGGCACAGAACTTTAGTTTGCCCCAAGGCGAAAAAGTGCAGAAAGTGCACTTTGAGCTAATCAATAATCTGATTATTATGCCTATTGATGTAAATGGTGCAAAACTTTCATTCATATTAGATTCAGGGGTTAATAAACCAATACTTTTTAATATATCAGATCAAGATTCTGTTCAGATAAACAATGTTTCTGAAGTAACTATTAGAGGTTTGGGAGGTGGTGAGCCTATTAAAGCATTAAAATCCAAACAAAATCGATTTAGAATAGGGAAAGCCAGTAATAAAAACCAACAACTATTTGTTGTTTTAGATAAGGCTCTTAATTTGTCTCCTTCATTAGGAGTTCCTGTACACGGAATTATAGGTTATGACCTATTTAGGGATTTTGTTGTTGAAATAAATTATATTAAAAAGATTATTAAATTTCATGCCCCTCAATTTTATAAGCATAAAGAAAATAAAAAAAGTAAGACTTTGTCTTTGATCATTAAGAAAAACAAGGCATATGTAGAAGGAAAAATAATGTTGAACAAATCCAAAAATGTACCTGTTCGTCTTTTAGTAGATACAGGGAGTAGTGATGCAGTGTGGCTTTTTGAAGACCAAGAAAAAGGATTAGACGTTCCTAAGAATAATTATGAAGATTTTTTGGGAAGAGGATTAAGTGGTAATATTTTTGGGAAACGAACTAAAGTAAACAGTTTTGATATTGGAGGTTTTACACTAAATGATGCCAAAGCTGCATTTCCAAATATGGAATCTTTTGGGAATATAAAGAATTTGGGCAATCGGAACGGAAGTGTAGGCGGAGAAGTTTTAAAGAGATTTAATATAGTGTTTGATTATTCTAGGGACAAAGTTACCCTTAGGAAGAACAGTAATTTTAGAGAACCATTTCATTATAATTTGGCCGGTATAGAATTACAGCATGATGGAGTCCGGTATATAGCCGAAAGCATAGCAGATGCTAGAGGTGTTGTATATAATGATGAAGATGAAACTTTTGGTAACGTGCAAATATTAATGGAGAACAGGACAAGATTAAGTTTGGTTCCAGAAATTATAGTTTCTTCCATACGTGCAGGCAGCCCAGCAGAAGAAGCCGGTCTAAAAGAAGGTGATTTAATATTGGCAGTTAATGGGAAAAGAATTCACAAGTATAAGTTACAGGAAATTATGAAGATGCTGAACGAGAAAGAAGGTAAGAAAGTAAA
>Ga0256845_1001592_pt1 | contig 17876 bp, 15 predicted proteins | sample RiftiametaG_FD_189101 | JGI IMG/M metagenome (GOLD analysis project Ga0256845, IMG submission 189101) | Tube worm associated microbial communities from hydrothermal vent at the East Pacific Rise, Pacific Ocean - Riftia | ecosystem: Host-associated > Annelida > Integument > Unclassified ...
CTTTCAGTTATCCGATGTTACAACCGGTTTAAACAAAATGCAACAGCAGGAGAACCGTTAACAAGTTTACCAACTCACCTTACGCAGGGCACACGTTCTCCCCTGTCACCAACGATGCGCTGCCCCCCATCTGTTCCACCCCGTGTTGAAACACATGGCGATGCATGGCGTGGCGGGGATTGCACCAGCCCGATATTGTGGGGCAGCGCGTCGTTGGCAACAGGGGAGGTTTCCATCCTGCGTAACGTGAGTTACCAAAATGAACCCTGCGAAGGTTTTCAGCCTTCGCAGGCTTACCAACGAGTACACACAAAACTCTCTCTGCCCCGCTTGACTTTTTGCTTTCTCACGCTATTTCTGAAATTATCGACTGAGCTTTCCAGTTTAACCGGTCGAAGCAGAAGCTTCAACCTGTATGGGGAAGGAACTTCATATTTTTCTGCCACCGCCAGGTATGTTTACAAGGGAAAATCTTATGAAAAATCAAGAAGACACACGGCTTTTCCTGTTGCTCGCCGCCGGATTGATCGCGGGAGGATTTCTCCTGCTCTCTTTTCCCCAGCGAATTCAGGGTGAGCAGAAACACAGCATGAAACAGCAATCCCACCGCAACCGTTTACAGTTTGAAAAAAGTCCCTATCTTTTACAACATGCAGATAATCCGGTCGATTGGTATCCCTGGGGAGATGAGGCGTTTACAAAAGCACGACAGGAGGATAAGCCCATCTTTTTGTCTATTGGATATTCAACGTGCCATTGGTGCCATGTGATGGAGCATGAATCCTTTGAAGACCCTGAGATCGCCAGACGGATGAACGAGGTCTTTGTGTCGATTAAAGTGGATCGAGAGGAACGGCCTGATATTGACAATATTTATATGACTGTCGCACAAATGATGACCGGCAGCGGCGGCTGGCCCCTGAATATCATCATGACACCGGATAAAAAACCATTTTTCGCCGGGACGTATTTCCCTAAAACCAGTCGATTCGGCAGGATCGGAATGATGGAACTCGTATCCCGTATTCAAGACATTTGGACGAATGAACATGAAAAAGTCCTGCAAACTGCTGACAATGTGATCGCTGCGCTTCAACAGAACAATCATGCCACGACGATGCAGCACAGTGGGAGAGAAACAGCAGATGCCGCCGTCCTGGACACCGCCTATCAGCAATTGGCAACGCGCTTCGATCGTGAATATGGCGGCTTTGGACAGGCGCCTAAATTTCCAACGCCTCATACGCTGCTGTTTTTGCTGCGATATTGGAAACGAAGTCAGGATGACGCTGTGTTAGCAATGGTTGAACACACGCTGCAGGCTATGCGTCAGGGAGGAATCTATGATCAGATCGGTTTTGGTTTTCATCGCTATTCTACCGATCAGCAATGGCTCGTGCCGCATTTCGAAAAAATGCTTTACGATCAAGCCCTGCTGGCAATGGCGTATATCGAGGGATATCAGGCGACCGGTAAGCCTGTCTATCAGCAGACAACGCGCGAAATTTTCACCTATATTCTCCGGGATATGACGGCTCCTGAAGGTGGCTTTTATTCCGCTGAAGATGCTGACAGCGAGGGGGATGAAGGAACATTTTATGTTTGGTCTGTTGACGAAATCCACGACATTCTTGCTGAACATGATGTGGACTTCGCACAAGCCCTTTTCCATCTTGAAAAAGAGGGAAATTTTCGCGAGCACACGAGCGGCGTCAAAACCGGCGAAAACATTCTGTACCTTCAAAAACCGCTTGCTGAAATGGCTGGCAAGTTTGGCATTACAGAACAGGCGCGACAGGAGCGGCTGGAAAAAATTCGGCAGCAACTGTTTACAGCTCGTGAAAATCGCATACACCCGCATAAAGATGATAAAATCTTAACAGACTGGAACGGATTGATGATTGCGGCTCTAGCCAAAGGAGCACTGGCGCTCAATGAGCCGAAATACGCTGAAGCCGCGCAACAGGCCGCAAGGTTTATTCTTGACTCAATGCTGACTGAAGAGGGGCGTTTACTCCATCGCTATCGTGATGGCGATGCCGCGATTACGGCTCATCTTGATGATTATGCGTTTTTTATCTGGGGCTTGATCGAGTTATATGAAACCACGTTCGATGCCGCCTATCTCAAGGAAGCTATGCAATTAAACGACATCCTCTATCAAGACTTCTGGGATGAAAGCTCTGGCGGATTTTTCTTTACGGCGGATCACGCGGAAAAGCTGCCGATACGTGAAAAAAATATCTATGATGGAGCGATTCCTTCGGGAAACTCCGTCGCAATGCTGAATTTAATCCGCCTGGGTCGATTGACTGCAACCCCTGAATTTGAGGATCGAGCACATTGGATATTCAGGGTTTTTGCTGAAACCGTGAGGAAAATGCCGTCGGCTTCCGCCTTACTGCTGCTTGGAGTCGATTACGGGATTGGGCCCTCTTATGAAGTGGTTATTGTTGGTGATGCAGCGTCTGAAGATACCCGGCAGATGCTTCAGACGCTCAGTACAACATTCTCCCCTAATCACATCGTGGTGTTCCGACCGTCAACAGAAGCATCCCCGGAGATTGTAACATTGGCTCCCTATGTCGAACCGTACGTTCAGCTTGATGGAAAAGCCACAGCTTATGTCTGTCAAAACTACATTTGCGGCCTGCCAACGACAAATGCCGGGGAAATGGTTGAGTTATTGCAGAAAGAAAATTCTCCTGTGCCAGAAATTCCAGGTTCTTGAGCGCGAACATGTTTTGCATGACGCTTGCCAAACATGTTGTTGACAATTTTCATACATTCTGCCACAGATGCCAATAGAAAAGACATTATCGGAAATAAAAAATTTCGCAGAGGGGCGTTCAATTGAACGCCCCTGCAAGAGTTGACCGGGGGGAATCGAAATTGACCCAGCGACGGATATCGATCGGCAGACAGGGCGAGAAAATCGCACAGGAGCATTTGCGCCAGAAGCAGTATGCGATTCTACAGACGAACTTTTGCTGTAAATTAGGGGAAATTGATATTATTGCCAGAGACAAACACATCGTGGTGTTTGTCGAAGTGAGGACGAAAACGTCAACAGTCTATGGCCCGGCCTACAATTCCGTGACCTATCACAAGCAACAGCAGGTGAGGCGCGTTGCTCTCTATTATATCAGTAAATACAACCTGGTCAAGACCCAATTCCGTTTTGACGTGATTGGAATTGTGCTCGATCCTCAGACAGGCCAACACCATCTGGACCATATTCAAAACGCTTTTTAACATTCCGCATGAGACGCTACTTCAGAAAATTCGATACTCTGACAATCTGAATGTTTCGTCGTTCAAATTCCGGCAGCATTTCCTGCAAGGCTTGCAGCGTTGCTTCTTTAGGATGTCCAATTGCAATAGCGGGTTCCCCTCCTTGTTCGGCAAGAGCCGCAAGCTTTTCGAGTTGGATTTTTACCGCGGCAACATTCGCTTCGTTATCGAGAAAAAGTTTTTTCTGGGCAGATTTTATACCAAGCTGTTGAGCCAGTTTATACGCGATTGAACGCCCCGTGGTCCGGCTGTCCATAAAGTTGAGTTGACGACTGCGGAGGTGTTCCAGCACGACCTTCATGGCCTCCCAATCTGCGGTGAAACGAGAGCCCATGTGATTGTTGACGCCGCTTGCGAAAGGGACGGTTTGCAAATCCCGGTCGATGAGCATTCGGATTTGTTCTGCTCCCATGTTCGTCATAATTGCCCCTTTGCCTGGATTCTGAGCCGGATATTGCAGGGGTTCCATCGGTAGGTGTAAAAAAAATTCTCGCTGATGGTCGTGCAGAAGCCGCGCCACCTGAGTTGATTTTTCAAGCTGCGGCAGAATCGAAAAGGTCAAATCCGCAGGCAAATCAAGTAAACGCTGAGCGATCAACATGTTCGTCCCCAGATCATCAATAACAATCGCGGCCCGAAATTGGGGGGTCGATGTGTCTGTTACGGCAGGAGGAGATTCGGCCATGACGGGTGTCCAGGTAAACACAATATGATGAGTTATAAACGTACCCACTCCAATAACAAGCTGCGCCTGCTGCTGTTTCGATTCAACATAGGTTTGCAAAATGTCTCCACCATGAGCCGTAATGGCGTCAGAAAGGTGCTCTGTTACACGTGCCAACTGAGAGCGGTCATCCAGCGAAACGCTGTAGTCATGTTTAACCCATCTGACCGTCGGCTTTGACCCCGTTGGTTCCGACGAGGAGGCAGAATATTCCTGCGGAGTATCGGAACTCGTAAAGGCAAGAGCAGCGCTGGTCAACACATCTTCAATCACGGCGCTTAATTGAGCAGAACTTCCCGCCGGAAAGATCGTCGATGACTGTTGCTGCCATGAAGGGTCGCGTTCCCAGAACGCGCCCAGGGCAAACACGCCAATCGCCACAGTAATCACAAAAAGTGAGAGGGCAAAAATAGTTCTGTTCATAAACAACCTTCTTCAAAAGGTATCGGTTGCGTAAATACACCGTGCCTTCGCTTCTGACCCTTTACCATATTTTCCATCAAAATTTCCCGATGCATCCTCATAGTGGTAATTCGACATGATTCTTTCACGGCATACTCAATCTAAATCAGACAACCTTTTTATTTTTTACACCACAATTTATTGACTTTTTCTCTATATGTCAGATATACAGTTCTGTCATTTCAAGAAATTAAGGCCATTCGTGTAAGAGGTGTCACCCTATGAATCGTTGAAACAGGAGTACTACAGTTCTATGAAAAAATCAAGTATTTTCATCGCAGTGTTTACACTTTGCATCATTTTTATGGTTGTGCAAAAGAGTCAGGCAGTACCCAGGCTTGAAGTGGTTGATGGTACGAGCTTTGATTTTGGCTCTGTCGACGGCAATCAAACGATTACTCATGAGTTTGTGTTTAAAAACCATGGGGACAGCGTTCTAAACATTCTCAAAGCCAAAGGTGGCTGAGGCTGCAGCGTGACGTTGCTGACAGGCAACGAAATCCCTCCCGGTGGCGAGGGAAAAATCGCAGTACATGTCAGAACTGGCACTCGAAAACGTCATATCCGTCAGGTGATTAAAGTTCAGACCAATGATCCTGACCCAGCGGCGGCGGCTTTTGACTTAACAGTGCTCGCCACTGTTGAGGTCGAACTCGACGTGCTCCCGAGCAATATTCTTCGTTTTGATCCGAAGACATCAGATACAGCGTATCTTTCGTTGAGAAACCACACGGATCACCCGATCAAACTCAGTCAGGTATCGACATCTGATCCCGATGTGAATGTCGCAATATCATCGATGACGATTGCCCCTCAAGGGGAAGTCACGGTAACCGGGACCCTTCTGCCAGATCATCCGCAGGGGCCGATTGCCGGTTGGCTGAAAATTCAGACAGATGTGAAGACTGTGCCACTCATCCAGATCAGGTTATGGGGTGAGAAACCGTAGGAGACACGCTTGCACGCTCACCGTGCTCAAACAAAGTAACGCCTTGTGAGTCCAGATGAGCACGGTGATTTTGATGGATGTGCTGAATAGCAAGGGAGATAAGGGATGCAGGGTCAATGACCAATGAGACCTGTCCGTCTCCGCGAATTGAGGCGCCAAAAATGCCATCAACATTCACTAAATCATCGTTCAATGGTTTGATGACAATATCACTTTCTCCCAGAAAGGTATCCACCAGAATTCCAATTTCCCGGAATCCATCGCTGACAATGACGCCATACATCTGCTCTTCTGCTTGGGGCGCAAAATCGACGGCCCCCTCCTCACGAGCGGAGAAAGATGTTCCTGCAAAGACAGCCGCCCCAAAAAGATCGGCCAGATCAAACAACGGAACCATTCGTTCCCGAAGACGAACTACTTTATGAGATTCTATTGTCTTGACGCTTTGAGGGACAATACGAATTGCCTCCTCGACAGAAGTCAGCGGGATCGCAAAAATTTCTGCTTTCACTCTGACCATCAAGGCTGGAATAATCGCCAGCGTTAGCGGGAGCCGGATAAGAAATTTACATCCACGACCCGGCGTAGATTCAAGCTCAATCGTTCCACTCATTTTTTCCAGATACCGCTTCACGACATTCAAACCAACCCCACGGCCTGAAAGGCTGCTGACCGTCTCTACAGTACTGAAACCACCATAAAAAAGCAGCCGGATAATCTCATCCTGCGGCAGATTTTCTGCTTCCTGCGCCGTGATTAAATGCTGCTGAATCGCCTTTTGCTTCACTCGCTGCGTATCAATTCCCTTGCCATCATCTTCAACCTCAATTATGACCTGATTCCCCTCGTGGTAGGCTGAGATTGCAATCTTTCCACAACGGGATTTTCCGAGAGCTTCTCTTGTTTCAGGAGGCTCAATGCCATGGTCAATCGCATTACGGATAATGTGGATCAACGGCTCTCCAAGCATATCGATCACGGTTTTATCGAGGTCTGTTTCTGCTCCGTAAATACGGACTTCCACCTCTTTTCCTGCCTGATGGGATAAATCGCGGACCATCCGGGGAAAACGGTTGACGATCAGACTTATCGGAACCATACGAATCCGCATCGTCCCTTCCTGCATTTGATTGGTCAGACGTCCCAAATCATGGGTAATTTCATCAAAATGCTCTTTGAGCGATTTAAAGGTCTTGATATTTTTCTTTTTTTGAGCAGAAGACGCGCTGTGCAACACAAGAGAACCAGAACGCACATTATCGTAGATCGTTTTTATGTCCTGCCCAATCTGAGCGAGCCGCGCACGGTTGATAACGAGTTCTCCGACCAAATTCAAGAGATGATCGATTCGTTCGGCATCAACACGCAGGGTATGACTTTGAACGACCTCAATTGCAGGCGAAGACGGGGCCGGTATTGCTGGAGATTGCTTCTCTTCATGTTCTTTGTCAGCAGGAGAGGACATGAGCGTTGCCGTGATTTCCCTCATGCGTTGGATCATCCCGGCAATGTCCTCAACGTCTGTCTTTTTCAGACGGGATGCCGACCCTTCTAATGCTGCCAGCGTGTGTTGCTGAGTGGTCAATATGGTATCCAAAGCCTCAACGTCCAGAATTGCTGCCGATGATGTAATCTTCTGGAAGGCTTTTTTGATCGACGTTATGGCATCAATGACTTCCTGCCTGGCCGTATCATCATCTCCTGACACGTTCTCCCGGATTTTTTCCAAAGAGAATTCCATAAATTCAAGTTGTTGACCGGCAATATCGGCAAAGACCTCTATATCCTCCGGATCGAGGTGTTGCACATCCTGGGGATGAATCATCAGAGAACTCGACGGTTGGTCCCGGGCGGAAGTCTCACCAGGCTGCTTAACGGATGAAGAGGAAGAAGACGCTGGTGCTGAAACGACTGACTGTTGTTGCCATTCCGCCAAAATTCTGACAACCCCAGTGGTATCCGGGGCGGGTTGTCCCAGGGAAACACGCTGAATGAGGAGATTTAAGGCATCAACCCCTTGCAGAAGGGCGTCAATTAGCTCTGATGAAACCTGGAGCGACCCTTTTCTCAGCAGATCGAGCAGCGATTCCAACGAGTGCGTAAAATTACTGATATGGGATAAACCGACATACGACGCTGTGCCTTTGATATTATGAGTCGCCAGAAATATCTCATGCACCAACTCAATATTGTGCGGCTCTTTTTCTAAGCGGAGAAGATTTGGTTCAAGAGTGAGGACTTGCTCCTCAGCTTCCGCAATAAATTCCTGAATGAGCTTTCCTTCAACCATCGGTCTGCCGCACTCCTTGCGTCTCGTGTTGCACCACTCCAAAGCCGGAAAGAATCTGTCCTAACCCTTCCGCCAGGATACTCAACTCTGCTGCTGTAACGGCTAACTGCTGCGACTCTCTGGAAAATTTGTTGCTCGACTGGTTCGCAGTTTCGACAGATTGTAATATCTGTTCGCTTGCACTTTTCTGCTGCTGGGTTGCTGCGGCAATGCGCTGGGCAGATACTGTTGTGAGTTTCACCATATCAAAAATCTGCTGTAATGATGCTCCGGCCTCTTCGGCCAATTGCGCCCCGCGATGGACGGTTTTCATCTCTTCTTCAGTTGCAAGAACCAGAGCGTGAGAGGCTTCCTGGATTTCTTGAATCAATGTCTTAATATCTTCCGTTGATTCAAACACCTCCTCTGCTAATCGCTTAATCTCGTAAGCAACGACCCCAAATCCCTTGCCCTCATCTTTTGTTCTTGCGGCTTCTATTGTCGCATTAAATGCAATGAGTTTGGTATCTTCAATAATCCGATCAATCGTGGTCACCACCTCGTTAATCCGTCCCGACTGTTTGCTCAATGCCATGATTTTATTGGAACTGACCCGCGACGAATGTTGGATATCTTCCATATTCCTGACAACATCCATGACTGAGTCATGGCCCTGTTCCGTAATATGGAGCGTTTGGTTCGCAATATCGACAACCGCCGTGACATCGTCGCTAATATGTTGAGCCGCAGTAACAAGTTCCCGAATGGCTTCGGCCATGCCGTGAGATGAACTCACCTGCGATGCCAACAGCTCTGACTGATTTTTCGAAGCAGAAAATGCCGTTTTGGAAGCCTCAAGAATGTGCAAATCAGCTTCATGCAACTGAGAAACCAAGGTCTTGATACGTTTTAACATGCGCTCGGTCGCTTGCGAAAGGCTCTGAATCTCATGACATTGTGTTTCGCGGAAATTGACGGTCAGATCGGCTCGCTGAATTTGAATATCTTGAATAATGGGGGCGAGCATTGAAATCGGGTGGCTCACATTGGCATGGTAGACACGCCAGACCACTCCCCACACGCAGAGCAGCATCAGGCCGTCAAGAATCAGGAGACCAGGATAGAATGAGGCCCATGCATCAGCAGCGATATTAGGCTCCTCTCTCTGAAAAGCCTGAAAGAGATAAAGCCCCTGAATTCCTGCTGCGAGAATAATGATGCCGGAAAGACTCATGCAGAGTCTGAGAATAAATGACTTTGACGTCAACAATGGTTTCATGGTATCCTGCGCCTGTTCCTCTGTTCCGCAACATTCATACGTGAAACCTCCTCACGAGGTTACGAAGAGCGTCGACAGAATCGACGAGTTCCTGGGTTGCCTGCTGCACATCACGCAATTTAAGCACGTTTCGGGTTGAAATCGTTTCTAACCCCTGAATTTCAAGCGAGACTTCCTGGCTGCGTTGTTGTTGATTTGAGGTTTTTTCAACGATCTGCTGGGCTTTGTCGGCAATCAGTTCGATCAGTTTCAGTTCAGATGTTGTGTCGGCGACCTGTTCAAGGGTTGAAGAATGAATATGAGCGCTCAGTTCAGCGAGTTCCGTCATAATGGTTTCCACATGTTCGCCGTCTTTTACCTGAGTTTCTGTCTGCGCCGTAATATCTTCTGCCAGGGAGGTCAGATTGCCGATCGTTTTCAGAATATCCTCAACCGCAATAACTTGTTGACTCGTCGCTTTTTCAATCAGTGTCGCCAGGTCTTCAACATTTCTGATGGTTTGAGCCACAACTTCGCTTTGCGCTTTTTGCTCCTCACTCGCCGTTGTCAAAGCCTTCATCTGCTCCACTGTCCTGCTGACATTTTCAAAAATCGTTTCTAAGGCAGTATAGGTCTCATAGACGAGAAGCGAACCTTGACTAATGCGTTTATTGCTGCTATGGATATGCCGCGTAATTTCCTGCGACGATTTTCCGACCCGTTCAGCAAGTTGACGAATCTCATCAGCAACCACGGCAAACCCCAAGCCGTGTTCTCCGGCGCGCGCCGCTTCTATAGCAGCGTTCAGCGCAAGCAAATCTGTCTGCTCCGCAATATCGCCGATCACTTCGATAATCTCAGAAATATGCTCTGAACTTTCCGTGATCGCCTTCATTCCCTCGACGGTCTGACTCATCGAGCGCTGCCCGTTTGAGGCAGCGGTTAATGCCTCTTCCGCAAAGACGACGGCTTCGTGGGCTTGTTCCCGCGCGTCTGAAGAAATTTTTGACATATTGGTCACCACGTCAACCGCTTTTTGGGTCGATTGGACTTGGATATGTGTGGTGTTGGAAATTTCATGGGCAGAATGGTTCATTTCTGTGACAGCAGAGGCCGTTTCGGCGGCAAGCGAGGCAGCAGTCATCGCATGGCGTGAGACATGTTTGGAGGTTGTGCTGATTTTCTTCACGACGTCATGGGCATTCCTCGCTCCCTGAAGCTGTTTATCAGCTTTGACCGTATTTTTTTGAATCGAGTTGACAATCGTCTTGGAATAGGTTGATGCCTCATTGACCAGTTCGGCCTGTTCATCAGCGAGAACGCGGTTTTCCTCAGCGGCCTGTGAAATCATCGATACTGATTCGGCGATGGTCTGGATCGTACCTGTTTGAGCGGTCGCTTCGTCCGACATTGTGACAGCAGTTTTTCGGAGTTGCTGCGAAGTGGTGGTTACATACTCCGTTGAGCTCATCACGCTGAGAACAATTTCCCGCAGCTTTTCCAGGAAGAGATTAAACCACCTGGCGAGTTCCCCGATCTCCCCAGAAGATTGCGAATCCAGACGGCGAGTCAGATTACCTCCTCCCTCAGCAATCTTTTTCATGACAATGGCAAGCTGTACAATGGGATTCGCAAATTTTCGTCCAGCATAGGAAGAGAGCACCGGAGTCACAGTAAGCACCACCAGGAGTCCCGCCAGAAACAGGGAAAATACGGTATATTTCACCGGCGATTGGACCCGTTCTTTGGGGAGGAGCAACGTGATGCTCCCTCGCTGATTTCCCTGAGAATCAATCAGCACAAGCTCTCCTTTGTAGTAGGCGATGCCATCAAAGCGGGTGTTTGCTATCGGTTCTGATGAAGACGCAATCTGTGCCAAAAAGCATGGCTGTTCTTCTCCTTCCACAGGGGGTATGACCTCTTTTTCGACAGACGGGTTCTCTTTCGACCTCTGCCCCAGAATGAGATGTCCATCAAGAAAAATTGCCACGTTCATCCGGCTGAGCCAGGCTAACTTCTGCACGTAGGCTTCCCTGACAAATCGTGTCATGACTAACGTTCCGACGAGCACGTCCGATTCAGGTGATGATTCAGCGTAGGTTATCGGGACAACCGCCATGACAGCCAACTTTCCGTACTGATACATATAACTGATGCGAATGTTCGTCTCTGGCCTGCGGGAAGAAACGGGAGATGATGGCACAGGGACAAGCGATGTTGCAGGATAGTCCGGTGAAAAATGATCGAGGCTCAAAATGGGATGTTCCGGGGATTTTGCGGGCAGCCAGACTCTCGCATGATTCTCCTGAACGCTGGCGTGATAGGCGGCTTGTGCCCCACTCGTTGTTGGAAAATAATATTCGAGAAGGGAGGGTGCGTCTTGTGAGGGGGCTTTCACAATACGCGTCACAAGCTCTCCCTGAGCATCAAATAACAGCACGAAATCGAGAGAGACGATTTCTGCTTCTCTCCAAAGTCTGCTTGTCACATCCTGCAGGGTATTGGCATATATCGTCCCCATCTGCTGGGCTTCTGCCCTATATCGCGTTAAAAACCACATATCCCGGCTGAACGTTCTGTTGTGCTGAACGAGTTGATACGCCAGGGCGGCATAGCTGTTCTGTAAAGCCTGTAAATCCTGGGTGATGACCTGATAGGCGGCTTCGATTTCCCGTCTGGCATCAGAGTTTGATTTTGACCACAGGACGACGCCAACAGTCAAAGAGGACAGGAGTGAGGTCAGAAAGACGACAGCGATGCTACTCCATGTCAACTTTGCCCGGAGTGTCACTCTTCCACCTCACCAAGCTCTTGCCGTTCCCGTTTCGACAGAATTTTGCTGAAATCCAGCAGGATGAGTAATTTATCGCCTAATTTGCTGACGCCGGTAATATATTCTGAGTCAATGCCTTCAACAACGATCGAAGGAGCAGGTTCAATGGTATTTTCAGGAATTCGGAGCACCTGAGACACAGCATCGACAATGAAGCCGGAAATCTTGCCGTCAACATCAACAACAATAATCCGTATTTTTCGATTATCTGCAGACGTCTCGACATTCAGGCGTTTCCTCAAATCGACAACCGGGATCACTTTTCCTCGGAGATTAATGACGCCTTCGACAAAATGCGGCGCATTCGGGACCCGTGTAATCGGTTGCATCCGAATGATTTCCTGAACCATTAAAATGTCAGCCCCAAATTCCTCTTCGCCCACCAGGAAACTGACAATCTGAATTTCACCAGACTCTCCCTGCGTGGTTTCAGTGGAGATCATTGAAAAATAATCATTGTGTGTTTGCATAACTACTCCTTGCGGTAAACGAGCGAATGTTGCAATTTGACTAATGTAAAAATCGCGGAAATGCGATAGAGTGATTCAGAGTGCCCCAACAACAGATAGCCATTTCTGGCAAGATTCTCGTAAAAAATCTGAATAACATGTCGGCATGATTCAATATTAAAGTAGATGAGCACATTCCGACAAAATACGCAGTCAACATTCTGGATGATCGATGAATCGTCCTGGTTGATCAGATTCCCGACCCGAAACGTCACCATGTTTTTGACACGGTCGCAGACTCGATAGTGATCGTCTTCGATATGGAAATACCGATCGATATATTTCTGCGGCGTATCCCTGAGAGAACGTTTTGCATAAACACCGGCTCTTGCTTTTTCAAGCACCTGTGTATTAATGTCCGTCCCAACAATCGTAATCTTCCATTGGTCAATCATCGGGATCGTGTCCAGCAGGATCATCGCAATGGTATAGGCTTCTTCGCCTGATGAACACCCCGCACTCCAGAGATGAAGATGCCGGGGATCGAGTTGTTCTTTTCTCTTGATAAGCTCAGGGAGAATCTCTTCTTCAAAGGATTGCAATTGCGGAGCATTTCGGAAGAAATAGGTTTCCGTCGTTGTCAAGAGATTCAGAAGCTCAGAGAGTTCTCCTCCTGAAGCATCCGATTGTAAAATATGGTAATACTCTTTGAAACTGGAGCATCCAAGCACTTTCATCCGGGTCTGCAGACGTCGCAAAAAATAGCGGCGCTTTGTGGTCTCAAAATAAATCCCGCTCTTGTCCCAAATAAGGTCTCGTATGAATTCAAAGTCTCGTGTGCGTTGCAATATCATCTCATCGTGTCTCTAAAATGGACAATCCTTCATGCAGCGAGGTTTGCAAAGCCTCAACAGTGGTGGTGGTGATCAACTCCTGTAACACGGGAATCGCTTTTGGGGCGGAAGAGACATAGGGGGCCAGCGCGCATAAGGTGTCAATCGCGGCAATTTGTACCGACGTGTCTTCGTGCTGAATCTTTTCTAACAGGGTATTGATAATCGATTCGCCATGCAGTTCTTGTAGCTGAGGAATGTCACGAAGAATCGTACCTAATGCTGTTGCCACTTCAAGCCGAAGGTTCTCGTTGGTCTGAGTATGCACGGTCTGAAACAACAGTGTTTCCAGAGGTTCAACAGCCTCAGAAATTTGGAGATGTCTGACAATATTGACAGCGCTTCGCAAGATTTCTTTGTTGTCATGTGAGAGTAAACGAATGAAATGTTTCCCAACTCTGGCACTCCTGACCTCACGATAGACACTCTCTCCCTGAAGATGTGCCAGATGTTCGATTGCCTGTGACGCAGACGGGGCAAACACCGGGTTTGATCGTAAGATCGACAAAATATAGGGCAGCACCCGCTTGTCCTGAAAGTTCCCCATCGCTTTAATCACGGTATAGAGCACAATGGGGTCTTCATACACCGACATGCTGATAAAAGGGTCTACCGCGCGTTGATCGCCAATTTTCCCAAGAGCTTCGGCAGCAATGCACTTCATCCAGGTATCATGATGCTGGAGGGCCCGAATAAGATAGGGAACCGCTTCGAGGTCTCCGATTTTCCCCAGGGCCTCACCGGCTGCAATCGCGACATTCACATGGGGATCGTTGAGTAACTCGATTAGCTCATAGATACTATCAGCATACTGTAAATTTCCCAGAATATCACACCCGAATTTTCGAATATCATGGTCCCGACTTTCCAACAAGGGAAGAATCTGGTCGATTGCCACATCTCCGGTTTGGCTCAGAATGGCGATTGCAGAGTTCAGAATCGTCGTGGATGGATCGGACAGACGAGGAACCAAGGCGGTGACAATATCTCGTCCTCCGATCACGATCAGCGTATGTTCGGCAGCTTCTCTGACAGCGATGTCAGGATCACCCAGCAACGTAATAAATGCACGAATGACTTCCTGGCGGCAAGCGCTAATATCGGCTTTCCCAAGCTCAACGATCCCCTGCTTCCGGGTTTCAGGATTGGGATCGTTTAGCTGTTGAATGAACATGTCCAGATGATTCTCCATAGCTCTTCCTATCGTATCTCCATCACAAAAACCATCATCCTGTATCAACGCACGCACAAAATGGGTCAAGAGGGTATTTCTTTACGACTTCACTCAAGATGCCTTCTATACACACAGAATCGATTGAGAGGTTACTGGTTTAGAAACATTTTCACGTATTTGACCATTTTCTTCGGTTCTGTGGGTTTAATCAGAAACAAATTCGCTCCGGCTTCGAATCCTTTTTTCTTGTCAGCCGCTTCCTCTTCCGTGGTAATGATGATAATCGGTATATCTTTGTAATTGTCTTTTTTCCGGATTTCTTTAATCAGATCGTAGCCGTGCATCCTGGGCATATTAATGTCTGCAATAATCGTATCAAACTGGTGCGTCTGAATTTTCTCAAGACCTTCCAGACCATCCCCTGCCGTCTGAACCTGAAAGCCTTCTGTTTCTAAAAGAAAGCCTAATGAATTTCGAATAACAGCAGAATCATCAACGATAAGTACCGATTTCGCCATTGATTTATGTTTCTCCATCAAAAATACACATTCGTCAAATGTTCATCCCACAAAATCCCAACATGACAGTTACATAGCAAGAGAAATTTGTCAACTTATAAAATTTATCAGAACGAGACTCTGTTCTCCTTTTTGCCTGTCAACCCGTAACCCGGCCTCTCCATTGCAACTCTTTCATGGTACTGCCAGGAAAGGGTATCGTGATTGCACACACCCCAATCTCCCATCATGCGATTTCCGGGAATATCTATTATTTCTTGCTGAATCTCTATGTAATAATGTTGACAAAAAATTGCAAGAGTTGTCAATTGTTTTTTATCGTTTTATTATACTCTAAGGATGTCGCAATTGCATTCTGTGGCAACCCACCCCTGGAAAAGGGAATTTCCCTGCCAGGGGAAAATATAGGGAACCTAAATGAGATAGGTCATCTTCCAAGCACTCTCAGCCCTCCCAGGATGGCAGGGCTGTGTCCCAGGCTCCAGCGCCTGGGACAAAGCAGAGCTTCACAGACCACACGGGTTTCCAGGCGGCGGAGCCTGGAAACCCGGTCAAACATGGTGAGAACTTCGCTCCCAGGAGGTCTAAGGGGTGGGGCAAGCATCCGCGAGGATGATACGACTCAATTAGGGGACCAGTAGATGGCATCCGCCAGCATCACTCAAGTTATTTCAGAAAAAGGAGCCTTGTTATGTCTCATCCTGTAAAAAAATTATCACAACTCCCTGGAACGCTCTTCTTGATACTCTTCTGTCAAATCTTGACCGTATATGCTCAAGAGAATCCCTGCGATCCAAATCTGAACCCGCGTTCAAAAGATCCGTTACGCTACGAGCGGCGCGGTGACCGCTGTGAAGGGCTGTATTATCAGGGTAAAACATCAGCGGCACTTTCGCTGGTATCTCTGACCGAAACCTTTGACGAATATAACCTCAAATCAGCACAGCCCCTTCTCGTCGAATGGAACATGCCGAAAGCTCAAAAAATTCAAATACGCGCACAGAGTGTCAAACCCGGGCTATTTTACCGTATGGATACAATTCGAGCGTCTGGAGAGACCGCATATCGTTGGCCCACCGATGTGTTACGTCCCCTTTCGATTTCGCGCCGGGATATTGGCCTGGTCGGTTGGGCGCTTTACTCCCTTGACGGCAGCAATCGGAATGTGTATCTGCCGTTGCGGATCACGCAAAACCGACGTACATCTTCTGCCCAAAACTATCAGGTGCAGATCTGGCCAGTACGTGAATTACAAGAGGTTTTTGTCAGCATTGCGACGATTAAGTCCGATGGAGGCCCTGCCCGGTTTCTGCAAGATGGCAACGCTTTGGGGTATGGGTATTATCCGGCTGAACGAGCCATCACCTTTAAGATTCCCAAACCGGAAAACCCGGGAATTTACTATCTTGAAATCGGAGCGACCTTGCGAAACGGTGGGGTCGTCACGATTGAACATTGGTTTTACCATGCGGGGTAACACGATATGAGTGCGCAGCAACTTCGGAAACTCGTTCATTCCGCCGCCGAAAAGCTCAGCCAGGAAGCGGTTCAAAAACCAGAAGCCGTCACCGGGGAGCAAATCGAGCAGCTTGAACGCCTGTCCCAGATTATTACGCTCTGCGAAACAACAAGGCCCAGGCTCAAACCCAAACGCTGGCCGACAATTGTCATCATGGCCGCCACCTCATTACTCGTCAGCGTATTACTGTTTTTTCGGATTCCCGCCACGGAAGTCGAATTAGATCTGACCTTAAAGGAATTGCAATTCCGATTGTCAAAAGAGGCCCCATTCACAGACGTGGCGGAACTGACAGCGTTAGGGATTTCCGAACTGCGGGAAATTCGCATACCCCGTTCGCGAGGGCAAAGTGCCCAAACGTTTCAAACAACAGACCATCAGGACATCGGTTCGGCGCTTCGCATCTCGGTGGTCAATGACGAGGATGCCCAAAGCACGCTAACCCTGATAACCTTACTGCTGCCTGCCGGAAGCTTGATCAAGCTCAACAGCACCGAGATTCCAGATCAATATCGACTCTCACTGGCCTTTCCGGAAGTGCCGGACATCCCCATTGAACTCAGCGTGAAGGGGCGTATTCATCTCGCGCCTTCCGGAGCATCTGCCGAGGAATATCAGTTCTCGATTCCCGGGCTGATTCAGTTATTCCCAGCGGCCAACCAGTTGACCCTCGATTTGGCCTTGCCGAAAAATGTGCCCACCGAGTTTTCCTCGAATCTTCCAGCAAAACAATTGAGTTTTGTTCGCCTGGATCAGTTCATGGGCTCAACTGAAGCCGTTATCCGTGAAGTATCCACGATTCTTTCCGGCCAGCTCTATTTAACCGATCTGAATAATAAAGAATATGTTCTCCGAACCGGAGAAAGTTTGCAGTTCGATACATCCGTTGGGTCGACGCGCCTACTATCCATAAAAAATAATGAAATCCATCTGCAATTTCATGGAAATGTCAGCGGGATGACCACCGGTTGGGATGAAAATCAACACACCCTGATGCCGAATTTGCTGGAGTGGATCGTCGCCCGACCTGGTTTGATGCTGTTCTGGAGCCAGACGCTTTCTCTTTCATTGCTGCTCCTCGGAATCTGGCGATGGTGGAAAACCACGGGATAGAGTGATCGGGAGTTTCCCCGCACCCCATCATGCTGATCATGCCCCCGTCACTTGGCATTCAGCATCTTGACAAACCATCGTTTCTTCTTGTGCCGATTGAGTCGTCTCAAAGCTTCATCCAGCGCGAAGCCCTTTCGGGCAGTTCGCCGTGTGACTCGCGGCGTGCCTTTCCGGTCAATGAACCAGACATCAGAGAGCTTCGCCCTTGCAGTGTGGCTTCACCACTCGGTCAAACCAGAAGTCGAGGGCGTAATGCAGGTACACACTAAGATTTAAGAACGCATAGGATTGATCGTTTTTGTGATACGTGAGTAATTGAGCTTCTAACAATTTTAGAAAAAGGATACGATTCACCCATGTGATAACCAACTCAAGCCCAACATTGAACAATCTTTCTTGATAGGTCCCTCCAAATTGTCTT
>Ga0256845_1001593_pt1 | contig 17863 bp, 16 predicted proteins | sample RiftiametaG_FD_189101 | JGI IMG/M metagenome (GOLD analysis project Ga0256845, IMG submission 189101) | Tube worm associated microbial communities from hydrothermal vent at the East Pacific Rise, Pacific Ocean - Riftia | ecosystem: Host-associated > Annelida > Integument > Unclassified ...
CTTTTGTAAAATATCTTTTCTTCATAAACATAAAATTATTAAATCTATGCTTAGTAGGCTGTTCTAAACTCTCCTGTCAAAAGTACTAAGTCCAAAGTGAGTTTAGAAAAAATGATGGAGATAAAAGACCAAATTTTAAACTCAACAGATATTTTAATTAAACATCCCAAACTAGGAAAGAAAGAAGAATAATAGAAGAGCATTACAAAATTATTTATCGAATAGAAAAGAAAACAATTTACATCACAGATATTTTTGATACTCGACAAGAACCCAATAAAATGAAAGGGTAAGATACATTAACTCAGAAACCCACACAAAATAAAATTTTCATTTTTCGCGAAAAGCACCTGTGTTTGCTGTTCGTAGCTTTTAGCTACGAACTTTACTATAAACTAAATATATATCCTTATTTTCGTTTTTGATGACTCAACTAACCGATAATATTGCTCAATTCAATACCTCGGCCAACAGTTATGATGATGATTTTACGTTTTCTGATATTGGTATTTTGCAAAGAGAAAGGGTTTATTATTGGTTAAATCAAATCGATTTTTTCTCTACTCCAAAAAAAATATTTGAAATTAATTGTGGTACAGGTTATGATGCTGAGCAATTTCATGAAAAAGGTCATACGGTTTTTGCTACAGATGTTTCTGACGGAATGATTACTTACGCAAAACAACAAAGAAGTGATAAAATTAATTTTGAAACCCAATCATTTCAACAAGTTGCTCAAAATTCAGAACTATCGAATTACGATACGTTGTTTTCTAACTTTGGAGGTTTAAATTGTATTGATAACAATCAATTATCCGATTTTTTTAACGGAGTTTCTTCTCATCAAAAAAAAGGAAACCAACTTATTTTAGTGTTGATGTCTAAACACTGTTTGATGGAAAATATTTACTTTTTTTTAAAGTTCAATTTTTCTAAAATAAACCGCAGAAATACAAATACAGGAGTTGAGGTTAATGTGAAAGATGAACAAGTAAAGACCTATTATTACCTACCAAAAGAGATTACTCAACTATTAAAATCTAACTATAAAATCCAATTGATAAAGCCAGTAGCTTGTTTTTTACCACCGAGTTATATGGAACCTTTCTTTAAAAAACATAAAAAAGTACTTTCTTTTATTAATCGATTAGAGCATTTTTTCGGTAGATTTACTTTTATAGCAAAATGGTCTGATCATTATATAATAATTGCAGAAAGGAAATGAGTATACTATTAACACATGGTTATTTTCTGGAAGAAGATAAGATAGAGCAACAGATAATGAAGCCATATCCTCCTTTAGGATTATTGTACATATCTGCGTTTTTAGAGCAACACAATATAAACCATCAAGTATTTGATTCAACTTTTTCGTCTGAAGAAAAATGGATGGAAAACATTCGGCAGCAACAACCTAAAGTGATTGCTTTTTATACTAATTTGATGACTAAGATTAAGATTCTTAGCATTATTAAAAAGCTAAAAAGTAGTGAAGAATTTAAGGGCATAAAAATCTTATTGGGTGGTCCAGACATTACTTATAATTCAGAAAATTACTTAAAATATGGAGCTAATTTTTTAATTATAGGAGAAGGAGAGGAAACATTTTTAGAATTTTCTAATCAATTTTTTGGCGAACAAAAATTTGAAAATGTAGATGGATTAATTTTTAAAAATAAGAGTGGGAATACAGTTAAAAATCCTCCTCGAAAAAAGATGAAAGAAATTGATGATTTATCGTTTCCTAACAGGAAAAAAATTGATTTATCACTTTATTTAGACACTTGGAAAACACATCATGGAAAAAGTACATTAAATATTTCTACGCAACGTGGCTGTCCTTATACTTGTCAATGGTGTAGCACAGCTGTTTATGGGCAAAGTTATAGAAGAAGAAGCCCTAAACTGGTAGTTGACGAAATTGAATACTTAATAAAAACATACAACCCTGATACACTCTGGTTTGTTGATGATGTTTTTACGGTAAGTCATAAATGGATAGCTGCTTTTAGTATCGAAATGAAAAACAGAGGGATTTCTATTCCTTTTGAATGTATAACAAGAGCAGAACGTTTAAGTGAAACCATTTTACAACAGTTAAAAGAGGCTGGTTGTTTTAGAATTTGGATAGGTGCAGAAAGTGGTTCGCAACGGATTATTGATTTAATGAAACGACAAGTTGATATTAATAAAGTACGTGACATGATGCAGCTTACACAACAGTACGGAATTGAAGCAGGAACATTTATTATGGTTGGTTATCCAACTGAAACAAAAGAAGATATTGATTTAACAATTGGTTATTTAAAAGCTGCAAACCCGAGCCAATTCACCATTACTGTGGCTTATCCAATTAAAGGTACAGGTTTATATACTCAAATACAAGATAAGATAATTAAACAGCCTCAATGGGATATTAGTACTGATAGACAAATTGATTTTAAAAGAACTTATTCTCGAAAATATTACGATTTTGCTGTTCGTAAAATTGTAAATGAAGTACATTTTAATAAAGAAAAACTGAAAGGAAAACAGTTTGGTAAAAAAGCAATTACTCACAAATTAAAATCACTTGTTTCAGGCATTCAAATGAGCTTAAATCAATGATTAAACCTGATATTAAAATAGAAAATGGTGTTTATATAGCGAGTGCAGTAAACAATGATTTTAGTGATGCTTATATAAAAATAAGAGAAAAAGAGCAACGAGTTTATTCTGAGGAAGTAGTTAAAAATCTACCCATAACAACCAAAGAACATCCTCAATATGAGGAGTGGAAACTAAGGCAAAAATCAACCAATCGTTTCACCAATTATTTAGAGGATAACTTGTTTAATAGTCTATTGGAAATAGGTTGTGGTAATGGTTGGTTTACTCATCAATGTTCTAAAAAAGTAGAAAATGCCATAGGAGTTGATATTAATTTACAAGAATTAGAACAAGCTGCAAAGGTATTTACCAATACTCAATATCTATATTGGGATATTTTCGAAGCTGATCCTTTTAATCAGCAATTTGATATTATTGTATTAAATGCTGTTGTCCAGTATTTTCCTGATTTTGATAAATTAATTAACCGATTGTCTTCTTTATTAAATCCTAAAGGAGAAATACACATTATTGATAGTCCTTTTTATCAAGCTGATAAGATTGAAGCTGCAAAGCAACGAACTGAAGCCTATTATCGATCAATGAATGTTCCTGAAATGAGTATAAATTATTTTCACCATTCTGTAGATTTTATTAAAAATTTTGAAGCACTTTATACTCCTCAAACATCAAAAATAAAACAACTGATTAAAGGAAAAGATATACCTTTTGGATGGTACAAAAAAATAACCAATTGAACTTTTTCAAAACATATCAAATGGAATGTTGGTTATTAGCAACCCCATTATTTATCTTAATTATTTTAAGATTATTGGGTTTTGATGGACTTTATGGACAAGATAGTTACGAGTACTTACGCTATACCAAACAAATAGAGCAGTTTTATTTAACAGGAATTCATCCAGGAGATTTTTTTTGGCCTAAAGGCTATCCACTAATATCAGGCTTATTCGCTTTAGTATTACCCACAAATATTTCATTACAATTGGTTTCTTTACTAAGTTTCTCAGGATCTGTTTGGTTTGTTAATAAAACAATAAAACTAATTTATCCTAAAAATGTAGATTCAACTATTTTTATTTTACTAGGGTTAGTTTTATCTCCATATATGCTTAGAGCTGGTGTTACATCAATGTCGGATACATTATCTATTTGTTGTTTAACAGGAAGTTTATATTACGGATTATACTACTCTAAACAACACACTTTTAAAGCTTTATTATTATGTGTTTTTTTAGGTGTGTATAGCATTTTTACAAGACATGCTGCATTCATTCCTGTTCTTATTATATTTATTTCAATTAGTATTTTTTGGTGTAAAAATGTAAAAATAGTTCATTTATGGGCTTTAATAATTCCATTAATTTTAATTCTAATACATTTTTATTTTGAGGTTGAAACAGCAGATTTAATTAAACATAAATGGCTAAAAGAGTGGAGTTTTACTAATTTTTTCAAAACGAAATTCAATATGTCAGATGGTTTTCAAGAAAATTTATTTCCAAATTTTGTATATGCTTTCTTTCCATTTTATCACATAGGATTCTTTTTTATTAATGGCATTCTTTTTCTTTTCAGCATAAAAGAGCTGAAAAAATATTTTAAACATAACTTAATAATTATTACGCTTAGTATAATTTTTTATGCGTTATTTTTAGCCGGAGCTCCTTTCCAAAACAACCGTTTTTTACTACTCACTTACCCTTTAGTATTAATTCTACTGTATCCTTCTTTTAATAGATTAATCATTTTTTTTGATAAATATAGACTAATTATTGGATTAATTATTATTATACAACTAGCGCTGTTTATTCGTGTAATATCATCCAATTATCAGTTAAATTTAACTGAAACTAAAATTGCATCAGAATTAACCCATTTTCAAAATCAAACGTTATATTCTTTTGATATAGATATTGCTATAAAAGGAAGAGGCTTAATCTTTAATTATAAAAATTTATGGGTCGAAGAATATAAAACCTTTGAAAAGGGGGGACTAGTTTTATTTAATGAAGAAAAATTAAAAGAGCAATGGAAGGGGGAAAACCCAATGATTAATTGGAATTATTTAAAAAATAACTATCAGTTAAAATTGATTAAAAAACTGAATTCTGGCTGGAAATTATATCGCATTGGGGAATAAAAAACACATATTAGTATTAACTCCTGGTTTTCCAGAAAACGAATCAGATACGACATGTATTCCAGCACTACAGTTATTTATTAAGGAGTTACAACAAACTGGGGAAGTTACCATTTCATTAATTACGTTTCAATACCCTTATAAATCAAGTATTTATAATTGGAACAATGTTACTGTCTATTCCATTGGTGGTCAAAATAAAAAGGGCGTTCAACGCTTTTTAAATTGGCGAAAGGTAGTAAAGACTGCGACTAAAATTCATCAAGAAAAAAGGATTAACTTAATTCATAGTTTTTGGTTGACAGAGTGTGCTTTTGTAGGTAATAAAATAGCTCGAAAATTAACTATTCAGCATTATTGTACACTAATGGGGCAGGATGCCCAGCCTGACAATAAGTATTTAACAAAAATAAGGCGATTTCCTAAAATTATTACTTTATCTAAATTCCATGCAACTACTTTAGCTAAAAATACAGGGATTCAACCACAATATATTATCCCTTGGGGAATAGAGAAAACGATAAATACTCCTAAAAATTCTAGATCAATTGACATATTAGGAGTTGGAAACCTTATTCCATTAAAAGGATACGATCGATTTATCTCAGTTGTGAAAGAAGTACAACAGCAATTCCCATCTGTTAAAGCAGAAATTATTGGAGAAGGTCCTGAAATGAAACGATTACAATGTATGATAATCGACAATAACTTGAGTCAAAACATCCGTTTAATTGGAAAAATAGAAAGAGCTGAAGTATTAAAAAAAATGAACAAATCTAACTGCTTACTCCATTTATCTAATTACGAAAGTTTTGGAATGGTACTTATTGAAGCCTTAGCCCAAGGAATGAATGTTTTTTCCAACAGAGTAGGGATAGCAGAAGAATTAGAAGATATCACTACCGTTGAAGATAACAAAGACACTGCTGAAAAAATCATAACGCTGTTGAATAATCCAAAAGAAGGTGTTTCTAAATTCCCTCTTTTAATAGAAGATACCGTAAAATCTTATTTAGATAAAGTATTTTTGTCTGAATTTGAAAAAGACATTTAAAAAAGAAGTTATCAATAGGTTTGTTTCCAAAAAAGCTACATACAATATTCTTTAACCTGCTACGGAATTTTGCTCCTTCATTATTTAATTTTGGAATTGCAATAATTGGGGTACAATATTGTGGAACAGAGAATTGGGGAAAACTAGTAAGTGTATTAATAACTTTATTTATAGTTAATTTTATTGCTAATTGGGGCAATCAAGAATACCTGATTAGAGCATACAGTAAAAAACCGAATTCGATTTTAACTCTTTATTTCTCAAGTTTAACTACAAGGTCTCTGTTTCTCGTATTATCCTTAGGTTTCTTCTTTTACTATTCTGCTTCTATTGCAATGTTGATTATAGCATTAGTCGTTGCTCAATTTATTTACAATAGTTTAGGAAGTTTAATCATCTATCAACAAAAATTTAAATCCCAATTATTAGCTGAATTTTTAGGATTTTTAGTGATTTTTTTGGCAATTTTATTTAACCCATCATTTTCTATTTCTTATTTTTTAACTGCATACCTATTCTCATTTTTATTAAAACTAAGCATCCTTATTCCTTTATTAAAACTCTTTCCAAAGAAGGGAATGATACAATTTAATAAGATTTCTATTTTAGAAATGGCTCCTTTTTTCCTTATAGGCTTGAGTGGCTGGATGCAATCAAAAGTAGATTTGTATATAGTAGATTATTTCCTTACTCCTTCAGATTTATCACAATACCAACTAGTTATTACTGCTTTTATTATGTTATTAAGTATTTCTGCACTGCTCACACAACCCTTCAGTAAACATCTTTATAGGGCTGATGAGCAAGTAATTTTAAAAGTTAGAAAATTGGTGAGTTGGGCAGGGCTCCCAATTGCAATTATTGGAAGTTGGGTAATATGGTATTTTTTAGAAAATTATACCGTTGTTCATTTGGATGTGAATGTTTACTGGATGCTGGCATTAAGTGTATTTCCTCCTTTTTTATATACAGTAGATATTTTAAACTATTACAAAAGAAAAGAAGAACAAAAAGTAATGCAGATTACGCTCATCGGGGCATTAATTAATCTCATATTAACATTAATTTTAACACCAATTTACGGTATATTTGGTGCTACAATAGGTGTGTGTAGTGCTAAATGGACAGTTTTAATTATATATAAGTTAAAAAACGTAAAACGAATTTCTAAGGGAAAGAATTAATTTAGACAACTGCAACTATGAAGGTAATTTTTAATAAAAAGAGAACACTTAGAGAATTATTATCTCTTCTAAAATACAAAGTTGTTCTTGCATTAAAATACATTCCTAAACGATTGACAGCATGGTGGCGAAAATCTCCAGATTTTATAATTATTGGAGTGATGAAAGGAGGAACAACCTCTTTATATGATTATTTAAATCAACATCCAGATGTACAAATGTCAAGAGAAAAAGAAGTGAATTATTTCTCCATGTATTATTACCGAAGTAAGCTTTTTTATAAAAGTTTCTTTTCTTATAAAAGTGAGAATAAAATGGCTGGAGAAGCTTCCCCTTTTTACTTCTTTCATCCACAAGTACCTGTTCGTATAAAACGAGATTTACCTCAGGCTAAAATTATCTTAATTCTACGAGATCCTGTTTTAAGAGCATATTCTCAGTATAACCATATAAAAGGCGTAGATTCTGCTGCAAATTTTGATGAAGCAATTCAATTAGAAAATAAAAGAGTAACCAAAGAAATGGAAAAAAAAGCGGCTACCGAACCTTATTATGCAAACCAGTCTTATTTATCTTTCAGCTATTTTTCCAAAGGATTGTATTTTAAACAATTGTCTAATTGGTTAAAACACTACAAAAAAGAAGAATTGCTTATTTTAAAGAGTGAAGATCTCTTTGAAAACCCAAAAAAAGAATTAAAAAAAATGTATCAATACCTAGGTCTTAAAGAGGTTTATCCATCCGATTTAGCTCCCAAAAACCAACGTTTTTATAAAGGTTTAAGTGAAAAGGATTATTTGAGGTACAAAGAATTTTTCAAGGAAGATGCTGAGCAATTAAAAGCTCTTTTGGGAAATCATTTTACTTGGTAAAATAAAATACTTTTCACAAAAAAAGAAATGCTTATTATGGAATTTATAATCCTTATTTTTACTTCCGTTCCATAATAAAAAGATACCATTGAAAAATAATAAAGTCATATTATTTAACCCTAGAAGTGCTAAGTGGAAACACCGTATTCCTAATTCCATTTTACAAGTTGGAGCTTCTATTTATGGGAAATATGATTTCGATTTTATTGATGGAAATATGGAAACTGATCCATGGCTAAAAATAGAAACACTTCTAAAAACGGGAGAATATAAGTATGTAGGTATAACTGTAATGCCTGGACCTCAATTAAAAGAGGCAATTCCTTTTAGTCAAAAAATAAGCAAACAATTTCCTGATGTTACAGTTATTTGGGGAGGTTATTTTGCAACCAATCAACATAAAGTGGTATTAGAAAGTAAGTATGTTGACTTTGTAGTATCAGGTCCTGGAGACTCTGTATTTCCAGAATTACTAGAAGCTTTAGATAACAATCAACCATTTTCAAAGATTAAAAATCTAATTTACTTAGAAAACGATAAAATAGTTAAAACACCTAAACAGGAGTTATTAGATCAAGATACGTTACCCCAATTACCTTACGAATATTTTCATAAATTTTATCCCATTTCAGATTATTTGGCAAAAACATTTATGGGAAATAAAACCATCGGTTATCATTCTAGTTTAGGCTGCCCATTTACTTGTTCCTTTTGTGCTGTTGTGCCAATTTATAATGCGCGTTGGAAAGGGAAATCTGCTCAAAATATTTATAAGGATATTAAATGGCTAAAACAAAATTTTGGCTTAGATGCAATAGAATTTCATGACAATAATTTTTTCACCTCTCGTAAAAGAGTTGTTGAATTTTCTGAGTTAATGAAAGATGAAGGAATTTCTTGGTGGGGAGAAGGACGAATTGACACTATTAATAAATACAGTGACGATGATTTAGCATTGATGAGTAAATCTGGCTGCAAAATGATATTTTTTGGTGCAGAAACAGGTAGTGATGAAGTGTTGGCTCAGATGGATAAGGGAGGTACACAAACGGCTGCTCAAATTAGAGAGGTTGCTGCTAGAATGCAACAGTTTGGGATTATACCCGAATATTCTTTTGTATTAGGGATGCCTGGGGACAACGAAGAAAAGGTGATGAAACAAATTAAAGATGACATCAATTTCATTAAAGAAATCAAAATCATCAATCCAAATACAGAAATAATTATTTACTTATACAGTCCAGTTCCTTCTGAAGGTTCTGAGTTATACGAACGAATTACAAAAGCAGGGTTTGCATTCCCAGCCATTTTAGATGATTGGTTAAATCCTACATGGGAAAATTTCGATTTACGAAAAAACCCCTTAACTCCTTGGTTAACCCCAAAAATGATAGATACCATTCAAAATTTTGAAACTGTTTTAAATGGATATCATCCAACCGCTTCAGACTTTAGAATTGTTGGATTTAAAAAAGCTTTAATGAAAACTGTTGCTTGGTGGAGGTATAAAACTGGATTTCACGTTTTACCATACGAAATTAAAGCCATGCACAAAATTTGGAAATATCGTCAACCAGAAATTGAAGGTTTTTATAGTGAGTAGTGACTATGAGAAAAATCATCACTAAAATAATTCATCCTTTTTTACGCGTCTTTGTAAAATATTACTTTGCAAAACCAAGAAAATATAATTATAAAAACATAAGGGGTATAGTGAACCCAAATGTATTTCATCCTCAATTTACCATTAGTACAAAAATCTTATTAAATTATTTAGATAAAGAGAATCTAAAAAATAAACAGCTTTTAGAACTAGGGTGTGGAACTGGTATTATTAGTACATTTTCAGCACATAAAGGAGCAAAAGTATTGGCTTCTGACATTAATCAATTGGCATTAGATAATACCGAATTGAATGCAAAAAAAAACAATGTAGAGATAGAAATTATTAATTCTAATCTATTTCAAGAAATACCAAAAAAATTCTTTGATTATATCATTATCAATCCACCTTATTATCCTAAAACACCTCAAAATGATGCAGAAAAAGCATGGTATTGTGGAAGTGAATTTGAGTATTTTAAAGATTTATTTTCTACCATTTATCCTTATTTTAATGATACTTCAAAAGTAATTATGATTTTATCTGAAGATTGTAAAATTGAAACAATAAAAGAAATAGCTTCAGCTAATAAAATTGAGCTTACACAGATTTTTGAAACAAAGAAATGGGGGGAGAAGAATTATTTGTTTCAACTAAAAAGTATCTAAGTTTTCATAAGTTAATTCTAACTTACTTAAATTCCAATCAGAACTAAAATTCTTATACCCAACTAACCAAGAAGATATCCCTTTATTTTTTTGCTTTAAATTAGAATCTAAATAGGTGTTTGGTGTTACTTGAGAAATGAGTTGGTGTAAGCCTAATTGTTTAACAAGTATTATTAATTGATTCACATTCTTTAAATCTCTATTTATTTTAAGTTTTTTGAAGTAACAATAACAAATAATATATAATCGATGAGAGTTTAAAATACATCCATTTTGGTAGTAATGAAATTTTAAAATCTTTCTCTATTTGTTTCTGTCTAAATCGTTTATGTACAAATTTATGAAGCGTTTTATAAAATTTTGGACCGTAAGTACTTTTATACATCAATAGTAATTCATTGGAATCTGTCCAATTTGTTTTTTCAATTAATTGAGAAGAAACCATATCATAAAACTTAGTTCCTGGCAATGGATAGGAAACAGAAATACCAATATCAAAAGGCATCAATTTAAATAGCATTTTTTGAGTTGCTTGAATATCTACCCATAATTCATCTAAATATCCAAACTGTAAGAAAAAACAAGGCTTTATCCCATGTTTTTTCATTAACAATGTGCACTCTTCAATTTCTTGAATGGTAGTTCCTTTATCCATTTTGTCAAGAATTTTTTGTGAGCCACTTTCTGCTCCAATCCATACTTCATCACAGCCTGATTCAGCTAAATTCTTAATATTTTCGTCTGTTAGTAATAAATCTGCTCTTGATTGTATTTTATATTGGATTGTAATATTTTCTTGTTTCAATAGGAGATTAAACTCTTCAACCCATTTGGGTTGTAAACCAAAAATATCATCACAAAACCAGATATGATCAAAACTAAATAATGATTGAATTAATTTAATTTCACTAATTACATGGCCTGGTGTTCTTGAATTATATCTAACACCATAAATTGGCTTAGCACACCAATTACATTTATAAGGACACCCTCTTGTTGTTGCAATATTTATTGAAAAATAACCATGTGTCTCCCAAGCATTTTTATAAGATTTAACATCAATTAAATCCCATGCAGGTAAAGGTAGATTGTCTAAAGATGTTAAAACTGCCCTTTTTTGGTTTACAACTATCTTTTCAGCATTTTGATAGGCAATTCCTTCAATATCTGAGATATTTTGTTCAGAATTAATATTGTTTATTAATTGATTTAGTGTTTCATCACCTTCTCCAATAATAACTTCATTTGCTCCAACTTTTAAATATTTTTCATAATGATCGGTAGAGTCGCTACTTGAAATAATAACATGTACACCTCTTTGATTTGCCATTTTAATCATATCCAAAGCTGCATCTCGCATGTTTGTTAAACACATCTTTGTTAAGTAATTAAACCCATCATCATAAATAACCAATACATCTGGTTTAAAACTTTCAAAATAAGGAGATAATTCATGTTGATTTGAAGCAAAATTTGTGTCAAATAAAAGGATGTCGTGTCCTTTATCTCGAATTATTGAAGCTGCTTGAAGAGTAGCTAAAGGAGGGTATGGCTTACTTTGATTATATTGTTTTTCATCAAATTTTAAAAAATAGCTATGTGTAAATAATACTCTCATAGTTATATTTTAAGGTTTAACATTTTTTCGTCTAACTCCCTTAAAACTTTATTCTGAAAATCTTGTGGATGATGCTTAGATACGCCTCTATTGGTTCTCATTGTTAATTCAAATTTTTCTTTATTAAAATGTTTGAATTTATTCTCCCATCTTTTAAAAGTTTTTTTCATGAGCCATAAATCAAATTTGTCTGCAAATGAATCAGTAAAAATACTTTCTAATCCTTTGTTTTTATTGTTTTTATTCGTTTTAAGTGGGAAATTGAAAGGATGAACGAAGTTGGGGAAATAACCTTTTATCCACGAGTTTTTTTCCTTTAATTGATTAATTATTGCTTCATTATAGACAGGTTTGAGATAAGAAATTTCAACTGCTGTAAACATGTTTTGGTCATGGATTTCTAAATTATTTTCATCAACAAAATAATTAACGCAAAAATATTTTTTAGAATTCAGCAGAAATATTTTTTTAAAAATGATCAAAAAACTTCTACAAATCCAAAGCCTATTTGCTGCCGTAATAATAAAATAATCGATATCACCATCAGCATACATTACGCCTTTGGATAAAGATCCAGAGATTGCAATTCCTCTTACAAAAGGAAATTTACTTATAAGAGAAACAAAGAAAGGAAGCTTTTTTATATATTTTTGAGCTTCTTTTTCTTTTTTTAATCGTTTAGTAACAAGCTCCTTAACATTTTTTTTTAGGCTATAATAATTATTGTACTTATAGCATTTTTGAGTGTTTAATAATGTCTTAATTATATCTTCTTGTAGATTAGATTCGTTTGTTAAATTAACAATTTCTTTATCTAATAGAGGGGAGTCAAAAATATCAAAATAGGCCAGTACTTTTAAAGTATTACTAACATCTAAAATTTTATTGTGGACTATTTTACTAATAATAAATGGTGTTAGATTTTGAACAAGCAATGTACTAAAAATTAGTTTTGAATGAGGTGTCAATCTAAATTTTAATGAGTAATTATTATATAGGTTAGTAAGTAAATTGTCTTCCATCCAACACTAATGATTAATAATTGAAAATCTAAATTTAAATTTAAAAACTGTAAATTTGGTACTCAAATTTTAAAAATTGATTTATGAAAAAGATGATAAAAATAGCAGCAATGCTTTTAGTAGTAATAACTACTTCTAATGCAATAGCACAAGAATTACCACAGCCAAGCCCTGCAGCAAAAGTAGAACAGCGTATTGGTTTAACTGATGTAACAGTAGTTTACTCTAGACCAAGTGTAAAAGACAGAAAAATATTTGGTGAATTAGTACCTTTTGATAAAGTTTGGAGAACTGGAGCAAATGCAAATACTTTAATTACATTTACTGATGATGTGAAAATTAATGGTGAAAACTTAAAAGCTGGTACATATTCTTTTTTTATGATTCCTTCAGAGAAAAGTCCGAAGTGGACGGTTATGTTTAACTCTGTAATTGATGGTTGGGGTGACGGAAAATATGACAAAGTAAATAATGTGCTTAAGGTTGGTGCAGAAACAAGAACTATATCAGCACACGAATCAATGCTCTTTTCGTTTGATAACTTAACTGAAAATTCAGGTGAATTAACTTTATCATGGAGTACATTAGCTATTAGCGTTATAATAGAAGTTGAAGTTGAAGAGAAGTCTTGGGCTAATATTAAAAAAGCAATAGCAGAGGTAACTGATACAGATAAAGCGAGTGTTTACAGAAATGCAGCTAAATATGCAGCTTCTTCTAAGAAAAATTTGCCATCTGGATTGGGTTGGATTAATGAGTCTATTAAAGCTAAAGAATACTGGTATAGCTACTGGGTTAAAGCAGATGTTCAACATGCTGCTGGCGATAATAAAGGTGCAATAGAAAGTGCTAAAAAAGCAATTGAATTAGGAGAGGCTGGAGCGAAAGAAAGTGGTAAACCTTTTGGTTATACAGATCGTTTAAAAAAAGCAATTACTGAATATAAGTAAGAATATAAGTTAAAAAAAGCTCCGTTAGTAGTAAAACTAACGGAGCTTTTTTATGCTTTTTTTTGAGAGAGAATCTTGTTTGAAGATAAATAACTACTCTAGTAAATTATTTTACTTTTTCAAATACTATTCTATAATGTTCAAACATTTCTTTTTCAAAAACATGTAAATTGGCTTGTATTTTAAACCTACGCATCCATTCTCTAAAGGTAGGGTCGAATAAATAATCTGGAATTAAGGTTGCAAAAAGTAAATATTTTCTAAAGCTGAATTTTTTAAATTGAGCTGTCCATCTATGAATTGTTTCTATGTAATCTAATCTACCACTATCAACAGAGATTAATTTAAAATGTTCGTCAGTGGCAGGATTAATTAACCCTTCTTTTCCGTACGGTAACCATGAACCAGGGAAAACACGACAAATAATATCCATATATTCTGCGTTGGTAAATTCTTTTTTACTTAAATCGGTTTTATCAAAAGGTATCGTATCAAAATCAACCATACTTGGGCCAAATACCATTGATTGACAATAAAAACGGCCTCCTACAGGAAGTAAACTAGCTACTTGCTTGAAGTATCGTTTATAAATTTCATCTTGCTTACCTGCTTTGTATTCTTCTACAGAACATAAATGTTCAGGGCTTCCCATGGCTGTTACAACATCAAACATTCCAAATGTTTCAGGGGTAATGTCTTTAGAATCCATATGTTTAACATTTAATCCGTTTTCCACACAGGCGTCTGCTTGTCCTTTCGCCAAGACTACGCCTGTAGTTTTGGCACCAAAATCATTTAAATAATCGATAAATGCACCCCAGCCGCAGCCAATATCAAGCACTTTAGATCCTTTTTTGATGTTACATTCATCAACAATAAATTGATGTTTTTTTAATTGTCCCTCTTCAGTACTCATAGAGAAATCTCCATCAAATCTTGCACAACTGTAGGCTCCTTTATTTCCTAAACTTAAACGAAATATCTTATCCATTCTGGTATAATGTGCATCTAATTCTTTTTGGTCTGCCATATATCTAAAATTTAAATTAATATTTTTTGTGAAGCTTAAATGTAGTTATAATTTAATTGATTTTTTATCGAAAGGGTTAATAATCAGAGCAAATAGAACTACCAATCCACAACCAATTACATTGTACCATAAGTAAGCTATTTCCTGCACTTCATGCCCCATAATAAGTGTTCCTATTTTTTGCCCGAAAAAGTGAAGAATAATTACAAATAATTGCGCAAGAATAGCACCGATGAAAGTTGCTTTTCCTTTTATTCTTTTTAGAAAGAAAGCAATTAAGAAGATTCCTAAAATAGTTCCATAAAATATTGAACCTAATATATTTACAAGTTCAATTAAGTTTTCTGAAAAAGCAGCAAAAAATGCAAACATAATTGCTAATACTCCCCAAACAGCAGTTAATACTTTCGAAGCAATTAAATAATGTTGTTCTGAATGCTCTTTTTTATTCAATCGTTTATAAAAATCTATTGTTGTAGTAGTAGCTAAAGCATTTAGTTCACCCGAAGTAGATGACATTGCAGCAGAGAATATAACTGCCAAAAGTAATCCCACTAGCCCAATGGGGAGGTAATTCATTATAAATGATAAAAACACATAATCTGAATCCCGAGATTTATTATCAGGAACAGCTTTGTTTACCAAGGATTTTGCTTTATTTCTAATTGCTATAGCTTCAGTTTCGTTATTTTTACGGTTTGGATGGCATAATCTAATGTTTCTGTATCATAATTAGGGTTCTCATAATTGGCAACAACCATTTTTAAGGCTTCTTTTTTGCGATTATAAACCTCTGAATAATCAGCTTCAATGGTTTTCATATCATCAGCGTATTCAGTTTGATATACTTTTTCTGTAGCATTTTCATTAAATAATACAGGATGTTCTTGAAATTGAAAGAATACAAAAACCATTATACCAACAAACAAAATGAAGAATTGCATAGGCACTTTCATTATGGCATTAAACATTAAACCCATTCTACTTTCATAAACAGAACTACCACTTAAATACCGTTGTACTTGCGATTGGTCTGTCCCGAAGTAGGAGAGGGCTAAAAAAGTTCCTCCAGTAATTCCTGTCCAAAAAGTATAACGTTTATCAACATCAAAAGAAAAATCAATAACATCTAGTTTCCCCATTATTCCTGCTACATTTATAGCATCTCCAAACGAAACATAAGCTGGTAGTTCATGAACTATAATGAAAAATGCAGCAAACATTCCTGACATAATAATCCCCATTTGCCATTTCTGGGTTAAACTCACCGCTTTTGTTCCTCCTGAAACAGTATAGATGATTACTAATAACCCGATAAGTAAAATGGTTAAGCTCAAGTTCCAACCTAAAGCAGTTGATAGGATAATTGCAGGAGCATAAATGGTAATTCCAGCAGCTAAACCTCTCTGAATTAGAAATAAGAAAGCAGCCAATAATCTACTAGAAACTCCAAAACGAGATTCTAAATATTCGTAGGCTGTAAATACTTTTAGCTTATAATAAATGGGAATAAATACTGCTGAAACAATAATTAATGCGATGGGTAATCCAAAGTAGTTCTGGACAAAACCCATTCCAGATTCATAGGCTTGTCCCGGTGTAGAAATAAAAGTAATGGCGCTAGCTTGAGTAGCCATAACAGAAAGACCAATAGTGGTCCATTTCATTTCGTTGTCACCACGCAAATAATCTTGTAAATTGTTGTTTTTACGCGTTTTCCAAGTTCCGTAAGCAACTATAAAACCTAATGTTCCGAGCATTACTATCCAATCAACTATACTCATTATTTATAGGTATCAGTTAATAAGTAGAATAGAATAATTAGGAATGCTAAAAATCCAAGGACAAAAAGATAAAGCCCTTTCCAGTTTTTAAAGAATGGTGGTTTTTGAAGGTTATTTTCCATAAGAAACAATATTAGCTAGTAGTTTAAATGCTCCAGGTACACCAGCAGGTAATTCTCTAAATAAAGAAATCCCTGTATAAATAAAACTTCCTTTACCGTAATTCGTAACTAATAAACTTCCTTTTGTCATTTCTTCATTAGGATCGTTCCAGCCCAAAATAGGAGTGTATTTCTTATCCCATTCATTTGGGAAGTATAAACCTCTTTCTTGCACCCAATTGTCAAAATCTGCTTCAGTAATTTTGTTAGGCGTATTCATAATCGAATTTTCAGGAGCTAAGAAAGTTACTTTAGCTTCTTCTACCGTTACTCTGTCTCGGGAGAGTTTAAAAGGGTACGGTCCAATAATTTTAGTATCAACTCTTCTGTTGGTATTGTATTGAACCACATAATTTCCGCCATTTTTTACATAATTCATTAATCGGTCATAAACATTGCCCATGTATTTGTTGGTGTTGTAAGTTCTTATTCCTGCAACAATCGCATCATATTGAGATAAGTCACTGTTTTTTAAACTGTTCTCATCAAGCATTGTTACAGCATAACCCAATTGTTCTAATGCTGTCGGAACTTCATCTCCAGCACCTTTAATATAACCAATGTTTTTTCCTTTAATAGCTACATTTAACCGAACAAGTTTGGCTTTAGCTTCGGGTAATAAAGTTTGTGTTTGTATGTGATCGTATTCAATTGTTACTAAACTTTTAGCTGTTTTCTTGGTGTCATTTAAAATCACTTTAATATCTCCAACACTTTCGTTAGATGATGGAGTAACGTTAAAAACAACTATTTTTTCTTCATTTTTCTTAACGAGATTATATTGAATGGAGTTTGGTTCACTTTTCCAACCGTGAGGTAAGTTGAGTGAAACATTTCCTGCTTCGTTTTCTTTGTGTGCTTTTAGTGTTACTCGAATTTCTTTAGACTTACTATCAGAAAAAATATAAACATTATCAGAAATGTTGGCAGTTACTTTTGGTAATACGACAAAAGGACGATAAATTTCACCTTTAACTCTATCAGTGTGCTTGTAGACTATCCTTCTGGATATTGGAAATAAAATATCATTAATTTTTAATAAAAAGAAAACACCTAATTCAGTTCTGTTTTGAGGAATTCCTATTAAATCCTGAGAATCTACAGTGTAGATTCCTTCAAATGGGTGGTTTAACCAATAAGGATTAGTTTTTTGTCTGTTTGGAC
>Ga0256845_1001594_pt1 | contig 17857 bp, 16 predicted proteins | sample RiftiametaG_FD_189101 | JGI IMG/M metagenome (GOLD analysis project Ga0256845, IMG submission 189101) | Tube worm associated microbial communities from hydrothermal vent at the East Pacific Rise, Pacific Ocean - Riftia | ecosystem: Host-associated > Annelida > Integument > Unclassified ...
TCTAATAGTTTTGGAACTACTACTTCTTTACCTTGATAGTATATAGCTTCTGCTTCTTTTCTTGTCATCATTTGATATTATATTGTAATTTGTTCTTTTTTGTCAAATGGTTGGTTGGTGATTACATAAAATCAAACTACCTAAAAGCCACCCAATGTCAAAAACTCCTATGGCTAACCAAAAACAAAAAAGAGGTATTAACTCCAAATGATTCTGCTCTATTGGCTTATTGTCGGTTGGATACATTGGCTATTTCTAGTTCCCCAATTGCATTGGGGAATTCATACGAGAATAATAAACTTTTCACTTTCTATTTGATTCTAAGCACAAAAGAGATATACTATCAAAAGTAAGTACAAAGGAGAGAAGATGCAGACAATAGGTATCAAAGATTTACAGATAAACCCTGCTATACTCACAAGAGCATTGGAAGCACGGGAATATACACTGATTACCAAGAGAAGTAAACCACTAGGTATAGCTTTGGCTTTTGATGACAAGATAGTCATAGATGGATTAAAGACAGCTCTAATGATAGATGCTTATCAAAAATCATTAATTAGTCTAGGTCAACTCTCAAAAGCCCTCAATATTTCCAAAAGAGAGACAATGAAGCTGTTATCTCTAAGTGGGATAGATATAATTGATTATGATTTTATGGATGAGTTAAAAGATTTGGATAGTTTTTTATGATTGTATCTGATAGTACAACTCTGATAATTTTATTTGACTTAGATAGATTGGAGCTTTTGGAAAATCTTTTTGAGGTGGTATATATATCGCCCATAATATTAGAAGAGATAAGCGTAAAATACCCTGTGGTTTTACCCTCTTTTATGAGAGTAGAGATGCTAAAAGATGATGAACTTTTTAACTCTCTAAAAATGTTGCTTGACCTTGGGGAGTCAGAAGCTATCGCTTTGGCAAAAGAGAGAAATCTATCTATTATCATAGATGAAAAGAGAGGTCGAAAGATAGCAAAAGGGATGGGATTAAAAGTTATTGGACTATTGGGTGTTGTCTATCTCAATGTCAAAAAAGGTTTTTTGACAAAAGATGAAGCTATCTCTTTTTTGGATGATGCTATCAAGCATGGATATAGAATCTCTCAAAAAATGGTTAGTGATGTTTTGGGAGAGCTTCGATGATTTCGATTTTCCCCTATTATTGACTAATATGCTATACTTCCATATAAATTTTTATAGGCAAAAAGATGAAAAAAATAATATATGGAAATAGCAATTTTAGAAAAATTAAAATCAATAATGATTACTTGTATATAGATAAAACCTATTATATAGAAAAATTAGAAAAATTAAATGAAGATTTTTTAATATTTTTACGCCCTAGACGATTTGGTAAGTCTCTTTTTCTCTCAACTCTACAATACTATTATGATGAAAATTCAGCAGATGAGTTTGAGCAGATATTTAGTGATACCTATATAGGCAAAAATCCAACACCTCTAAAAAACAGTTATAAAATTCTGTTTTTTGAGTTTAGTGGGATTAATGTTGATGCAGGAATAGAGGAGATATATGAGAGATTCACATTTAAAACTAGAATATCTATAGGTCGATACCTTAATAATTATGGTTATAAAAAAGAGGATATAGAAAAATTAGAGTTGATAAATAGTCCCTCTTCGTTGATGGAGTATTTTTTTAAAATAGTTGAAGATGATAGAATCTATCTACTTATAGATGAATATGACCAATTTGCAAATGCTATTTTAGCCTATAGTATGCAAGACTTTTTAAAAATTGTTGGCAAAGGTGGGTTTGTACGGAGTTTTTATGAGGTTTTAAAAACTGCAACTCTTTTAGGTACAGTTCAAAAGATGTTTATAACAGGAGTCACACCTATTACGCTTGATAGTTTGAGTAGTGGGTTTAATATAGTCTCCAATATCTCAAATGATGAGTCATTTAATGCAATGGCAGGGTTTACCCAAACAGAGGTTAATTACTCTTTGGAGCAATCAATATTTAAAATATGTCAAAATATTAATAGAGAAGAGCTTTTGGAGAAGATAAAGAGTTGGTATAATGGTTATCTCTTTAATATAAAAGCTGATGAGAGAGTTTATAATGCAACTTTGGTCAACTATTTTATCTCTAAATTTGATTATGATGATTGTACTAGACCTCAAAATATGTTAGATATAAATGTAGCAAGTGATTACAAAGCTATTATGAGACTATTTCATCTAGGCAACAATCAAAAAAACTATAAACTACTCCAACAACTCATAGAAAACAACTCCATAAGAGGAATAATCAAAGAGCGATATGATTTAAATAGAGAGTTTGATAATAATGATTTCATTACACTAATCTACTCAATGGGATTTATCACTATCAAAGATAGACTTTTTGGCAAGGTTTATAACTTTGAGATACCAAACTATGTGATAAAAATCCTCTACTTTAACTATTTTGCTGTAGAGATAGAGAGGAGAAATGATTTAGAGATAATCAGCTCTATTGGTGAGATTCTTTTAGATTTGGCAATGGGTGATATAGAACCTTTTAAAAATCAACTAAGCGAAGTAATCCACACACTATCCAACCGAGACCATTATGGATTTAGAGAGAAACATTTTCAAGTCATTACTCTATCACTCCTTAGCTTTGCAGAGTTCTATTTTATAGAGTCACAACCCGAAAAAGATAGAAAATATCCCGATATTCTACTCACAGGCAAAGATGACAAAGTACCAAATAACTATCTATTTGAGCTAAAATGGGTAAAAGACAAAGACAACTATAAGTCTAAAAAACAGGAGGGGATAGAGCAGATTAGAGGATATTTGGAGCTTAAAACTATCAAGGCTATTCCTAAACTTAGGAATTATCTGCTTATTGGGTCAAAAGATGGGGTTGAGTTTGTTTTGGTGGATAGTTGACGCGTATGCGACATGGTCGCACCCACGGGGGATTTAATCCAACGAATGCCAAAGCAAATCATTAAAAACCTCACTCCTATCTATATTTAGTCTCAAATAGAGGGCATTTAGGAGTTGGTCGGTGGCTAGTTCGCTCTTTTTTCTGCTGTTGGTTAATCCATCTCGTCTATTTACAAAGGCTTCTACTATCTCCTCTATCTCTTTTAACTGATTTCTGTTTTCTGTTAGTTTTAGGTGTTGGGTTACTATCTCTAGTAGTCTCTCTTTTGTTGGGAGTTTCATCTGATGGTGTAGGCATCTTCTCATAAATGCAGGAGGAAAGTCTCTCTCTCCGTTGCTTGTGATAATTATAATGGGGAAGTTTTCTATATCTATCTCTTTTTCGCCATTCTCTATCCAAATTGGGTTCTTTTTGTCTCCTAGATTGAGTCTCTTTTCTCTGTTGTAGCGTTTGAGAACATCTATCTCAAATCTACTCTCTTCTAAAATATGCAGAAGGTCATTTGGTAAATCTATATCGCTTTTGTCTAGCTCATCAATTAGGAGAACAGATTTTTTATTGGAGGCAAAAGCTCTGCCTAGAGGGGCTAGTTTGAGGTATTTGGTTATATCATCAGGCTCTCTGTCTCCTTGGATTTTTTTTAGTTGAGCATCTTGTAGACGAGAGATAGCATCATATAGATATAGACCATCTCTAAGAGTGCTTTTACTATTAATCGCCCAGTGGTGAAGCTCCAAATCTAGCTCATCAGCTATTGCATAGGCTAGAGAGGATTTACCTGTTCCTGCTTTTCCTGTTAGAAGAAGTGGTCTTCTTAGATAGATTGAGGCGTTGACTATCGCTTTCTCCTCTTCTGATGGGAGATAGACAAGTGAACTGTTTTTGCTTCTTCTCCATGATGGGGCAGGGGCGATTTGATTAAGTCTATCTATATCAATACCTCTATTATCTCTATCTCCTGTAAATATATACCAACTCTTATCCATAACTTACTCTCCTTATCTTAACTCTTTTAGATTTTTTAATAGACTCATATCATCCCACAATAGAGCCATATAGTCACATTTTCTCGAATCACTCTCTAGTGATTTTAGAGGGGTATTATAACCAATCCAGTTTTGATAAACCTCAATCTCTCCATCTTGGTATTGCCACAGTCCCACTTTTGCCATATCTATAGAGTCTCTGATTTGTTGGACTCTATCTACTGAGTTTTGGAAATAGACACCTATCTTATCCAATCTAGTATCAAACCTTTCCACACTCTCCACACACATCAGAGCATCTGTTATTTGTTTGTTTCGGAGTTTTTGGTATATATCTCTCCATTTGCGAATTAGATGTCTATATTTTCGTAGCTTACTATCAAATCTCTCTTTGTTATGTAATAGAATGTGATAACGCTTAACCAACTCACTCTCTCTATATCTCCACTGTTTAAAGTTTACCCCAAAGAGTTCAGGAGGGATTATAAAATGAATCGTAACATCACTATCAAACTCATCCACAAGAAGAGAAATAAACTCCTCTTGCTCCTCTTTGTTATATATATTTTCAAACTCAAAATCTATCTGTTCACTGTTGAACTCATCTTCATCTTGGATATAGATAGAGACTCTATAGCTCTGTTGGTCTATATCATCCTGTTCAAATATAGTAAAGATTTTATCCTGTTTTTTCTCTTTTGGTTGATAAGGGGTCTCTGAAATTGTCTCTATTATATCATGGTAGAAGGGGATATTGAGTTGGCTTACTAACTTGGTAAACTGCTCATTAATCTCATGGTCTAACCTCCCCTCTAGTGGCTTATTATCTTTTATTGCTCCTTGTATTGGCTCTAACCAATCAATCTTTTTCCAATGACAATAACTTACAATAATAGGATAGATAAGTAATCCCCTCTCTCTCTTTTCTCTTAGGATAAGTGGAATCTCATTATTCAAAATAAAATCAGAGGTCAAAAAGTGGCTACTTATAAGCAAAATAGCAATATCAGATTTTTTAATGGCACTATCAATCTCAATACGATACTCCTCCCCTGTTTTAGTTAACCTATCATCCCAAACCTCTAATCTGTTCTGCTTAACCTCTATATCCAAATGCCTTCTTAACCAATCCTTCCACCTCTCATCTTTGTGACTATAACTAATAAAAATTTTTGGTATACCCCTCATCTATAGACCCTTTTAGTTTTGCATTAATTAGTATAACTAAAAAGTCTAAAATAGTTGATAACATTATAGCTCTATAGAGTGTTAGAATATATATGATGTTATAAATAATTATTAAATATTTTTTCTTATGAAAATAATATATTAAAGATGATATACTCTTTTTTGATTTTAATTTTTACTAAAAAAGGAAAAACATGAGTTTAGGTAAAAAGTTAGTAGCAGAGTTTATAGGAACTTTTTGGTTAGTATTTGCAGGTTGTGGTTCGGCACTATTAGCTGCTGGATTTCCAAATCTAGGAATAGGCTTTGTGGGTGTGTCGTTGGCATTTGGTTTGACTGTTCTGACTATGGCGTATGCTATTGGTCATATTTCTGGTTGTCATTTAAATCCTGCTGTATCAATAGGGTTGTGGACTGCCAAGAGGTTTGATACAAAAGAGTTAATTCCATATATTGTGGTACAACTCATTGGTGGTATCGTTGCTGCAGGGATGCTATATTTGATTGTATCGGGCAAAGCAGGATTTGAGATAGGAGGGTTTGCTTCTAATGGTTATGGGACTCTATCTCCTGATGGGTATAGTATGACTTCGGCATTGATTATAGAGACGGTTTTGACATTTATGTTTCTTTTTATTATTTTGGGCTCAACTTCTGATAATGCCCCTACAGGGTTTGCACCTATTGCCATTGGTTTGGGGTTGACTCTTATTCATTTGGTCTCTATTCCTGTTACTAATACCTCGGTTAATCCTGCTCGAAGTACAGCCGCTGCACTTTTTGCAGAGACAGCAGCATTAAATCAACTTTGGTTATTTTGGGTAGCTCCGATTGTAGGAGCGATTATAGCAGGTCTTCTTTGGAGATGGTTGGGGTCTGAAAAATAGTTTAATCAAAAGATATGTTGACATATTATTATGTCAACACCTATCTCTCTTAGTCTCTCTTTATTATATAATCAGATTGACAGATATTTAAAAGCTAAAATTTTAAAATAGTTGATAAAATTGCATTAAAAAAGATAGACAATGACAACTCAAACATATCAAGAGAAGATAACCCTATTAAAAAAATGGGCATACGCCTACTATGTTAATGACAATCCAATAGCTACAGATGAGGAGTATGATAGACTCTATCATGAAATTTTAGATTATGAAACAGCCCACCCAAATGAGGTAGCAGATGATTCACCTACCAAAAGAGTAGGGGGTATAGTCCGTGATGAGTTTACCAAAGCCAAACATATTAGACGAATGTGGAGTATGGAGGATGTATTTGACCAACAAGAGGTTCAAGAGTGGATAGATAGAACAGTCAAAAACATAGGTAAAACTCCCTACTTTTGTGAGCCTAAATTTGATGGGGCTAGTATGAATCTGCTCTATGAAAATGGTAAGCTTATCCGTGCAATTACTCGTGGAGATGGAGAGATAGGAGAAGAGGTTACGGATAATGTAAGAACTATTCGCTCTGTTCCATTGAGTATAGAGTATCAGGGGCTTATAGAGATTCGTGGTGAGGTGGTAATACGCAAAGATGACTTTGAAATCATTAACAAAGAGAGAGTAAAAGAGGAAAAAAATCCATTTGCCAATCCAAGAAACGCTTCTGCTGGTAGTCTACGACAATTGGATAGCTCTATTACTGCTAAACGCCGTCTCTTTTTCTACCCTTGGGGTTTAGGTGAGAACTCTTTGGAGCATGAGAAACTATCTGAGAGGATGGATTTTATCTATAAACAGGGTTTTTTAGAGCCACCCTATACAAAAACTTGTGAGAGTATAGAGGAGATAGAGGAGTTTTATCAGTTTATTATCTCCAAGAGAGACGAGATACCTATGATGATGGATGGTCTAGTTATCAAGGTGGATGAGGTCTATAAGCAGGAGCAGTTGGGATATACTGTTAAATATCCTAAATGGATGTGTGCTTATAAGTTTCCTGCTGTTGAAAAAGTTACAAAAGTTAATTCTATTACATTACAAGTTGGACGAACAGGAGTAATAACACCTGTAGCAGAGGTAGAGCCTATAGATTTGGATGGGGCAATTATATCTCGTGCTACACTTCATAATTTTGATGAGATAGAGAGAAAAGGTTTGAGGGTAGGGGACTCTGTAATTTTGATTCGTTCAGGTGATGTTATCCCCAAGATTACAAAGGTTTTGGATGATAGAAGAGATGGAACAGAGATTGAGATAGTCCGTCCTACCTCTTGTCCTACTTGTGGTTCTGAACTGTTAGATGAGGGTACTTTGATTAAGTGTCAAAATTTAGATTGTCCTGACCGTGTGGTTAACTCTATTATTCACTTTGCTAAAAAATCATCTATGAATATAGATGGGCTTGGCTCTCGTATTGTAGAGATATTAGTAAAAGAGGGAAAGATAAAGGATATTTTGGGACTTTATGCTTTGAAGTTTGAGGATTTAGAGGGGTTAGAGGGTTTCAAAGAAAAAAGAATAAATAAACTTCTCAATGCCATAGCCAATACAAAAGGTACACCACTATCTAAACTCATTTCTGCTATGGGAATAGAGCATATAGGAGTAGTGGCAGGTAGAGCTATCGCTTTGGAGTTTGGATTGGGGCTTGTGGATGCTACAGAGGATGAGCTTATTGCTATAGATGGTGTTGGGGTAGAGATGGCAAACTCATTTTTGGAGTTTATGCGTGTCAATCGTGAGTTTGTTTTGAAGCTATTTGATGTTATTAAACCTACAGTCGAAGAGAAAAAAAAGATAGAAGATAATCCATTCAAAGATAAAACAGTTGTATTAACAGGAACTATGTCTGTGGGTCGTGCTGTCATCAAAGATATGCTAGAGGGTCTAGGTGCAAAAGTCTCTAGTTCTATCTCTAAAAAAACGGATTATTTAGTTTATGGCGAAAAAGCAGGGTCAAAACTAACCAAGGCTGAAAAATTGGGAGTCAAGACCTTGAGAGAGGAGGAGATGAGGGTTATGACATCAAAATAGAAACACTAATCTATTACCTCAAACATAACCTTAGTCCATTTTAGATATAATTTTTTAAAATATGACTAAGGAAATAAGTTGCCAACTCTGCTAAATCAAAATGGTTTCAAATTTTTCTTCTATGCTAATGAGCATGAACCCAAACATATCCATATTATGAGAAGTGATGGATTTGCCAAGATAGAGTTAGAGAACTTAGAAGTTGTACAAGATTATCTAAAACCAAAAGATTTGAAATTGGCACTTAAGATAGTTAAAAAAAATAAAAAAGAGTTTGAAAGGATTTGGGATGAGTGGTTTAATTAAAGGTAAAAAGGTTCATTTTGATGATGTCTATCTGCATGTAAAACTTGAAGATGGTAGAATAATATCTACACCGATGGATTGGTATAAACCTCTACAAAAAGCTACACTTTCTCAACTAAAAAATTATAGTTTAATCTGTTTAGGCACAGGGATTGAATGGGAAGAGTTAGATTATCATCTAAATATTGAGAGTATGTTATTTGTTTCTGAAAAGAAAGTTGCATGAATTGATTTGCAACTTTTACTAAATCAAAAATCCCCATACCGTCTTTTATAAGCCTTTTTTATCTTTTGGGCTAGTTGGTGTACAGCCATAGCATAGTATGAGCTTTGATTATATCTAGTGATGACATAGAAGTTTTTGCCACCATACCATAGCTCATCATATCCACCCTTTTCAAGCTTTATTAGGCTAACTTTGCCATGATAGTTAAAATCATATCTTGGTTCTATGCCCTCTAAGTTTTTACGATAATAGGTGTGTTTGTAGCCTGTAGGTAGTTTATCAAACCTTAGCCCCTCATATCTAACTCTTACAGCTACATCTTGCCCTTTTCTCCATCTATGTTTTTCGAAATAGTAGGCAATACTCCCAATTGCATCTACTACATTGTTCATCTCTTTTTTTCCATCTTTGTTAAAATCAACGGCAAATCTTTTGTATGTACTAGGTATAAATTGAGCCAATCCAATAGCACCAGAGGATGAGCCTCTTATCTTTTTAGGGTTTATATCTTCTCTAGCAGAGAGTCTTAGGAGTGCTTTGAGCTGTTTTCTGTAAAATTTGGCTCTTCTATCATTTTTATCAAAAGAGAGATGAACTAATCTATCAAATACAAAATAATCACCTCTCATTACTCCATATTCGCTCTCTATACCGATAGTAGCTACTATATATTCAGGTTCTACACCATACTTTTTGTAGGCACGAGTTAGGGTATCATGAAATTTGTGCATAAAATAGACACCACCACCTGTTCGTCTTAGATACTGATAAGAGTATCTCTCCCAACTACCAAGAGAACCACAAGGGACTCCACCACAATACAAGCCCTGCCTCAGTCGTCTGATATAGCTATTTTTACGGACATTGGAGAACCATTTGATTAGTGTCTTTTTTTTGAAACCATATCTATACTGCATAGTTCTCATAAACTTTTTGACCTCTGCTCTATGTGTATAATCTACAGCATTTATAGAAGATATAAATATAATAGATAAAAATATATAGAGTTTAAATATTTTCATAATATTCACCTTTTAAAGTTTTTTTGAGATTATAGCAAATTAATTGTGTAGATTAAAATAGTGATATTAATTTAGGGAGAATCTCCTCATGAGTATAAATCTTGGTAGAGCGAATATTATAAGATAAAAAGTGTTGATGGAGTCTCTTATCATGCTCTTTTAATCTTGCTATATATCTATCAATACTCCTCTTTCCAAAATAGGTATCTAGCCTCATATTGGATTTAGGAGAGTGAAGTGAAACCTCTCCTAGTCTATGGGGACTCTCCTCAACTCTATCTCTAATTATAATTGCAACAACTTCATGTTTTTGTGCCAAAAGAGACAAATCAATCTCTTCTAGGAAATCACCGATTATAAATATAAAAGATGGTTTATGAATTCTCTTAAACATATCTCTAATAGAAGAAGAGTAATCTAAACTAGTCCCTAAAACAGATTCACTATATATCTTTTTAGAGAACTCCTCTATATGATAAATCTGTTTTGTAGGAGGGGTGGCATAGGTAGAGTTGGCGTGATAACTAATCCCTGTAAAAAGGTCCGAGTTATATTGAGAGGCATAAGCCAAGATAGTAGCTATCTCTGTAAGCCTCTTCTGCTTCTCATTTCCCTCTCCAAAATATAGACTACCATCCATCATAGCACAAACTACCACAGAGAGTTCACGATTGGCGTGAAGCTCTTTGATATAAGGTTTACCAAGTTTTGCTGTAATTGTCCAGTTTATCTTGCGAATATCATCTCCTATTTGATACTCACGAAGTTCTGCAAAATCATACCCATCACCGTGTAGTTTGGATAGATTGTTTCCTGAAAGGAGGGTATAGAGCTGTTTTTTAGCTTTGAGTTGTAGGACTTTTAATGTTATACTGTTTTGCATTTTTTCCTCTTTTAGAATAAGAGTTAATAACTACTATTATGGTATAGCTATCTTCTCAATAATAGTAGAGATAATCTCATCTACACTAACCCCCTTAGCCCTAGCCTCATAAGAGAGTACGATTCGATGACGAAGCACAGAGTGAATCACAAATCCAATATCAGCAGGAGATACAAAATCATTACCTCTTAGAAATGCTTTTGCTTTTGAAGCTCTGTATAGGTCTATGGATGCTCTTGGGCTTACCCCAAATGATATATCCTGATGAGGTTTTCTCGTAGCTGTTATAAGTTGTATTATATATCTCTCTAGTGCTTCATCTATATGAATCTTTTCTACCTCTTTTTGTAGTTCAAACAACTCATCTACTCTTAGTACTCTCTTGACCTCATCAAAACTTTTTGAACTAGCTTTACGCATAATCTCTAGCTCCTCATCTTCACTATTATGACCTACTACTATCTTCATCATAAATCTATCTAGTTGAGCTTCGGGCAGGGCATAGACTCCCTCTTGCTCTATTGGGTTTTGAGTAGCCATTACTAGAAATGGTAGGTCTAGTTTAAATGTCTCTTCTGCTATGGTTATCTGTCTCTCCTGCATCACTTCAAGCAGAGCAGATTGGACTTTTGCAGGACTTCTGTTTATCTCATCTGCTAATAGTAGATTTGTAAATAATGCTCCTTTTTTGATGCTGAAGCTATGATTATTGGGATTATAAATTTGAGCACCTATAATATCAGATGGTAGCAAATCAGGGGTAAACTGTATCCGTTTTGACTCTAGGTTTATCGCTTTTGAGAGGGCGTTGATAGTTGATGTTTTGGCTAATCCAGGGACTCCCTCTACTAGGATATGTCCATCACATAGGAGTCCTATTAGTAGACCCTCTATCATCTCCTCTTGACCTATTATTGCTTTGTGTAGTTCTATTTTTAGGGTTTTTATTTTTTGGTTCATAATAAACTTCTTGCTTTTTGTTTTAGTTTTTTCAAATCTACTCTCTCTCCTTTATATATAGAGTTTTCTAGTTGCTCTATTATATTTATAAATAGTCTATTATCATTTGCAATAAGAGTTCTAAGTAGCTCTTTTTCACTCTTGCACCTCTCTATCTTTAACTCCAAAGGATTACTCTTTTTTATACTCTCTTTACCTCTTGGTTTGAGACTAAAAGCTGTTAGATACCCAGCTACAAATACAACTATATAACTTAAAAATGTTCTTAACCAAGACCAATCCTCTTTTGAGACAGCAGGTGAGTCATTTTTATCAACTAGTTTCTCAATAGCTACTTGCTCAATTTCAAATCTCTGTTTGGGTATCTTTAGCTCATATGATTTTTCTGTTTTGGGGTTGAATGCTTTTATAATAATTGGTTCTAAACTAAAACTTTGTGAGTGAGAGAGTGCCATAGAGTAGAATATCTTATGTCTAGTCCCTTTGGATTGAACTACAGGTTTTTCTGTGAATTTAGTAAAATTTGTATCTTTTGGCAAGATAGAGTCAACTATTGGAGGGTAGCCTATACCCTCTATAGTCACCTGAAGGGGTAGAGGTTCATAGGCTTTGGCTTTATGGTTCTTGATAGAGTAGTTTAGTTTGAAATCACCAATGAGAGCAGTTTTTTTGGGTAGAGGTCTGACTTTTAGATGAAGTGGTGGTAGAGTAATTTTAGTATCAGTAGTAGCTATCCCTTTGACATTATCTCTATCTCCTGAAAAACTAAAGGCGATATTCTCATCTGTTGTTATCTTTTTGATTAGATTAAACTCTATATCTATCTCTCCTATTTTGAGTGGATAGATGAGGTAGGAGTATTTCGCTTTTTCGTTATGGTGGGAGTCTGTCTCTATGGTATCAACTCTTCTAAAGCTATATCTATCGCTCTTTTTTAGGTCAAAACTAAAAAAGAGAACTATATCAGAATTTGTTTGATTTAGCTCCAATGTTAGAGCTATAGGCTCTTTTAGATAGGGAGTTTGATTGTCTACTTGGAGATTATAGATAAAATCTTCTGCATATATGGTAGAGATAATTAGAAAAAAAATAACTATCTTACCAAGGCTGTTCCTCATATATATATCCTTCATTTATCAACTCATAGACTTTTGAGCTTAGGGGGTGTTTCTCCTCTTTATTATTACTCTTTAGTCTATTTTTCTCTCTCTTTTTCTCTTTGCTATTTTTACCATTGCCACTACTTCCCGAGCTTGGTTTATCTTCATCGCTTTTACTCTTCTTATTAGTACTCTTTTCACTTTGAGTTGATGCAGAGTTTTGAGATTTTGGATGAGAGATACCCAATCCATTATCTCTTTTGTTAGATAAAAGAGCAATCAATTTTAGGTTATATTCTGCATCCTCATCTCTACCTAACTGTAGTACTTTGGCATAGTACTTTTTAGCATTTTTATATTTATATATTTTAGCATAAGAGTTAGCTATATTGTAATATAGTTGCTGTTTTATCTCTATAGATGTCGATTGAATAGATTTGTAACTCTCTATAGCCTTTTTGTATTTTCCCTGTTTATAATATGTATTTGCTAGGGTTATTCTACTCTGTAGAGAAGGCTCTTCTATCTCTTTTAGATGGTTTATTGTGCTGTTGTAATCTTTGGATTTATAGCTTTTGTAGGCTTGGGTTAGGTGATAGGTATCTAGCGAGGTAGCGTTGATACCTGTTATTAAAAAAAGTAGTAGTAGATTTTTATTCATCACTTATATTAGCCAAAATTTTCTTAAAGTAGCTATTATCTCATCTTAGCTTAAAGATGAGATGTAATGAGATAGACCTACTCTGCAATAGCAGCCGAAGCTCTCATCATAGCCAAAGGATTATGTGCTCCTACATAGACAGGTATGGGTTTTTTACCACAATCAAATAGCCCATATACAGCCTCTTGTGCTGAACGGGTTGAGTACTCTACAGTAAAGACACAATCATCTTCTATCTCGGTAAACTGTCCCAAAAATGCAAAGTTTCGTGACCCTTTTGGGATAACTAATGGACGGTCACCTCTAGCTCGTGGCATAAAGAGTGAATCAACAAATGGCATAGCTGTTGGGATGCAATTTATTACCTTGTCACTCTCCATAATAGGTTGCATAAGCTCTGTGATTTTGAGATGATAAAAAAGCTCTTGGAGCATCTCCTCTCCACTACACTCACTCATCTTTTTTTGAATATAGTTTCCTACTCTATCAGGATAGAGACCATATCCCCAAAAAACTTTTATATCTTTTGGTTGGTCTGGAAAATGGGGTTGTCTAGCGACTACTATAGACATCAACCAGTTAGAGTCTGTCATAGTTACTAATCCACCCGTTCCATCGGTATTACCCGAAAAGTTTTCCATATAGTCATGAAATGTATCATCTCTAAGTGTAACTGTAAATGAGTACCACTTCTGCAAATCAATATTATCACAGAAAACGCTAGGATTTCCAAATTCGCTATCTTTTTTGGCAATTTGTTTCCAGAGTTGCCAAGAGCCTGAATCCTCTACCCCTTTTAATATTGGGGCTGTATGTAGGTCTCCATTATCTGTACTATCTGTAATAGAGCCATTGGTAAAGAAAACAAAATCCTCCTTAGTTATATCTATAGTTTTAATATCATTATCCCTTTTGATATGCAACATAGTAGCTCTTTTACTATGCTCATCTATCTCAAAATCTATATCCACAACTTGTGACTCCAACTGAAACTCTACACCTTTACCTCTTAGATAATTCTCTAATGGAAGTACAACAGAGTGGTACTGATTGTATTTGGTTCTTAAAATGCCACCTATATATTTGAGTTGAGGCATTAGGTGCATAAATCTCTTCATATATCGACGCATCTCTGCAACTGAACTCCATCTCTGAAAAGCAAACATAGAGGTAAAGATAAACCAAAAATTAGTCTCAAAAAATTCAGCTCCAAACCACTCCTCTATGGTTTTGTTATCCAAAAACATCTCAGGCATAAAGAGCAACTCCATTAGTTTAATCTGCTCCATTTTAGAGATACCAAAAGAGGATAAATCTATCTTTTTGCCATCTTTTAGTAATCTCGCCTGTGCATGAGAGACAAATCGTTCATTAAACTCCATACTCTCCTCTGTTACGCTAATATTTGGGTCATCATATGATGGAATACGAGAGAGTAAGTCCCAATAACACTGATACATCTTTTCATGCATTCTTCCACCACGGACTACATAACCATCCTTTGGATTACCCGAACCATCCAATGCTCCACCAGTGATGCTATTTTGTTCCAATACAATTATGTTTTCAGGTTTAACTTCTGCATCTTTAATAAGATATACAGCACTTGCTAGTGATGCTATGCCACTACCTATAAGATAGACTTTTGTTGAATTATTTTTGTTTAACATAATTTATCCCTTTTTGTCTATTATAGGACTCTATAGCTTATAAAACAAGAGCTTATTTTGTTTAGTTATTAATTTAAGTTTTATTTTTTTAAGAGATTTATTTAGAGAAATTAGTTTTAGAAGATGAGGTGATTTAGTACTCTGCTCCACCTCAAAAAGGTAGAGCAAAATATTATTCGATTAACTATATAGAATCAATAATTCCATTCAAAGTAGCCGAAGGTCTCATAGCCTTCTCTGCCAACTCATCATTAGGCTTAAAGTAACCACCAATATCTTGTGGGTTTCCTTCAATAGATAATAACTCTTCGATAATTTTAGCTTCATTGTCTTTTAGAGCTTGTGCAACTGGAGCAAATTTTTCTGCTAGTTCTGCATTGTTTCCATTTGCTAAAGCGTCTGCCCAATATTGAGCTACAAAGAAGTGAGATGCTTTGTTATCAGGCTCACAACATTTTCTGCTTGGTGCTTTATTGTTATCAAGGTAACTATTATTTGCCTCATCAAGAGCTTCTGTTAGAGCTTTTAGTTTAGCATCATCATGTTTTTGACCTATAAATCTTAGTGATTCTGCTAAAGCTAGAATTTCACCTAAACTATCCCATCTTAAATGACCCTCTTTTAAAAATTGGGCAACATGTTTTGGAGCTGAACCACCTGCACCTGTTTCATATAGTCCACCACCTGCTAATAGAGGAACGATAGAGAGCATTTTAGCACTCGTTCCAAGCTCCAAGATTGGGTACATATCTGTAAGGTAGTCTCTAAGAACATTTCCTGTTACAGCAATTGTATTTTTACCTTTTCTAATTCTCTCATTAGTAAATCTAGTTGCACTTGTAACATCCATAATCTGAATATCTATACCATCTGTATCAAGGTCAGCAAGATAGGTGTTTACTTTTTTAATCATCTGGGCATCATGCGCTCTTTTTGCATCTAACCAGAATACTACAGGATATTTCTCGATTTGTCCTCTCTCAACTGCTAATCTTACCCAGTCTTTGATTGGAATATCTTTTGCTCTACTCATTCTCCAAATATCACCAGTTTCACACTCGAAACTCATAAGCTCTGTTCCATCTTCTGTTGTTACTGTTACAGTTCCTGCTTCTGAGAGTTCAAATGTAGTTGGGTGAGAACCATACTCTTCTGCTTTTTGAGCCATAAGACCGATATTTTGCATTGTTCCCATCGTTGTTACATCATATTGACCATTTGCAACACAATCATTTACCATCTCTTCAAAGAATAGACCATAAGTAGCATCAGGGATAACAGATACACACTCTACAGCGTCACCGTTTCTATTCCACTGCTTACCACCCTCTCTAACAACAACAGGCATAGACGCATCAATAATAACATCATTTGAAGCGTTGAAGTTTGTTTGACCTTTGTCACTGTTTACCATTGCAATTTCAGGACTATCAGACTCAACTACAGCTCTGAACGCCTCTAAAATTTCATCCTCTTGTGCATGACCTGCAATTTTTTTCTCAATATCAGAGATACCAAGGTTTGCATTGACATTAAGCTCTGCGAATGTGTCTGCATATTTTGTAAACACATCTGCAAAGAATACCTCAAGAGCATGACCAAACATAATTGGGTCAGAGATTTTCATCATTGTAGCTTTTAGGTGGATTGACCATAAAACACCATTTGCTTTTGCATCATCAATTGTTTTTTGAATAAATGCTCTAAGTTTAGCTACGGACATAAATGTACCATCTAAAATCTCACCATCAAGTGCATCAATAGTAGCTAACTCATTTCCATTTAAAGCAATGGTTACTTTTTGAGCATTCTCTATAGTTACGGCTTTCTCATTTCCGTAGAAATCTCCATCACCATTCATATGTGAAACATAAGCCTTTGGATTCTCAGGGAATGCTTTTAATCTATGTGGGTGATTTTGTGCAAATCTTTTAACAGCTTTGGCAGCTCTTCTATCCGAATTTCCTTCTCTTAGTACAGGATTAACGGCACTTCCTAGACAAGTATTATATTTAGCTCTAACTGATTTCTCCTCATCTGTCTTTGGATTTTCAGGAAAATTAGGAATATCATATCCTTGACCTTGAAGTTCTGTTATACACTCTTTGAGCTGACCAATAGATGCAGAGATATTTGGAAGCTTAATGATATTTCCATCTGCTTCAAGAACAACTTCGCCAAGTTTAGATAAATTATTTTCAGCTAAACCCATAGTTGCAAGAACTCTTCCTGCAAGTGAAATATCAGCAGTTACAACCGAAACTCCTGCCGCTTGTGTAAATGCGTTTACAATTGGTAACAGTGAGTATGTTGCCAATGCTGGTGCTTCATCAATTTTTGTCCATATAATTTTTGGTAATGACATTTGTCTTCCTTATTGTGTAGTTTGATAGCATGAGTTTAGCAATATTTTTTAAATAGGAGAATTAAAGTCTGCTTTGGTCAAATTTATCTAGCTTATCTGTTCCTTTATTACACAATAGATTTGTTATAATATGCCAATAATTTAATTCGAAGGGATACAAAATGCGTTTTATTTTCACTTTACTATTGGCTTTTGGCTTACTATATGGAGGTGTATTGGAAGTGGAGTGGCCAAAACCAAATAAACAACACCAAAAAAGCATGAAAGCTTATCCAAAAGCACTAAAAAACAAGATTAAGAATACTGCACTGCCTGTCTATTTACCTAGGTATTATATTTACAAAAAAGAGATGACAATAGTCTCCGATAAACTGTTTTATACAGCTTCAATTCCTCTACAAGGAGCAACTCTAATGATAACGGGAGATAGAACCTTTCAACAGAAAATAAACTCAAAGGCTAAACAGCTCAAAGCTAATCTAAAGGCAATAGATGCCAAATTTATTCGTGCTGAAGGGATAATGAGTACAAGTTTTAATCGTCATGGTATTAACTACTCCTTGGCTATAGAGTGTGACTCTCCAAATCAAGATAAGAGGT
>Ga0256845_1001596_pt1 | contig 17835 bp, 20 predicted proteins | sample RiftiametaG_FD_189101 | JGI IMG/M metagenome (GOLD analysis project Ga0256845, IMG submission 189101) | Tube worm associated microbial communities from hydrothermal vent at the East Pacific Rise, Pacific Ocean - Riftia | ecosystem: Host-associated > Annelida > Integument > Unclassified ...
CTGCCTACACGGCATAGACGACACCATGACCTCAATCATCCTCTCCACCAAGGTCGATAGATAACGGCGATGTGATGGCATTTTCCGCGCTTTCAGGCTATAGTCGGTTCACACGTATAAGCAGAACGGCAAAAATGCTGTCACTTAAAGTAACGGGAGTTCGCAATGAATATCAAAAAGACACTGGCCGTCGCCTCACTCGGCTTGGCCATCGCCGCCACTGCATTTGCAGCGGCCCACTCGCCAATCGCCGGTCGGCAAGCGGCGATGAAAGCCGTCGGCGGCCAAATGCGCACCCTCGGCGGCATGGCCCAAGGCAAAGTCGCCTATGATGATTTTGCAGTGCTCTCCGCGCTTGAAATCATGCGAGACGCAGTGATAACCGCCCGCCCGCTTTTCCCCGCAGGCACAGAAATGGGCGAAGAAACCCGCGCCAAGCCCGAAATCTGGGCCGCCGGTTCTGATTTTGATGCCCGTATGGGGCAGCTTATCGCCAGCCTAGATGCCGCTCTGGCCGCCGAGCCCGCCGACCTCGCCAGCTACCGCCCACTATTTGGAGCCATTGCGCAAAATTGCAAAGGCTGCCACGAGAAATACCGTGCGCCTAAGGAGTAAAGCCCTGATTGCCGCCAGCCTCGCCGGGCTGGCCGCATGGTTCCTCAGCGCCCCAACAATGCTCAACCGCAATGAGTGGCAAGACCCTGTCGGCGACGCCACGCGCGGCGAACAGGTGTTCAACATCGGCGGCTGCGCCTCCTGCCACATGGAAAAGGGTGCCAAAGGTGAGGCGCGCCTACTGCTCGGCGGCGGCCAAGCGTTCGCCACGCCTTTTGGCACCTTCTACGCTCCCAATATTTCCCCCAGCGAAGCGGGAATAGCCGGCTGGAACGCGCTTAACCTCGCCAATGCCCTCCTGCGCGGCACCAGCCCCGAGGGCACGCATTATTACCCCGCATTCCCCTATGCTTCCTACACGCGGATCACGCCGCAAGATGTCGCCGACCTTAAGGTTTTCCTCGACACCCTGCCGCCCGTAGCCCGCACCAACACCCCACATGACCTGCCATTCCCCTTTAACATTCGCCGCAGTAGCGGCTTCTGGAAGCTCTTGTTTTTAAACGATGATCCAGTTATTGCCAGCAATGAACCACGCGGCCAATACCTCGTAGAGGGCCTAGGCCACTGCGCCGAATGCCACACCCCGCGCAACGCGCTCGGCGGGCTGCAACTGGCGAGCTGGCTCGGCGGTGCCCCTAACCCAGAGGGCAAAGGCCGCATCCCCAACCTCACCCCCGCCGGCCCGCTGAAAGGCTGGAGCGTGGAGGATATCGCCTACTATTTGGAAAGCGGTTTCACGCCCGAATTTGATACAGCAGGTAGCACCATGGTTGAAGTGATCGAAAACCTCTCCCGCGCCGCGCCGGAAGACCGCCTCGCCATTGCCCGCTACCTAAAAGCGCTGCCCCCCGTGCCAAACCCATAAGTTTGAAGGCACTCTAAAACCCTACTTTTTGGCGATCGTAATTGCTGTATAACTATCAGTTATTGCAGGGTAATAATTGATTACAATTGACCTCACTAAACTGGTTTAGTGAGGTCAATTATTACTATAGGTAGAGTGAGGGCAATCTAAGGCGGTAATATGTTAGAAAACAATAAGTTACACGGAAAAACCTTGGGTGTTGCGCAGCGCGCGCTGCCGTAAGGACCAATTCATAAAGCTTTGTTAAAACTGTTCCCATGCCAGACAAAGCCGCAAGGCTTACGGGAAAATCGCGTCGGGCACATTAAAAATCAACGCCCTCTGCGTTCCGCCGACATGAAATCAAAAGGCGGCCACAGGGATTGTTCGTTACAAGTAAATCGTTTGGCTCAAGCCAACCGACGCGATTTTCCTATTTCAAAGGTTCGGGAGTCCCGCCCGACCAACCCACTGGCACCACGCAATACGGTGAAGGCTCCGGCCAACGCCGCTTTTTCCATGCTCGTAGGCTGCCGCGCTCCGCACAAACCGCCCCTAGACAAACCCCATTTTGCCGCGTATCCCCAAGGAAATACAGGAGGTGAAATGGACTATATCATAGGCGTTGATGGCGGCGGCACAGGCTGCCGTGTGGCGGTGGCAAAAAGGGCAGGGCCAATGCTCGGGCAGGCAAAAGGCGGCGCGGCCAACATTGCCACCAATCTTGTTTCCGCCCGCGCAAATATCCTCGGTGCAGTTGAACAAGCTTTTGAGAATGCGGGCATTTCGCCAGAAAAAATAGCAGCCTCCGCCGCCGTGCTCGGCCTTGCCGGTGCCAATCTAGGAGATTTTAGCACCCAACTCCTCGCCACGCTCCCTTTCGCCAAATCCGATATCATCTCGGACGCTGAAACCACCCTCGTCGGGGCCATTGGAGAGGCCGACGGCATCATCGGGGCGCTCGGCACAGGCTCGGTCTACGGCCGCCGTGAGAACGGCGTTTTCACCCAGCTCGGTGGCTGGGGGTTCCGGCTCGGGGATGACGGCTCTGGCGCGCGCTTGGGGCGCGATATGCTGCACAGAGCTATTCTCGCGTTTGATAATATTCTGCCCCATTCCCCGCTAACACGCGAGATTATTGAGGAATTCCAAGGCTCTCCGCGTGCACTCATTGAGCAAGCCCGCAGCTTTACCCCCAAAGATTTCGGTGCCTTTGCCCCGCGCATTGTAGGTGCTGCAAAAGCTGGCGACGAGAACGCCGAAGCGATTATGGCGCAGCACACAGAGATCGTGCGCAAAAGCCTCGATGCGGTTGGTTTTGAGCCAGGGAAAGCCTTCTCAATGCTCGGCGGGCTCGGGCCGGTATTTCTAGAGCGCTTGCCCGCGCGCTACAAAAAAGCGGCACGCACCCCTATTGGCAATGCATTAGACGGCGCGCTGACCCTCGCACGACAACTAAGCGGCACCTCGTAGCGCCCCACCTAGCCAGCCTGCCTTTCCCTCTGCGGGGCTAAAGCCCCACTCGGGAAAGGCAGGTTTTTCGCAAGCGAAAAACCGTGGCCCTTACGGGCCATGGCCTCGCTACGCTCGGCGGCGCTTGGGGTCGAGTTTGGTTTAAAGCAGGGCACCCTTCAAGGGGGTGAATGGCGCTTGCGCCAGAGGGGGGATGAAATCCCTCCTGCCGATGGCGAAGCCGAGGCCACGCCCAACTGACGACGTTTTTCGCAGAAAAATCGCTCGGCAGGCGGGAGAGCTAGCTTGCGGCTCTTTTCGCACGCCTAATTTCACGCCGTTCCATCTCTTTGCGCGGGTCAGGGATTGGCACCGAGGCGATCAGCTTTTGCGTATACTCGTGCTGCGGGTCCTCGATCACCTGCTGCGCGGTGCCAATTTCCACCACATTGCCGAAGTACAGCACCATAATCCGGTCACTGATATGCTTCACTACGCTCAAATCATGCGCAATAAACAGGAGCGAAATGCCAAGTTCCTCTTGTAGCCCCATCAGCAGATTCACCACCTGCGCCTGCACCGAAACATCAAGCGCCGACACCGGCTCGTCGCAAATAATCAGCTTAGGGTTGGTGATCAGCGCCCGGGCAATGCCAATCCGCTGGCACTGCCCACCAGAAAACTCATGCGGATAGCGGTTGATCTGCGCCGGGTCCATGCCAACTTTTTCCAGCATTTGCCGCACCTTATCCCGCCGCTCGGCCCAGCCCATACCCTTGAAATGGGTTTTTAGTGGCTCGGCAATAATCTCCCCGCAAGTCATCCTCGGGTTGAGCGAGGCCAATGGATCCTGAAAGATCATCTGAATGTCTTTGCGCACCGCCAGCATGTCGGCATCCGACAGCTTCAGCAGGTCGCGCCCCATCCACACGGCCTCACCAGACGTTGCCTTCACCAGCCGAATAATGCTCCGCGCCAGCGTGGATTTCCCGCAGCCGCTTTCGCCAACAATCCCCAAAGTTTCCCCCGGCATCAGGTCAAACGAAACCCCATCCACTGCTTTCAGCTTCTTGGTTTTCGGAAATATCCCGCCCGCATCATCGTCCCGCACGTCAAACCAGACCTTCATGTCCCTAACGCTCAAAATCGGCTCGCTCATTTTTTGCCTCCTTCAAGGAAGTCATAGGACACGGTAGACAGTGTTTGCACGTCTACATCCAGCCGTGGCACCGCCTCCAAAAGGCCCTTAGTGTAAGGGTGCTGTGGGTTTTCAAACAGGTCAATCGTCGGGCGATATTCCATCACATTGCCGCCAAACATCACCAATGTGTCCTCACAGGTGCCCGCCACAATCCCCATATCATGCGTAATTAAAATAATCGCCATGCCAAAATCTTCTTGCAAATCAATCAGCAAATCCATGATCTCGGCTTGCACAGTAACATCAAGCGCCGTCGTCGGCTCATCTGCAATCAGCAGCTTTGGCCCGCATAAAAGCGACATCGCAATCATCACCCGCTGGCGCATCCCGCCAGAGAACTCGTGCGGATACATGTGTACGCGGTTGGCGGCATCGGGGATTTGCACCGCGTCCAGCATCTTGATGCTTTCCTTCAGCGCCTCGCGTTTGCTCATGCCTTTATGGTAAACCAGCACCTCGGTCAGCTGCTTTGAAATCCGCATATACGGGTTGAGTGAGGTCATCGGGTCCTGAAATATCATCGCAATTTCATTGGCGCGATACTTGTTCATTGCCGCTTCCGGCAGGTTCAAAATCTCCTGCCCCATATAACGAACCGACCCACCCGCATGGCCGTTTTTTGGCAACAACCCCAGCATCGCAAAGGCCGATTGGCTTTTACCCGAGCCACTCTCCCCCACAATTGCCAGCGTTTTGCCCTCTGCCAGCTTAAAGCTCACATCGTTCACGGCGTGCACATCCCCGTCGGGGGTGTCAAAGGTCACGCTCAGGTTTTTTACGTCCAGAATATTCATGGCTTACCTGTCCTTCGGGTCTAGCGCGTCACGCAGCCCGTCCCCTATAAAGAAAAAGCTGAAAAGCGTGACCACAAAGAAAGCCAGCGGGAACAAGAGCTGCCACTCGGTATCATAGCGAATGGTGCCCGCACCTTCTGAAATCAGCGCCCCCCAACTGGTGAGCGGCTCCTGCACGCCAAGGCCAAGGAAGGAGATGAAGCTCTCGGTCAGGATCATCGCCGGTACCAGCAATGTGGCGTAAATAGCGACGATGCCCAAGAGGTTTGGCACGATATGGCGGCGGATAATGGTGGGGGTGCTCACCCCCGTGGCCCGCGCCGCCTCAACAAACTCTTTGTTTTTTAGCGTCAGGGTTTGGCCGCGCACAATCCGGCTCATATCAAGCCATGAAAGCAGGCCGATGCCAAGGAACAACATGCCGATTGAGCGGCCAAAAACCACCAGCAGCAGGATGATCACAAACATGAAAGGGATGGACATCAAAATGTCCACAATCCGCATCATCACCTGATCGGTCCGCCCGCCAACATAGCCAGCAACCGTGCCGTATATCGTGCCAACCAGCACCGAAATGCCTGCGCCAATCACGCCAACCATTAGCGAAACCCGAGTGCCTTGCAACACCCGTGAGTATAGATCGCGGCCTAGGTCGTCCGTGCCAAAATAGTGGCCGGATTCAAAGCTCGGCATGCCAAGGGTGGCGGCGCTGCCCATCACATCCCAATCAATTTCCTCATTGCTCCATACCGCAAAGTAAGGGCCAATGAAGGAGATCAGCAGAATGATGGTAAGCGCGATTAGCCCAGCAACAGCGGCTTTGTTTTGGAAAAACCGGCGGCGGGCGTCAGACCAAAGTGAGCGACCTTTGACTTCAGATGTGTTCATAGCGGCCTCCCTCAATACCGGATTTTCGGGTCAACCCACGCATAGAGCAGGTCAGCCAGAAGGGCGAAAAGAATGGTGAGAGTGCCCACCAGAATGGTGATCCCCATCATCACCGAATAGTCTCGGTTCAGGGCGGAGTTCACAAAGTCTCGTCCCATGCCCCCCGTTGAGAAATATATGTCAATCACCACAGAACCAGTGATCATGCCTACAAAAGCCACGCCGAGATAAGATATGAGCGGCACCAAGGAGGGCTTCAGCGCATGGCGAATAATCACCATGCGCTCGGGCAGGCCCTTAGCACGGGCGGTGCGGATGTAGTTTGAATTGAGTACTTCGAGCATGCTTGAGCGAGTAATGCGTGAAATGGAGGCCATGTAACTTGTGGAAAGCGCGATCACCGGCATGATCAGGTTTTGCCATGCGCCACCATTCCAGCCGCCACCAGGCAGCGTGATTTCGGAACAGGATGATACAGGAAACAACCCAATTATAAAATCGGGGAGGTAAGGGTAAATATCACACATCAAAACGGGAAGCGTGAGTGTGAAAAGCCACACGAGTAAGGGAGCCATCACAAAGTTAGGCAGTACTTGTGCGCCAATGGATACGCCGACCGCAAAATAGTCGATGATTGTGTTTTGCCGAATGGCAGCCACAATGCCCAAAGTACCACCAACTAGCGTTGCAACAACGAAGGAAAGCGCACCATAGGTAAATGTGATAGGGAAGCCCCGCGCCATAATTTCGTTAACGGTCTGGTCTTTGCGTTGGAAGCTTGGGCCAAAATCAAAGTGGAAAACGACGCCCCGTAAATACTCCCAAAGCTGGACGTATAGCGGATCGTCTAACCCATATTTTGCCTGAATATTCGCTAGCACCTGCGGCGGCAAAGGGCGCTCAGAGGTAAAGGGGCCACCTGGGGCGGCGTGCATCAGCAAAAAGGACACAATGACTAGTATGAGCAGCGTTGGTATCGCGACCAATATCCGCCTTAACGTATAGTTTAACATGGGTTCGACCTAAGGTTTTGCAAAGCTATGCAAATGAAAAAGCACTGCGCCTGTAAAGGCGCAGTGCGTTAGGTTTTATGGCTTACTCAGCGATATAAAGATCGCGTGAATACCAGTTTTGCTCAACATTCTCGACAGGCCAGTTTTTAACCCGCTCGCTGAGCATAAACACAGCGGTGTAGTGATACACAGGAATAATCGGCATTTCGTCAGCCAATATCTGCTCTACACGGGTGTAGTTGGCCGTGGCGTCTGTCAAAGTTTTGGCTTCGTTCATCAGCGCGTCAACTTCGTCATTAGCGAATTTGCCATCGTTGTAGCCAGACTGTGAGGTGAGTAGGTCGAGGAAAGTCGAAGCCTCGTTATAGTCACCACACCATGCGCCACGGGCGAGTTGGAAGTCTTGGTTGCCACGGGTTTCAAGGAATGTTTTCCACTCCATGTTAGCCAAAACAGCCGTTACACCGAGCTTCTGTTTCCACATTTGCGACATCGCAATCGCGATCTTCTTGTGGCCCTCAGACGTGTTGTAGAGCATGTCAAAGGTCAGCGGGTTTTCCGCGCCGTAGCCAGCTTCTGCCAGCAGTTCAACCGCAGCCGCGTCACGCTCTTCTTGCGTCATGGTGGCATATGGTACGCTTGGCACTTCAAAACCAGCCGTTGCGCCAGGTGTGAAGGTGTACGCTTGGAATTGGCCACCTTGCAGCACTTTGTCAGTGATGATCGAACGATCAAGTGCGTAAGAAAGCGCTTGGCGCACACGCACGTCTTGGAAGGCTTCTGGGCCGTTATCGCTCAAGTTAAAGGTGTAGTAATAGCTACACAAGCGCGGGAAGCTCAGGGCCTCGGTTGGATACTGTTCAGCCAAGCGTGGATACTGGCCGGAAGGGATTTCGGTCCGGTCCAGCTCGCCAGCTTCCCAGCGGGTGAAGGCGGTGTTGTCGTCATTGATCACCAGCGCCACAACTTTTTCAAGCACGGTTTCGCTATTGTTCCAATACATTGGGTTACGCTCACGCACCGAACGCTCGTTTGGCACATGCTCTGTCAGCACATAGGCGCCGTTGGAGACGATGTTTTCTGGCTTAGTCCAGTCATCACCAAACTCTTCAACAACCGCTTGTGGGGTCGGGAAGGTCGAGGAATGTGTGGTCATCAGCGCAAAATAGGGCAGGGAGGCGGTCAGGCGCACTTCCAACGTATGGTCATCAACAGCGGTGATGCCAAGCGTATCAGTTGCGGCTTCGCCAGCCAAAATGGCACCAACGCCTTCAATCGACATTAGCTCACCAAACCATGAGTAAGGCGAAGCGGTTTCAGGGTCTACCAAGCGGCGCCAAGCATATACGAAATCGCCAGCGGTTACAGGCTCGCCGTTAGACCATTTTGCATCAGAGCGCAGCGTAAATGTGTAAACGTTTTTCTCGTCATTGGTGGTAAAGCCAGTGGCCACACCCGGGATGAGGTTACCGTCGGCGTCTTGGTTCATCAGGCCTTCAAACAGGTCACGTACGATGTCAGAGCCGGAAACATCTTCTACGATTTGGGGGTCAACCGAGCTGTGCTCGTCAAGCACACGGTAGGTGAAGGTTTGGTCAGCGGCGAGGGTGTCGCCCGCGGCTACGGTCGCAGCATAAGCGGCGCCGGTGAGCATGGACGCGCCGAGCAGGCTGGCCGCGAGTGTTGTGGTAAACTTTTTCATGAGTTTCTCCTCTGTTGGATCATATGGATCATTAAAGTCCAAGGAGGGCTTAACCGCCCCCTCAAAATGGATGCACAGAGGCTACAGGCTTTCACGGAAAGTTCAACGAAAATCGCGACGTTACGCCGCGTTATTTTGCTATTGCCAGCGATCGGCGATATTATCGAGGATTTTACCGGCTTCAAACGTGCGTATTGGGGCATTTTGCACCCGATCGAAGTTTTCAGTCGGGTCATAAAGCTCGATTCCAAGGTCGAGGTTTTCTGGTGAGAGCAGGCCCATGGCGGAAAGCAGGCTATAAGCTGCGATGCGTTCGTCATGCATAGCTTTAATCAGGCTGTTTTGCGCGGTCAAAACCTCCTGTTTGGCGTTGAGCGTGTCCAGAATGGTGCGCGCGCCAAGGTTGGCCTCTTCGGTGATGCCGTCAAAGGCATATTGCGAGGCTTCGATTTGCAGGCGGGTGGCCGAAATGGACGCCCGCGCGATTTGCAGTTGATACCACGCCGCCGCAACCTGCTGGCGCGTCTGCGCGCGGGTGTTGCTGGTTTCAGCCATGCGCCGCTCTAGCTGCGCGCCCGCTTGCCGGACCGCTGCCGAGAGCGCCCCGCCGGTATAAATCGGCTGGTTCAGCGTCAGGCTTGCGGTTGAGCTGTCACGTTCTTGCAGCAAACCACCGTTACGAAACAGCGCGTTATAGCCAACATTAAGGTTGGCCGAAAGCGTGGGTAGGCGGGCGTTGCGGGCGCGCCGCAGGTCAATCGCTGCGACCTTCTCATTCAGGTGCGCCGCTTCCATCAGGGGGTGCGTGCGCAGGGCAATTTCCTCTGCCGAGGCCAGCGAGCCGGGCAGCTCGGGCAAGTGCGGCGGGTAAGCAAGGTTCACCGGTGCGGTGCCAACAACGGCAATATAGCTTTCAGCGCTGATCGCCAGCCCGCCACGGTTGGCGGCCAGCACGGCCTGCGCGGCGGCAAGGCGGGCGCGGGTTTGCGCCACATCGGTGCGGGTGGCCGCGCCCACGGCCAAACGGTCTTCGGCGGCTTGCAGCTGCTGCTTGAGCACATCCACATTGTTGCGGGCAAGCGCCACGATCTGCTGGTCGCGCCGCACGGTTAAAAAGGCTTGCGCCGCACTGAGCATCACCGATTGTTCAATATTGCGCAGGCTGGCCCGCACCGCCAAAACCGAGGTTTTGGCCGCTTCCACAGCGGCCTTGGAGCGGCCGCCATCATAAAGTGTGAGGCTGGCATTGAGCGATGCCGCATAAGTTTCCAGTGCGCTACCATTAAAGCCCGCATCATTCGAGGCGCTGCCAGTGAGCTGCATGGCCAGCGTTGGCCGGCGGCCAGCGCGAGCAAGGGCAACCGCCTCATCGGTGGCGCGCAGGGCGGCCCGATTGAGAATAAGCGTTGGGTTGGTTTCATAGGCCAGCCGCATGGCGTCTGTCAGGGTGTCCGCGCCTGCGGGCAGGCCACTCAAAACAATTGCGATGGCACCAAAGGTGCGCTGCCAGCCTAGCTTCATACCGATTCTCCGATTCTTAATATCGGATTAAGCTAGTCTCATCTCACTTGGGCGCAAGGGCCATCTGGCTAAAACGCAAAGATCGTCCGCTTTTCGAATCCGGGCAGCACAGGCGCGCTGGCATCAAAGGCCCAGCGCCAGTCAACGCCGTGCTCAGATTTGAGGCCAAGCATACAGCGGCCAAGCGCGCCATCCATCATGATCGCGGCTATGCGCCCGCCGGTTTTTAGCTGGTCGATCAGCGCTTGCGGCACCTCGCCAACACCGCCCTCAATGATGATCACATCATAAGGGCCATGCTTGGGCGCCCCATCCGTGAGCGCGCCAAGCTCAATAATTGCGTTATCAACCCCGTGGCTGGCCAATGAAGCCTCGGCCTCTTTGGCCATGTCGGCATCAGATTCTAATGCGATCACGGCTTCAGAAAGATGCGCCACTAGCGCCGCTGAAAGCCCGAGCCCCGCGCCGATATCCAGCACCAGCTCAGTAGGTTGAATAGCCAGCGTTTCCAGCATCTTGGCCATAACGCGGGCATCGAGCACCACACGGCGCTCAGCCAGCGGAAGGTGGTCACCAATATAAGCCACTTCGCGCAGGGGCTCGGGCACATAATCCTCACGCGGGATGGTCAGCATAGCCTCAATCACCGGATAGAGGGTTACGTCAGAGGGGCGCACTTGCCCGTCTACCATCGCTTCACGCACTGTTGCAAAATCAGTCATTGAGTCGCGCCTTTATGCTGCCAGTTTGCCCCCTTTTGCCACAGGCAGCGGAGCGGGGCAACCACGCAATGATGTCTCGCTACGCTCGACCCGCGCGGCGCGTTAACGATTGCGCGTGCTGCGAGGCTGTGCCCGCGCCGTGCTGCCAGCGCGGCGTTTGTGGCCGGGGCCATATAGACCATTAGGTTACAGCAAAATCGGAACAAGTGATGCGACCAAAAGCAACGCCGCCGTGATGTTGAATATCCGCAGCCGCTTTGGTGTGTTCAAAAACCGGCTCATCTCACGGCCCATCAAAACCCAAGTGGTGATCGCTGGTAGATTGGTCAGGGCAAAGACAACCGCCACAATCAGAATGGCCCTTTTGTCAGGGCTCGGCGGGGCATAGACGGAAATGGCGGTTAAGGCCATTGTCCATGCCTTTGGATTAACCCATTGAAACCCTGCCGCCTGAAAAAAGGTGAACGGCTTTCCTGTGCTGCTTTCACTGGCTTTGGGCGGGGTGGTATTAGTGGCGATTTTATAGGCCAGAACTAAAAGATAAGCGACGCTGGCGGCTTTCAAAATCGTATAGGCGATCGGGAAGGTTTTGAAAACCTGCATCAACCCAAGGCCGACCATCACCACCATAAAGCTATGCCCGATAGTAACGCCTAATACATGGGGCAACGTGCGTTTTATGCCAAAATTCGCCCCCGATGCCAGCAACATCAGGTTATTCGGCCCTGGCGTGATTGAACTGATCAAGGCAAAGCCGAATAGGGCGGTGATAAGATCGAATGTCATTTGCTGCATTTCCTTTTGTGATGGACGCAACAATAGAGTTGATTGCTCGCAATTAATGGTCAAACATGGTGTGATATCTGTATATAGGGCAATATGTAATGGAAATTGATGTAAAAAGCCGACAAATATTGCGCGAACTGGCGCGAGAGGGCCGAATCAGCAATCTCGAACTGGCCCAAAGGGTGGCTTTGTCGCCCTCGGCCTGTTTACGGCGGGTTCAGGAGTTAGAGCGTAGCGGGGTGATCAAAGGCTACCGCGCGGTTATTGATCGGGAAAAGACGGGCGAGGGGTTTTCGGCCTATGTGGCGGTCGGCCTGTCGGACCACACGAAAAAATCGCAAGAAGGGTTCGAGCGCGCCATGGACGCCGCACCGCAAGTGCGCGAGTGCCATAATGTGGCGGGGGCTTTCGAGTATTTGTTGCGGGTTGAAGTGGCGGATCTCGCAGCTTACAAGGTGTTTCACACCGATATTCTGGGCACGGTTAGGCATGTGAATTCGATCACATCCTATGTGGTTATGGAGTCGTCGAAAGATGAGCGAAAGTGAAATGCGGTGCGGTTCTCGGTAAATATGGGGCTTCACCGGCGCATTGAACGCGAGGAAACAGAGCAACAGTGGAGGCGCGCCTGTGCGGTTTGCATGGGCTATTAAGCCTAAGAGGTTTTTCGAAAAATTATGGTAAGCAGTTGAAAGTATTCGCTAATAAAGCACCTCATCATTTTATTAACCTAGGCGAATAAATTTGAATAGCCACTGATTTTTCTGTCAAAATTCCGCCCCTTCGCACTGAAATTGGCACCGCCCCCGCAGGCTAGCCCGCGCAGCAGGAAAGCTTGCTCACGTCCTTTTCAAACGTCTGCGCCGCCAGCTTCAGGCCCTCCACCGTGGTCAGGTAGGGGAAGATCATCGCGCCTAAATCGTCATAGGTCATCCCCATTTTCAGCGCCATGGCGGCGGTTTGAATGCTATCAGCCCCCTCGGGTGCAATGATATGCGCCCCGAGCAGCTTTTTGCTGCCCTTTTCGGCCACCAGCTTGATTAGCCCGCGCGTATCCCGCGCCGCCAGCGCCCGCGGCACATGCTCCAACCCGAGCACCGAGGTCACCACCTCCAGCCCCTTCGCTTCTGCCTCGGCCTGCGTTAGGCCGACGCTAGCGATTTGCGGGTCCGAAAACACCACGCTCGGCATGGTGCTGTTATCATATTCCGGCGCGCAGCAATCACCCGTAGCCCGCAGCGACGCCAGCTTGGCCCCGTATGCAGCCATATAGACAAACTGGTCCCGCCCTGTGACATCGCCCGCCGCATAGATTCCCTCAACGCTGGTTTGCATTTTGGCGTCAACGATAATGCCGCCGCGCCCGTCCGTCTCAATCCCCGCCGCCGCGAGGTTTAGGCTTTCGGAATTGGGCGCTCGCCCCGTCGCCAGCATAAGCCGCTCGGCGCTCACAGTCAGCGCCGCACCATCCTTGCGCGCGTGCAGCGTAACGTCGCCATCCTGCGCCACACGTTCATAAGCAAGGCCGGAAATCACCGTAATGCCCTCAGCCTCAAATGCCGTGGTCAGCGCTGCGCTCACCTCCGGCTCAGCCTCAGGCAGCAGCCCATGGCGGGTCACAATCGTAACCGCACTGCCAGCCCGCGCGAATATCTGCGCGATTTCCACGCCGATATAGCCGCCGCCCATGATCATCAGCGAAGCGGGCAGGGCGGGGAGCTGTAGGGCCGAAGTGCTGTCAAGCCAGTCCACTTCCGCCATGCCCGTAAGCTCCGGCACGCTTTGGCGCGAGCCTGTCGCAATAATTACCTTGCCTGCCTCGATCACCGCGCCATTCACCATCAGGCCACCGCCAGATTGAAACGCCGCCGCGCCCTCAATATACTCAACCAGCGGATAATTCGGCAGCACCGCCTCATATTTCGCGCCCCTTAGCTCATTAACTAATGCCTGCTTTTGGGCCACCATCGCGGGCCAATCGGTAACGCTTGCCGAAGCCGAAACCCCGTCAAACCGCGCAGCCGCCTTGGCACTATGGGCAATCTCCACCGCCCGTATCATCGCCTTGCTCGGCACACAGCCGACATTCACACAGGTCCCGCCAATGGTGCCATAGCCTATCAGTGCCACCCGCGCGCCCCTGTCCGCCGCCGTTATCGCCGCCGAAAATCCGGCAGACCCGGCACCGATAACCGCGACGTCATAAGCGGCCTTATTTGCATCAACCATTTGCATTCCTTTTTAAGCGCATTTGCCGCCGGATGACGGCGTATATTGTGAGGGCGATAAACACCCCGAGGGCGGGGAGCAGCACATAGTCGAGATAGCCGACCACGGCGGAAAGGCCAACAAAGCCGAACAGCACCACCAGAAACGGGGTGAAGCAGCAGAGCGCCATAAACACCGTGCCGATAATGCCGGTTTTGAGCAGGTTTTTGTTGTTCATTTAGCTGCCCGCCTCGATCACTTCGCTTTCATAGCCCACATTCGCGGTGGCAAAGGCCAAAGCGATACGTTTCATAGAAGTTCTCCGTTATATTGTGAAATTGGAAATACGAGGGCGAAGCGCAATAACTGAAAGGCTTGCCTATGCCGCAGCTTTTCGGGGCCTTCGCCCCGAACCACGCCGCGCCTTCGGCGCGGTTGCGGCGCGTCAACCATTATGTGTGCCGAGAGGCCGCGCCCGCGCCGCGCTCGACCACCTGTGCTTGTGGTGGATCGGTAATCCCCCCGAAAATTAGTGGTGTTCACGGGTAGAATTTTCTTGGCATAATTAACTGAGGAGATTTTGATGAAGAAAACACGATACAGCGACGCGCAAATCATGGGTATTTTGAAGCAGGCCGAGAGCGGTGTGCCGGTATCAGAACTGTGCCGCGAACATGGAATGAGTTCTGCTAGCTTTTACAAATGGCGGGCAAAGTTTGGCGGTATGGATGCGTCTATGATGTCAGAGATGAAGGCTCTGGCCGAGGAAAACCGCCGCCTGAAGCGAATGTATGCCGAGATGAGCATGCAAAATGATTTGCTAAAGGAAGTGCTTGGAAAAAAGTGATGCGGCCATCCCGAAGGAAGGAGATGGCCGTTCAGGCGGTCGTGGATCGCGGGGTCAGCATTGCGCTGGCCTGCCGAGCATTCAGCATTAGCGAGAGCTGTTACCGTTATGAGCGCAAGTTGAGCGATGAGAATGCTGAGATAGCAGATTGGCTAGAGAAACTGACCGACAACCGCCGCACTTGGGGCTTTGGCCTATGCTTTTTGTATCTGCGGAATGTTAAGGGTTTTGGCTGGAACCATAAACGGGTCTACCGAATTTACTGTGAACTGGAGCTAAACCTGCGGATTAAGCCGAAAAAGCGATTGAAACGGGATAAACCAGATGCACTGGCGGTGCCGGATATGGCCAATCATACTTGGTCTATGGACTTCATGGCGGATCAACTGGGGGATGGTCGCCCGATCCGCACCCTGAACGTGCTGGATGACTTTAACCGTGAGGGATTAGGCATCGAAGTAGACTTCTCGCTGCCAGCCGAACGGGTGGTGCGCAGCCTGAACCAGATCATAGAATGGCGTGGCAAACCGCAGATTATACGGGTCGACAACGGGCCGGAATATATCAGCGGCAAGCTGATGGCATGGGCGGCAAAGATGGGCATTCACATCCAGTATATCCAGCCAGGAAAGCCGCAGCAGAACGCCTATATCGAGCGATACAACCGAACGGTTCGGCACGAATGGCTCGACCAGAACATCTTTGAAACAATTGAGGAGGCACAAAGCCAAGCCACAGAATGGCTCTGGACATACAACAACGACCGACCCAACATGGGCATCGGCGGGATCACACCCGCTATGAAACTGAAAATGGCCGCGTAATTCTACTAGCGGACTCCATGTAAAATGGGGGGATTACCGATCTAGAAACGCGATCGTCTGGTAAAGCGCCCTTATGCGATGTTGCACCTAGCACCAATGTCGCCGCGCGGCGCGCAGGAAACCTCGCCGCAAGCGCCAACGTCAACGCGCCGCTGCCGAGCCGAAGGCGAGGCTTGGTTCGGGGCTTTAGCCCCGAAAGACTTGGTAGCCGCTGTTGGTCGTTAAGGCACATAGGCGTTGCGACAAAGCGTTTTTTAACAACGGCAGCGATGTGAGCAATAGTCATGCTTGCCTCCTAAAGCCCGAGCATTATCGGGGCCACCACCGGCGCGATCCATGTCCAGAAAATCGCGACGGTGATCAGAAAGGTAGCGGCCCAGAGCGAGGTTTTCACCAGCTTGCTCGGCAATGGCCGCGCGCAGGCCGCGCCGTCTTCGCATTTGGGCTTGCGGTAAACCATGTAAAACCCATAGGCCAGAAAGCCCACGGCAACCGTAATGAAATACGGCTTCAACGGGGCCAGCGCCGTGAGGTTTCCGACCCACGCGCCCGAGACCCCAAGGCTAAACAGCACCAATGGAATAATGCAGCAGCTAGACGCCCCAATGGCCGCCAAAATTCCCCCTGCCGCCATCCAGCGCGCCTTTTTGCGGCCATCTTGCGGCATTTCATTCTCAAGTGTCATATTTTCCTCGTGATTTGTTTGATTTTGTCTTATATGCGATCTGTAGCCGCTACAGATGCAAGGATTATTTTCATGCCCAAGATCACGAAAACGCGAGGATACGCCATTGGTGAGGTTTCAAAGCTCACGGGGGTGAATATCGAAACCGTGCGCTATTATGAGCGAATTGACCTTTTGCCCAAGCCGGACCGCACGGCGGGGGGCAATCGGCAATATAACGAGGAGCAGCTCAAGCAGGTTTTCTTCATCAAACGCGCGCGGGGGCTTGGGTTTTCGATCCGCGAAATCAGGGGCCTGCTGGCGATGGCGGTGAACACCGAGTTCACCTGCGCCGAGGTCCATGAGATTACCACCGAGCACCTGACCTCGGTGCAGGAAAAAATTGCGAGCCTGCAACGGCTGGAGGCGGTGCTGAAGGACATGGCGGCTGAGTGCAGCCGGGGCGACGTGCCGGATTGCCCGATTGTGGATACGTTGTTTGAGGGGGGGTAGCTTTATAGCTGGCACTGCGCTTGAAGGGCACCCAGTTTTTTAAAGTCTCTTGTTGCCGCGACTTCAATCATTTGCTCAGCCGATATTTCCTCTTTCAAGTATTTTGGGTAATGGCTGAAAAAAGGATAGACTTCCGAATGGATTTCTAGCGAGAAAATATCTCGCTCCATTGAGCTAAGTTGAGTAGGAAACAGCAACTCAAAATTTTGGTTGGCCCCAAAGTTCAGCCCAGTTTCGAGGATTTTAAAATTTGTTTCTTTGGTGCATTGGGCCGCCAAAATAAGCACAAGACCAGCGTCAAAAGCGCAAAGTGTTTCATAAACGTCAAAGTCGACATTGTCATCCCAGAGAATAATGTCGACTAGAGCATTCTCAAATTTCTTGCTTGACGGAGCTTGGGAAGCAACAAACCCTTTCCAGAATTTATTGTAAGTATTGAGCATATGTTGAAAATCGAGACGACTATTAGAAAGCGCCATATTTACCTCGCAGAAGTGCTGATACAGCGGTACGTATTGTGATACCACAGCTCTGGCCATCTCAGAAAGCTGGGGGGCGGTTGCGTCCAACATTGCGGCGCTTAACATTTCAAAATTTGTCATTTTCATAATAGGAGTGCCCCTACCTCTCGCCAAATTGGAACAAAATTTCCAATCTCTGAACTAATTCACGTTCCTTTTAATGTTACCAGCTCTACGCTCCCCTTTACAAGTTTTCAAAATCCGCCTTTACTTCCCCAAAGCAAACGGAGCACCCCAATGGCCCTAGAAGACGCCGCTGACGAAATTGACACCGCCATCACCCGCAAAGGCTATTGCGGGCTGAGCTTTGAGGGGCTTTTTACAGTTAAAGCAGTGCACAACCCTATGAAGTCACTTGGAAATATCTCGGTCTTTCTCTCATCTCATAGCTAAAACGAGGAGTTTAGCTACAATTTAGACAAAGCACTTATTTTACATTGCAAATAGCGCTGGATGCGAAAACCTTTATTGCTAAGCTATCTTCAAACAGAAATATCATATGATAGTCTGAATTTGCCTCACGCTCGTCTAAGCTCCCGTCCATGGTTTCAACATCGTCCGGATGTAGGTATCCCAGCAAAGCAAGCGTTTTAGAGGCATCCGCGTCTTCGTTATTAAAGCTGTCACAATGCACTTTCAAAAACGTCACAGTCTCAAATTTTATTTCGACCTTACTCAATTCATCCGAACCTATCCACGCGCCTTCAGTTTTTACCC
>Ga0256845_1001597_pt1 | contig 17834 bp, 16 predicted proteins | sample RiftiametaG_FD_189101 | JGI IMG/M metagenome (GOLD analysis project Ga0256845, IMG submission 189101) | Tube worm associated microbial communities from hydrothermal vent at the East Pacific Rise, Pacific Ocean - Riftia | ecosystem: Host-associated > Annelida > Integument > Unclassified ...
CGCTTGATCCATAAGGTCATTATACAGACTGAGTCGCTCTTTAAATGACATATCTTTTCCATCCTCCTGCAGGGTGTCCACAATCAGGGAAATATTGTTAATAGGGTTATTGAGTTCATGGGCTATTCCTGAAGTAAAGGTTCCAATGGAAGCCATTTTCATTGATTGCAGCAACTGTTTCTGCCGGGTTACTATCTCATGGGTCATTTTATTAAAAGCTACCAGACATTGTGAGACTTCATTACATTTTTGGGGGGGGTATTTCACCGGTTCAAAAATACCATTGGAAATATTTTCAGTAGCGCTCTGTAGAAGGGCCAAGGGTTCAAAATATCATTTTGTGCAATGCGCAGAATAAAAATGAAAATAATAATAAAAATACCACTGAGTACAATGGGAATGATGAACATTTGTTTAAGAGTCTTGTCAATGCGGTGGCGCTTGGCTGAGATAAGATCGTTGCTGAAATCATTTAGAATTTTCCCTGTCTCCCTGAGAGTGCTGTCACTGTATTTTTCAGAGCCCGCCTGGGTCAGACTGATGTTCTCCTGCAACATTTTTTTATAATCATTCAGTACTGTTTGATACTTATCAAATTGTTTTTTCCCCATGATACTTTTAATCTGACTGCTGAGGTTGCTAAAACCAATTTCAGTTTGTTCAAGATAGAAAATCATTTTGTCCAGGCTGCTGACATCTTTAGCAAGAAAAAAATTTTTTTCATGACGTCTCAATTCCAGCAAATTATCCCTGAAATCATCAAGGTGTTCAATGAGAATCAATTTTCTCTTTAAATCAAAAATCTTCTGGTTATAAAAAAAAGCCAATACTGCCATAAAGGACAGGCAGATAACAAACATGACAATTAAGCGACGTCGTATGGTTAAGTGGCTCCGTATGGTTTTCACAAGGAATACTCCTGAAAAAGATTAGTATATTTGCAACAAACTTAATACTATCGGATCAACCATGTCAAGAAAAACCCCGAATAAACTGGATATATGCCATGGGAAAAACTTAGCCTGGCATGCTAAATCTCAAATTTGTCAAAACAAGCAGCAAAAAGCACTGAATATTAGAAATTGTTACTAAATTATAACCTGTATTTGAACTTTCTATCTTTTTATGGTCATTGAGGATCACGAGTCAGCGTATCAACATAAATAAATCTGAATCCTCCATTTTTTTTTTCAAGTTTTGTCAAATAGGTTGATTCCAATCCCCGATGGTCTGAAGCACCATAAGAAATTTTCAATCCACCAGCATCATAGGCCGACATGGATTCGAGAGCTGTTTTGATTGTCTCGGCATTGGGGTTAGCCCCGGCATCAATTAATGCTTTATGAAAAACTTTGGCAGCAACATATCCCTCCAGGCTGACAAAGCCAAAATCACTGCCCAGAGCTGTTTGATACTCTTTGACAACTGGAAGGGTTCCATCCCATGGACTGGGCATTACCTGACTGATATACACATTTTTAAGGCTTTTGCAGCGCTCAGCCAGTCCCATGCTGCCCACAAAAGAAATGTTGATGAAAATCGCATTAAGGTTACGTTCATGCCATATATTGATTGCTGTGGCACACGGACGGTATGCACCTACCAAAATAACTGCTTCCACCTGATATCCACATAATTTGCGAGCGTTGAGCCCTACTGCAACAGTGTTACGTTTATAGTTGGGTACCATTTCCCAAAACGCTTCCCACTTATCAGTCGGGGCATCATCTGCCGGGATATCTGGGACAGCTGGTACAATGGAGACACCTGTAATTGTATTCACTGCTTTCACTGCACCTTTAATACCAGCTATTCCAAATGCATCTCGTTGGACAAATAATCCGATTTTTGTGATATTCAGATCTTCTTTCAAATGTCTGACCATATTCTCAATTTCAGCATTGTAACTGCCACGCAGGCTGAATGTATATGGATTAGTCTTGTAAGCACTTAAAAACCCTGCACCGGTAAAACCACCAAAAAAAATCATTTTATCCTTGGTTGCCAGAGGGACAGCAACTTTGGATGTTGGTGTACCCACATATCCGAATAAAGCTGTTACTTTTTTTTTAATAAATGTGCGCGTATTCTTTATACATTGAACCGGCTCATATTTATCATCAAGGGCTTTTAAAATGATATCATCCTTTTGGTTATTAAAATAAGCAAGGGCTCCTTTGTTCATTTGAGTGCCCAAAAATGATGTCGGTCCTGATAATGCGCAGGATTGTCCCAGAATAATTTCACCCAGGGCAGGAAGTGCTGCGCTGGTGACGATAAACAGCGTTATTACAAGAATAAAACAAGATTGTTTCAATTTCATTAGATCATTCTCCTTATTTAAAACACAACAGCAAATATCAGTAATGTTATGCCAGGAATAGTCAATCTGTCGGCTTCTCTCCAACATGCAAGCATTACTCGTCCATTATGATAGTTATGAACAAAGCCACAAATTATAGCTTCACTACATCAATCGCTATATAGTTAGAATAATAACTCATTTTTTGTCAAGTAAAATGCAAAAAAACATAAAAAGATGGTCAAAGATACTTCCTATAAAAAAGATTCAGGAAATACTTCTTCCTGACTACAACGGATTTTTGATCATGGAACTTCGCAGCCGATATTTTGATAATATCCAGGAATCCATGGAGAATTTGACAACTATTGAAACCAATATTTTAAAGTTCTAGGCTGCATTTGTTAATTCTCCGGGGATGACAACAGGGTAACCGTTATGCTGCATTATTTCTACTGGTATCCCATAAACCGATTCCACCATTGAGCATGAGATGTCCTTTACATCTCCGGCTCCAAAAATTGAACCATTATGTAAGAACAGATATTTATCAGAATATCTTAAAGCTGTGTTAAGGTCATGCATTGTCATCACTGCTGCAACATCATGTTCTTTTACTACTCTTTTAATCAAACCGAGTATTTCTGCCTGATTTTTTAAATCAAGGCTGCTTGTGGGCTCATCCAGTAGAAACAGGTCGGTTTCTTGAACAAACGCCCTTGCAAGTGAGACCTTTTGAAGTTCACCACCGCTCATCCTGTCAATATACTTTAATGAAAGATGCTGAAGGTTAAGCTGTTTTATCACAGCATCAACCTTTTTTATATCTTCCTTTGAAATCATCCATCTGATGTGGGGTCGTCTCCCCAAAAGGATAGCATCAAAAGCTGTGAGTCTGGCTGTCTCGCTGTTTTGTGCAACATAGCTCATGTGCTTTGCAATCTCGGTCACATTCATTTTCAAAGTGTCTTTATCATTGATATATACATCTCCCTTTTCTCTTTTTAATATTGAATTGATGCATTTTAAAAGAGTTGTTTTACCAACACCATTTGGTCCGAGAATTGTCAAAATTTCCCCTTTTTGCACAGTAAAATTTATATTATTCAAAACATTATGACTCCTATACTGAAATTTCAGATCAATAATATTCAGTATCATCTTTTTCCTCCTCGAATAATTAAATAGATAAAAACAGGTGCGCCAAGGAATGATGTCAAAACTGAAACAGGTAAAATATGGGGCAAAAGAACAAGTCTTGCCACAGTGTCAGAAACAAGCAGGAGCAGGCTTCCTGTTATAACAGTACCGGGAAGTAAAAACCTGTGGTCATCACCAATAATCTTGCGCACCATATGTGGAGCTACAAGCCCCACAAAACCTATAATACCCACAAGTGCAATGATGACTGACGTAACAAATGAGGCTGTTATCATACCAAGAATTCTTGTGCTTTCGATCTTGACACCAACTCCTTTTGCCGTCTCATCACCTGCATCTGCAGCATTATAATTCCATGCATTAATAAAAAAGAAACAGATGGAAAACAGAGTGACCCAGGATAAAAACAGAATCTCTCTCCAGCCGGTCCTGGCAACATCTCCAAATGTCCAGAATACCATGGCAGAAAGCTGTATATCATCTGCAAAAAATTGGAGAAGCATTGTACCGGCTGTAAACAAAGAGCCCAATGCCACACCTGTCAGGATCATAACTTCAGGGCTTGCCTGTCGTAATTTTGAAACTGCCAGAATTATTCCTGCGGCTATCATGGAAAATATAAAAGCTGAAAATGTTGTTGTGTATGGATTTGAGATAGTAACAGCATCACTTATGGAGCTTGCCATTGTACCGGTTCCTAATATCATTACTGAAAACGCAGCACCAAATGCTGCTGCATGGGATATCCCCAAAGTAAAAGGTGAGCCAAGCGGATTACGAAGAACTGACTGCATGACAGCTCCTGAAGATGCAAGTCCTGCACCTGCCACAATTGCTGTAATTACCTGGGGCAGCCTGATATTAAATATAATAATATCAAACTGCCTGGATATAGTACTTCCGGCAAGACTCTTTACAACATCAAAAAAACCAATCTCCACAGCTCCCAAGCAAACACCTGATACAAACATCAAAACAAGACCTAGCAATGCAGTCACAATAAATAAAACCTTTTTGCCTGTATATTGTGCATACTCTTTGGGCAGAACCCCGTCATCAAAATGCATACTAACTCCTTAAAGTCTATTTCAGAGGGATTCTTTTAAAAACTAAATTATGAAATGTCTTGTTCATAATGGAAAAGACAGGTTTACCCACAAGAAACATATATATCTCATCAGCTTTTTTTAAAGGATCGATATCTGAGAATTGTTCAGGAAAGACTAATTTACCTGTGTACCAGGCATCGGCAAGTATAGAACCATAATTTTTGCTATACCAGTTATAGGGCAGCAATCCAAAGACCTCGCCTTTTTTAACTGCTGAAAGAGTCTGATATGCAGGATCTGTTTTGAGCTCATGCAGACCACCTCCATTGCTACTTGTTTGCAGTGTCGAAAGATCCAGAAACAAAATTTCAGGGTCCCATTTAACTATACTCTCTTTGGAAACAATTGAATTGTGTAAATTTCTGCCTCTTTTGTCCAGTGCAGCTGCATTTTTTATATTTACAAAAAGAAAAGGAGGGTAGAATGGCTGTGTTGACTGAAAGCCATGGGGACCTTTAAACGCAATTCCTCCAACAAAACATAGTTTTTTTTTACTTTCAGTAATATCAGATGTTCGCTGCTGCAGATCATTTATCTGACCTTTAAAAAAAGAGATTACCTGTTCTGCTCTTTTGCCTTTATTCATCACTGTGCCCATGATTCTCAAAGCATTAAAAAATTCTTTTCTATATTTAAACAGATCTCCATAGTTCAGCACAACAACCGGGATTCCTGTCTTTTTTTCAAGTTTGACAGGGTTACATCCCATGGACGAGTAAGTTTTAAAAATGACCTGGGGAAATTGTTTCAGACCCATGATCATCTCAGGGCTGTCATGCCCCCTGAATTCACCGAAAAGAGGAAGTTGTTTAAACTGCGGATTGGCAAGGGCATAGGGTCTTGCATCAAAAATATTTTCCCTCTTTTCAATACTGTCCACCCCAACAACTTTATCACTGGACTGAAGATAGACAAGAAGCCTTAAACAGCCTGGTCCTGAACAGATGACATGTTCGATTTTATCCGGCACTTTCATGGTTCTTCCTGTCGCGTCAGCAATGGTTTTTAAATCATCTGCAAAGAGATTTTCTGCAAAAAACAAAATTAATATTAAAATGGAAATATATTTTGATTTGTTATTCATTTTTTCCCCTTTAAAAGCAAAAAAGCCACAAAAATTACTATCCCTTCATGGGATATTAACCTTCGTGGCTTAATATTATATTTATTAAACTGTTTTTAAAATTTCAAAAATTGCCTTCTGGCAATTGTTAAATTTGAATCACGATAATCCTTATCAAAATAAAAAGAACAATGCAACTTCTAATTGATTTGAAATAAAAAATGACCTGTCTGCAAATTTATTTATTTAGAAGTGTATTAAAATCAATCATTTTATTTTGTCTTTGATTTAATATAATTAAGCAGGATATCCGGGCGGTCACAAGATATTTCGTTTGCACCCAGGGCAGCTGCTCTTTCCATTCTCTGGGTAAGGTTTTTTTGTCCCCAGAGATACACCTGTACCCTGGCATTTGCATTGATTGCTTCTGAGAATCCATGCCTTGGGAAAAACCATTCTGAAGCAAATACAGCATCGGCATCAAGTGCACTAATAACAAATTCAGGTACATTCATTATCTGCCACCAGTTGAGCAAATCAATGGAAATCATCAGGTCACTGTTGATGCTTTTAATCAGTTTTGCCGTTGCAACAGCCTTGGGACCTGGAATAAAAAAGTATACTTTGCTTTCCATGTTTTGATCTGTAACTTGCTTGCAAACTTTTGCTACATCTACATCTTTTAAATCAACTGCCAGTACAAAACCTTTAAAACTGCTTACTTTTGCAAGCACATCATTAAAAACAGCTACTTTACATTTTGTAGGCTTGCCCTGGCTGTCTTTTAAGAACAATTTTTTAATATCCGCCATTGTAACCTCAGCAACCTGCCCTCTGCCGGTTGTCATCTTGCCCAGAGCTGCATCATGCAGTAATACTATCTTATTGTCCTTAGTGGTTCGAAGATCAATTTCCGTTCCATAAATACCAAGATCTTTCGCAGCCCTGATAGCTTCCATGGAGTTTTCCGGAAATTTTGTGGTAAGCCCTCTGTGAGCAAAAAGTTTTATTTCTCCCAGTGGTGTGCCTGCAAGAGCACATGCAGTGCTGCACAGCATTGCTATAATTATTGCAGTTATGTAAGTGCGCATTGAATTCAAACTAACCTCCTGAATTTATATGGGAATAACATCTAAAGCTTCCAACATATGATTACAATAGAGGTTTGAAATTCCATCAATCTCTCCAATACCGTGATCAACTATTGACATCTCAATGTCGGCTCTTTCAAAAGTTTTTTGCCATGAATCTTCTTCCCGTGTAAGATCTTCTTTAAAATGAACTCCTGCAACCAGCATAAATGGAATCAGGCAAACTTTTTTAAAGCCTGCTTTTTTTACTCTTGCAAGTGTGGTTTCCATTTTCGGGTATCCCTCTACAACACCTGTAAACAAATGTTTACCATGGATTTGCCGTAGAATGTTTTCAAGGGCAGAATATGCTGTCCATGCAGGATGATCTGTGCCATGACCCACAAGGATAACTGCTTGAGCAGGGTTATCAGGGATTATGGAGCCAAGGGCTTTGGCAGTTTGAACATAATCCTGGTAAGATGTTAAAAGGGGCAGTCCAATGGAAGAACGAATATCTATATGTCCACGTTCTGAGACTAATCTGTCATACTCATGCCCACAGATCAGGTGCAAAGATTGCAAAACCACCCATTCGTGCCCACTGTCTTTAAGATCAGCCATAACTTCCAGGGGATTTTTTAAATTCAGCTTCTTTTTTTTATTTAAAGTTGATTTTACCAATCTGGATGAGTATGCCCAATGGATAGGATTATAAGGAAAAGCAATCTGAAACGCTTTATCCATTTTCCCATAGGTTGCAAAAGCTTTTTGGGTTGTACCAAAAGCAGTGACAATTATGGGTATATCTCTTCTCTTATCTGAATTATTCATTTTTTATCTCCATTTATCTTTAAATCCCAGGGCAAGGGCATGATAGATTAGCTCAAGCATTGCCTGACTGTTTAGGGCATGCAGTTTACCTGCCAGCTGCTTTGCATAATCTTTTGTTTTACCTACTCTTCCAGAGGCAGCACCAGAAGCAGCAATAGCTATCTGGGCACCAAAACTGGAATAGATTTCCTTCATACAGGTAAGGGGTAAAATCCCATGGGCAGCTTTATCCCTGAGATGGACAAGGGCTGCCACCGATGCCACAATCATAGGATCACGATCAATGCTTTCAAAATTATCCTGTATGAGTTTTGACATATCATCATCTAAATGGCTGCATATGCCTTTAATCATTTTATTTTTGTCTGCTCCAAATCGTTCCAGGTGGATTTTTACTGACCGCTGCCTTTCCGGTGTTAAACCATTCTGAAGACCGAGAGTCTCACCAACTGCCGCCTTGACAGTTTTTCCAATAAGTTCTCCAAGTTTTGTATGTTTACCTGCACTTGTGAGCTCAGGTTTATCTGTTAATCTTGAGGCAATTGCTATCTGGTCTGTGCCTGTTCCGGTGGCAAGACCATCTGAATACCGTGAATTGACTGCAAGTTCCTGAAGAACTGCTGTTTTGGCTTCAGTTGCTGTTACAACAGCTCTTGCCATGGAACCATGGCTTAAGGTCTTATTTATAAAAATCATGATATTGATGGTACCGGGTTCAGGGGTTTTTTCACTGTTATCTACATGGACAGAAACACCATTTTTTTCATAATAGCTGGCAGGGTCTCCTGCACGCCCGGCATTGGTTTCTACGCCACCTGTGGCAATGGTTAACACCCATAAATCTTTAAACTCTTTTTTATGTATTGCTGCATAGTTCATATTGGCTGCAGTACCAAGGCAGACACAGTGTTTAAAGTCAACTCCTTCAGGCTTGCAGAGCTGTTCAAGATAAGCTTGTGGTTCTGTGATAATCCTTTTTGCATGGGCATCCATATGATTACACGGTTCACATGACTGATGGTTGAGCACAACCTTGATATCTTCCCTGAGTCCGCCATTGATGCGGCAGGTGGACAGCACCCGATGGGGGCTTAAAAATCTTGCATAAATTTTTTTTTGATTTCGATGAAGCTCCAACACATCATCATAGGTTTCTAAATGCATATTTTCAATTCTCACCTTCCAGTCAATCAATCTTTAGCTTTCTCAACACAGAAAACTGCCATGATAAAAAATACAATCCCGACAGTTATTAATACTACCCAGGAAAAGGGATTTACCTTTTGGTCAAGACAGGCTGCCCTGATAAGAGAGGAAGCATGGGTTAAAGGTAAAAATGACAGAATATTGCCGGCCCATTCAGGGAGTCTGTCAATGGGGAAAAAGGTTCCTCCTAAAAAAGCCATGGGTGTAATCACAAAGGAGTTGAGCATTGACTGGTCAGCATGGGATTTTACAACCATGGCAAGCCCCACGGCAAGGGATGCAAATACAAAGGCATTGAGCATTACACCTGCAAGAAACAATAGATTGTATTGTAGCTTGACTCCAAATATAAATCCCAGGACCATAATTACTAAAACAGCTAAAAATGCCCGGGTCATGCCTGCAAGAACTTCTCCTGTGATATATGCAATATTTGAAATTGGTGCTGCCTGAAACTCTTCAAATATATGCCAGTAAAATCTTGCAATATTAATTTCACTTGCAATGGCAAAGGACTGGGTCATGCTGCTCATGGCAATGAGTCCGGGAATTAAAAATGCCATATAGGTATGCCCCTCAACAGGGGCTGTATGTCCTGCTGCATATCCAAATGCAATGAGGTATAAAAGAGGCGAGATGGACCATGAGGGTATCTGTTTTACGATCCTTTTTCTCAAAATAAGCATCTCCCGCAAATAGACTGCTGTAATTCCATGTATCATTTTCTTTATATCCTGTTATTTTTTTTTACCTGTCAAATCTAAAAATGCATCTTCCAGATTTACCCGGCGCAGAGTATATTGAGCAAGACTTTTAAAATTAAAAGCTTCAGCCTCTTTTCTATCTCTAAAATAAAGAGTTTCCATGGCATCATCCTTGAGCCTGTCAATTGCCCATGTGCCAATTGATTTCATGAAATTTGCCGGTGTATCCATGGCAATAATCATGCCTTTATCCAAAAACGCCACCCTGTCCGCTAGAAATTCTGCCTCTTCAATATAGTGGGTGGTCAGAAACACGGTTGTGCCCTTGGATTGAATTTTCTTTATCAATGCCCATATTCTGCGGCGTATCCCAGGGTCAAGCCCTGCTGTGGGTTCATCTAAAAACAATACCTCAGGAGAGTGTAATAAAGCCCTTGAAATCATGAGACGGCGTTTCATACCACCTGACAGAGTTTTCACCAGTGCATTTCTTTTCTCTTCCATTTCAGAATAGGTTAGCAACTCATCGCTCTTTGCACGTATATCAGCCTTGCTCATTCTGAACAGACGTCCATGGATCATGAGGTTTTCAGCAACAGTCAACTCTGAATCAAGGTTAATGGACTGGGGTACAAGCCCGTACTGCAATTTTGCTTTGTGAACATCTTTTTTAATATCAAACCCATTGATGCTGCAATAACCTGAGCCTGGTCGAGTAAGACCTGTAAGTATCCTTATGGTTGTGGTTTTGCCGGCTCCATTGGGTCCAAGGTAGGCAAACAATTCTCCCTTGGGAATGGTCAGGTCAATACCGCCAAGAGCCGTTACATCTTTATAAACTTTTTTTAAATTTTTTATCTCTATGGCATACATATTTTAAAGTATTCCCTATGCAATTTTTGCTGCTCTGTTTTGTTCCCGCACAGCATTTATATCTTCTGAAACCTCTTGAAGCGGTTTACGTCTTATTCTGTGGGGCAGTGCCAATTGTGCTGCATGTTTAATATCAGCAGATCCCACATCGATTCTGCCATCATAAGCAGCAAGTGTTTTAGCTGTTTTAAGTATTATAATGTCACCCCTGTGCCCGTCAACCCCTATATCAAGACAATATGATGCAATTTCATATAAAAGCGGTCTTTTAATCTCAACTTCTGGATAAAGAGCAATTGCCTTGATGATTTTTTCCGATAGTTTTTTTGACTCTTCCTCCCACTGTCTGCATAAAATTTCAGGATCATCATCAAACAGGGCACGTCTCTCCATGACAGCAACCCGGTCATCCGGGTCCAAAGCTCCATGAATATTAACACATAATCCAAAACGGTCCAAAAGCTGGGGCCGCAATTCCCCCTCTTCAGGATTCATTGTCCCCACAAGAGTAAACCTTGCAGGATGGGAAAAAGATACTCCTTCACGTTCTATGGTGTTGACTCCCATGGCAGCAGAATCCAGAAGCACATCCACCACATGGTCATCTAAAAGGTTGACTTCATCCACATATAAAATCCCTCGGTGGGCAGCAGCTAAAAGCCCCGGCTCAATCCTCTTTTCTCCTTTTTTAAGGGCATGCTCTAAATCCATTGTTCCAACCACCCGATCTTCTGTTGCTCCCACGGGCAACTCCACTACTCTCACGCCTGCAAAGTCGGTTTCAAGATGGTCTTTATCTGATTTCTGTGGGCAATCACTGTTAACACACTCTTTACAGATATCTCCTGTTTGATCAACTGCCAATCCAAAGGGACAATTTTTTATACGCTCAATATTTGGCAAAATCTGGGCAAGGGCTCGAACTGCTGTAGATTTAGCAGTACCTTTCTCACCTCTTATGAGTACTCCTGAAAGGGTCGGGTTAATAATATTAAGTATCAGGGCAAGCTTCATCTCTTCCTGGCCTACAATTGCTGTAAAGGGAAAAATGGGTTTTTCTTTCATTTATTGTATCTCCTTAACTAAACTTACAAGTGAATCGCTCTTTAAATCATCTATTTTACAATATTGAGCCTGGGCTGCTGCTGCAAGTTTTCCTGCAAGGTCAAATCGTACAAGCCCATCAGGTTCAGTATCCACCACAATATACTTGACTCTCTCATCAAGCCCCATTTTCATGGCAAATGCCATTGCTTCGTCCACAGGCTTTTTCTGCCCCATTGCCACATTGGATTTACCATCAGTTATAATTATCATTATGGGTCTTGTGGCAGGGTCTCTGATCAAAGCATTCTCAACCATCTGATATGCCTTGGTAAGACCTGCAGACAAAGGAGTCCTGCCCCCCACAGGCATCTTTTCAAGGTGATTTGCTGCAAGTTCAATGGAAGAAGTTGGTGGCAGATTAACATAGGCTTCACTCTTTCTGAATGATATCATGGCAACCTTGTCACGTTTTTGATATGCATCCAGAAGAAGAGATAAAATCGCTCCTTTAGATGCTGTCATTCTGCCTTGAGCTCCCATGGAACCAGATGCATCCACAAGAAAAATCAGAAAATTACCAATACGTTTTTCTCTGATTTTTTCCCTGATATCTTCAGGTTTCAAGCTTACATACATGCCTTGGGGGATATCACGCTGTATCTGATAGGGAGCTGCTGCTCGTAAAGTTGCATCAAAGGCAATATCATTATTAACCCTCTGCATGCCGCTTTTAACATATCTGCCCTGTTTTTGAGACACCCTTGTTCTGGAACGTCTGCCTGATCCCCGGCGCATTTTTCTATCTTTTGCTGTGGTGATTTTCTTTACTTTAAATGTTGCACCAGCTTCAAAAATCTGCTCTTGGACATCCTCTCCAGAAAGGGGCATATCTTGCTCTTCTGTCTCATCCCTATCATCAGACTGATCCTGATCTTTAGATTCAGGCTCAGGCAAAGAAGATTGTCCTTGATCTTGTTGGACCTGTTCATCTTCCTGCTCTTCTTGATCCTGACTATTATCATCACCATCTTTCTTTGCATCATCCTCTGATGGCGGCGGCGGTTCCGGTGGCGGTGGCAGTTCCGGTGGTGGAGGATCAGCTTCCTGCTTCCTATGGAGCAGAGCAAATCTTGCAACCATACCTATATCATCAATTGTTACTCTGGTTTGTCCAAGCATTGCTGCCTGGGCTCTTGCTGCCTGTTCAATAACAATATCAGCCCTGTGCCCTGCCACATTATTACTCATGCAAAGTTCTGCGATAAAAGAGCGCAAATGTTTCTCAAGCCTCACCCTGGGTAATATTTTTTTTGCTTGATCTATTTTTTTTACAAGTTTTTGAGTCTCTTTGCTTTGATCAGCTCTATATTTTCCCGGGTTCCTATCATACAGTTCACGCTGTTCCATGAGATTAATCCTTGCTTCAGGATCTTTTTCTGAAACAACCTCCACACACAACCCAAACCTGTCCAGAAGCTGGGGGCGCAAATCCCCCTCTTCAGGATTCATGGTTCCCACAAGAAGGAATTTTGCTTCATGGCAAAAAGAGAGTCCCTCGCGCTCCCCATGATTTTCCCCGGAACTTGCAGCATCAAGAATAATGTCAACAATGTGATCATCTAAAAGATTAATCTCATCCACATATAAAATTCCATTATTTGCCTCTGATAAAAGCCCGGGCAATAAAATTCTTTTTCCCTGTTTTACTGCTCTGTTAAAATCCATGCCACCTGTTACCCTGTCTTCTGTGGCATTCAAAGGCAGTGTCACAACTGAAGTTCCTGGCAAAAGGTCAGTAAGTCCCCTTACAATGGTAGATTTTGCAGTGCCTTTTTCACCCCGGATCAAAACACCGCCAATGCCAGGGTGAACAGCATTGAGCAACAGGCAGAGTTTTAAATCCTGCTGATTGATAATTGCACAGAAAGGGAAAATTTCTCTCATTTTTATACCTTAAAATTAAAACCCGACTTTTACACCTGTAAACCATGTTCTGGGAGAAGCTTCATATCCGTCACCATACTGGTACTCTTCATCCCAGATATTTTTAATTTCTCCATAAAGAGTTACACTTTTTACTAGTTTGGAAAAACCCCATTTATACTCCATGCGCAAATCTCCTGTGGCGTAGGGATCTATTGTTTTGGTGTTTGACTTATTTGAATAGAGGCTTGATTTATGCTTGACACAAAAACTTATTAAAAGTTGATCCAAAGGGTTGTATACAAGGGTTGCCGTTGATCTCTGTTTAGGCTTTGAAGGAAGATAGAGACCTGTTTTCTCATCTTTTGCTTCAAGATATGTGTATGATGTTTTAAGTTTCAGAACCTTACAGAATTTTATATCACAGCTTAAATCAACACCTTTATAATTAACTTTTCCAAGGTTTGTGTAGGAACCAATGGGACCCTCCCGCATATAGGTTATCCGATCAGTGATCCTATTAAAAAAAGGAGATATACCCAGAGTAATTTTATTGTTTACATCCCATGCAAAGGCAAGGCTGATATTATTGGCATATTCCGGTGTGAGATCAGGATTTGGCTGCATGGAGCTGCTTTGATAATAGCGCTGGACAAAAGATGGATTATTATGGGTGTGGGACAGAGTAACAGCTGCACTTAAATTATTGATTTGAGTTCCAATGGAGAGCTCAGGACTGAATTTTGAACCAAAGTCAGAATGATTTTCAACCCTGGCACCTAAACTTATTTGAAGGGGCCAGCACAAATCAATTTCACCTGTTAAGGTGGCAAAACCCCAAATAGTATGCTCTTTTTTATTGGAAAAACGGGTGGATTCTGCTTCTGCGTTTTCAAACCCGGCACCCAATAAAAGATTACCCCCTAGATTCCACTCTATAGGCTTTGTTAACTCTTCCCTGATTTTTTGAACTTGCAGTTCAGTATCAAGATTTTTGTCAGGGTTGATATTATGTTTATTTGCTTTGATATAACTGAGTTTGTTTTTAAATCCAAACATATTAACTGTAAAAAGTCCTGCTTCAAAATCATAAAAATATCTTGCATTGGGGGTGGGATAAACCTTAAAGCCTGATGAGCCTCTTTCGATTTCAAGTCTGCTTAAAGCTATATTAAAATCGATATTTTTGTTTAAATCAAATCCTGCATCTGCTTTTAGCAGTTTTTTTTCTTTATCAGAATTAACACGGCATCCATCTGTTTTGTCAAACCCTGCAGCTACACCAAAAGAAAAACAATCTACTCTTGTATCACAGGAAAGATAAGTATGATAAGAGCCAAAATTTCCCCCCTGGGTCTCTAAAAAACCTCTGGTTTTCTGTTTTTCTCTGGTGGTTATGACTATCACACCACCACTGGCATCATTGCCAAAGGCTGACCCTCCCGAACCTTTATAGACTTTAATGGACTCAATACTGTCAAGGGTCACAGTATCAAGTTTTACACCACCATGGCTTGATGTCGGATCGTTTATGGATTTTCCATCCACCAGGACTTTAACCTTATAATCTCCGCGTATGGAGACAAAGGAGCTGCTGGCACTAACGCCGGGAATTGTGTTTAAAACATCTTCAATCCTGCCTGGATTTAACTTTACAATATCCTCTTTTGTAATAAGAATATAACTCTTTTTAGATTTTTCAACGGCAAAAGTACACAAGGGTGTAAACAAAAGCCCGAACAATAGTAACAATATTATTATGAAAGATAATCTCATGGGTCTCCTGCTATTTTCTTTATTTGTGCCAGGGCTTTTTGGGCGGATTTTCTTTGCTTCTTGAATTTTGAAGCTTTGATAAACTGTGTCTTTGCCTTCTGGGTTTCTTCTTCATTCCAGGCAGCATACCCCATCATAAGGTGGCATAATCCCTTATGCTTCTTGAACTTTGACAATTGTCCATAGGTAGTATACGCCTTTTTATACTCTTTTCTGGCAAACAAGATGTCAGCCTTGATGCGAAGAAGATCAGGGTCTTGTTTTATGGCAAGTCCCTTTTCTATCCATTTAAGGGCAATCTCTTTTTCACACCCGCTTATATAGGATCTTGTAATTTGCAGGATTTTTTTTTGAATCTCTTTGGAATCTTCCTCATACTCAAGGCATGCCTCATAAGCTTTTGCAGCTTTCAACGGGATATCACAGGCAAGATAAAGATCACCTAGAAGAGTGGTTTCCCTGGAGGTTAAAGGAGAAATAAAGCTGTAAATGATAAGCGATGAAAGCCCCTGTTCAAGAAGGTTTCTTTGGAGATAAATATGGCTTAAAGCTTTCCACCATTTAGGCTCTGTGGGGTGGCTTCTTGTGAGAAACCTTGCATAGTCAAGAGCTTTTTTATCCATTTTAAGGGTTAAATATTGATATAATAAAATCTCCTGCCATTTTTTCTTTTTGTTGCCGGTAAATTTTCTGGCAAGCTCTTCAACCCATGGCAGAGTTTTTTTATGTTGATCCAGTGAAAAATAGATATTGACCAGGGTTTCTTTATATTCAAGCGTTATTGAGTCAGGATGATTTTTCAAAAGAGTTTTAAATATTGAGAGAGCTTTTTTATAATCTTTTGTATAAATTGAGCAGACCGAAGCATAATAAAGATGGGCAGCTTTTTTCTCTTTACTTGTTTCATACCCCTTAAGAAAGCTTGAGCTTGCCTTTTTCATTTTGTCAATTCTATAGTAACATCGTGCAAGATTTAACCAGGCAGCTGAAAAGTCATTTTGCTTTTTCACAGTGGCTTCATAAGCTTTACAAGCTTTTTTCACATATGACGGATTGCTTTTTTGTTGATCCAGCATCAGAAAACAATTGCCCAATAAAAAGTAAATATGATAGTGATCATATCCTTGTTTTGCAGCTTCCTTTTTATCCACCTGGAACTGTTTTGCCAAAAACTCTTGCAATGTTGCAATTGCTTTAGTTGTCTCTTTTTTCTGAATCAGAAGATTTGCTTTATACAGGCAGATACCTACTTTGGGAGGAAAAGTATCAGCAATTGCACTGGTTTGCAAAAACAGAAATAACAGCATAAAAATCAGTATTAAACTTCTCTTCATTTCTATTCCAACTGAAACCTTATGGTTGTCTGGGCAAGCGTTGACACAACAACACCTTCCACAGTACCGGGTTTAAATTTCCATTGTGATACACAATCTATCACACTTCTATTAAATATCTTTTCGGGTTTTGCTTTAATAATTTTAATATCTTTAACATACCCGGACCTAGAGACAATAAATTGAATAGTTACCCACCCTTCAATACCTCTTCTGGATGCCCGCATGGGATATATCGGCGGGATTTTGGAAAAAGGAGTTAAGGGGGAGTCAAGCTCGCTTGCAAGGAAATGTCCTTTAAGACCTGGACCGCTTAAATCAAAGTGTTCCAAAGGCGGCATGACAAGCGTGTCAGGAGCTGTGGGGAGATCAGGATTTAATTCAAAGTCAAGCTTTGGCTTCATGGTTTTTTGTTTGTAAATCTCTGTTTTGGACCTTGTCCTTAGAGGCTTTCTCTCCTGCTTTACAATTTTTGGTCTCTTTTTTTTCCTGGCAGGCGGTTCCGGGCGTTTGACCCTTATTACCTGTATACCTTTGATATCTTCCAGATCATCCAGATTCCCACCAACTTTTTGAATCATTCCAGGCATGATTCCAAATAGAAATGCATTGAGCAGACCTGACAGGCAAACAGCAATAATCCAGCCTGTCATGTTTCTCAACTTGTTGTTTTTTATTTGATCTCTCTTTTTTTTATTCTGCTTCAATATTTTTTCCCTAGTGCGAAGGCAGGGTAGCTGCCAGGGATACATTGTCTGCTCCGGCAAGTTTACAGGCATCCATGACTGTGATAACAATACCGGTTTTGCTCTCTTTATCTGCCACAATTACCACACTGCCTTCGGGATTTTCAGCCATGGCACGCTCAACATTAGCCCTTACAGCCCTGATATCAATCTCGCGCTGATCCAGATGGATGGTATTGTTTTCAGTTATTCCAATCAAAATAGTAGCTTTTGTCTTGGTAACAGCTGTTGATGCGGCAGGCCTTGAGATATCCACGCCAGTCTCTTTTATAAAACTTGTGGTAACAAGGAAAAAGATGAGCAGAATAAAGACCATATCAATTAAAGGAGCCATATTCAATTCAAGATTTTGCCTGTTAGCACGCCTTGCTGCTGATATATTTAACACTGTTGACCTCTTTTAAATAAATCGTTTCAAATAAATACCGGTTCCTGCTGCCCGGTTTTTTAAATTTTGTGCCCTGCGCCTGAGCCATCCACTCATATAAAGCCCTGGGATAGATACCATAAGACCTGTCTGGGTGGTAATCAGGGCAACAGAGATACCGCCTGCCATTGCCCTTGCATTGCCGGTTCCAAACACCATGATCACATCAAATGTATGCATCATACCCACCACAGTGCCCAAAAGTCCTAAAAGCGGTGCCACGGCCGAAAGCATTGTGATTATTGAAATATATTTGTCT
>Ga0256845_1001598_pt1 | contig 17825 bp, 15 predicted proteins | sample RiftiametaG_FD_189101 | JGI IMG/M metagenome (GOLD analysis project Ga0256845, IMG submission 189101) | Tube worm associated microbial communities from hydrothermal vent at the East Pacific Rise, Pacific Ocean - Riftia | ecosystem: Host-associated > Annelida > Integument > Unclassified ...
CTGGGATATTTTCGATCATAAAAAGGCGCAGGGTCTGCTGAAATCGTATATCCAAACATTGCATGATATGGCAGAGGTTGCGGAGCCGTTTGTGCCTGGCATCAAGGTATTCGTGGAGAAAGCGGCAGACAGCTTTGAAGTTCTGAAAGGGATAAAACCCGGACAGCTTTCGGATGCTCTCGTTCGGGATTTGCTGGCGAATGCTCTGCGCCGGGCGGAGATGGAGCAGAAGTATGAGGATGCCTCAGCACGTTGCTATGCGGCGATTGAGAAGTTCGGCAAGTATATGCTTAATCTTAAATTTGGCATAAACAATAACGCCGCGCAACCCGAACAGATTCCCGCGTTCCTGCGCGAAGAATACGTGAGTCGTTATCTTTTCAGATTCGACGAGAATGATGGTAGCGTGACCGAAAAACTGCGTTTTGGTCTGGCCGCAACTTATAAGCTGCTCGCCGCCCTTGATCACGTCCTCGGAAAGCGTTATATTGAGCGCGAGAAGGTGATTCAGAATCATTTGGAATCACGCAATCACTCCATCCTCGCCCACGGCATCGACCCCGTCAGCAGGCACGAGTTTGAGGCACTCTTCGATGATGCCCTCTATCTGCTCAATCTCGATCGCGACAACATTGCGCGTTTCCCGACTATCGGTGCAATTTAACCCGTCTTTCTCAAAAAATCATTTTTGACACTGAAGAGCAGTTTTTTCGGCAATATCCTGGATCACGATAGTTGTAAATCATTGATTATCAATGACTTCATTTTCGATGTAGAGCCTGAGAGGATTTTGAATGTCTTACGGGAAATTTTAATCTGCTACATTGTTCATATATTTTTAGAAGCAAAATTATCAGTTGCTTCAGGCTGGTTCAGCTTGCACAATGAATCACACAGGGGCTGGCTACCATTTGATCATTAATCCGAGGTTGCCGGAGATTCCGTCCATCAGGTCTGTATCGGAGTCGGTGTAGCGCACTTCTGCGAACGCGCCGACAACCATAAGATTTAATTGCACTCCGATAACTCCAAAAATTTCGGTTCCGTCCTCGAATTCGGGGCGGTCACTATCGACAAAGCAGTAGCCAGCACCAACGCCAGCGTAAGGTTCGAGCATGAGTGGGAGACCGATCATCAACACAGTTTCTACGGGAACGCTCGATATATCCTGATCCTTTTCCGAAAAGTCCAGATATCCAATGCGTATATCCGCGGAGAAGAGTCCAGCAAATTTTTGGCGGAGCTTCAGTCCTCCGCCAGAGCCGTCATATCCGTCATTCTCCCCCCCGTCCCAATAGGTCAGGTAGGCTGCCAGACTTGTCTCTCCCGCAATGCTTTTTGTGTTTATGCTGATCACTGTGAGCGTGATTGCCGCAATTATAGTTAGTTGTTTTTTCATCACATTCCTCTTATTTCATAGGCTCAAAATCTCTCAGTTACTGCTTTGCGTCGAGCCATGGTTCGATTGAGCGGTGGTTAGCATTTTGCCAGACTTGCCTCGATAAAGTCACAGAAGAGCGGGTGGGGGTGCATTGGCGTGGATTTGAATTCCGGATGAAACTGCACCGCGACGAACCAGGGGTGGTCATTGATCTCGATTATCTCCACAAGTTTACCATCCGGCGATAGTCCTGAGAGAGTCATTCCTTTTTCTTCGAACGCCTGCCTATATTTATTATTGAACTCGTAGCGGTGGCGGTGGCGTTCACTGATTAGCGATTTTTTATAGGCACGGGCGGAGTTGGTCTCCTTTTTGAGTTCACACGGCCAGGCTCCGAGACGCATGGTCCCGCCAAGATCCAGAACCTCCTCCTGCTCTTCCATCAGGCAAACGACGGGGTGGGGGGACTCTTGGTCTATCTCCGTCGAGTTGGCGTTTTGCAGTCCGCATGCGTTTCGTGCGAATTCGATTGCCGCGCATTGGAGTCCGAGGCAAATGCCGAAGTAGGGTATTCCATTTTCGCGTGCATACTGGATGGCATTGATTTTGCCGGTGACTCCGCGCATTCCGAAACCGCCGGGAACGAGCAGTCCGTCGATTTTCTTCATCTCTTTCGCGATGGCTCCGTTCTTCATCTCTGCAGCGGCTAGTTTTATGATTTGAACTCTGGTGTTGTGGGCGATTCCTCCGTGATCGAGGGCTTCGTAGATTGATTTGTAGGCATCTTGAAGCTCCGAGTATTTGCCAACAACCCCGATGCGCACGGTGGTTTTCGGGTTTATTAGTCGTTTCAGCATATTGTGCCAATCGGTGAGGTTTCCGGTCGGGCGCGCCAGTCGGAAGTGAACCATGATCTGTTCGTCCAGCCCCTGTTCAGCGAGAACTACAGGAATCTCGTAGATGCTGTGTTCGACATCGCGCTCCTTGAAAACGGCTCTTGTTGAGACGTTACAGAAGAGGGATATTTTTTCGATAACGCTGTCGTCAATGTCCACCTCGGCGCGACATATCAGTGCGTCGGGGATAATGCCGATCTCGCGCAGTTTTGCGACGCTCTGCTGGGTGGGTTTGCTCTTCACTTCGCCGGCGGCCTTGATGTATGGGACGTAGGTGAGGTGAATATACATGACGTTGTCGCGGCCCAGTTCGTTGCCGATCTGACGGATGGCTTCAAGGAATGTGAGGCCCTCAATGTCTCCCACCGTACCGCCAAGCTCGCATATCACAATGTCTGTCTTGTCATCCTCCAGTTTACGGATGGAGCTTTTGATCTGGTCTGTTATGTGGGGGATCATCTGGATAGTTGCCCCGAGATAGTCTCCGTGCCGCTCTTTCTTGAGGACGTTCCAGTAAATGCTGCCAGCGGTGAAGTTGCTTTCGTGCGAGGTGTTTATGTCGGTGAAGCGTTCGTAGTGACCGAGATCCAGATCGGTCTCCGAGCCGTCGTCGGTGACATAGACTTCGCCGTGCTGATAGGGGTTCATCGTTCCCGGGTCGACGTTGAGATAGGGGTCTATCTTTATCATCTTGATGGAGAGTTTTCTGGCAATGAGAAGACGACCCACTGATGCAGCAGTGACACCCTTGCCCAGGGATGAAACGACCCCGCCTGTGATGAATATATATTTTGTCATCCGAGTATTCTCCGTTTTCGGTTTTATGCCTTTTCGATCGCCTGTTTAAGCGACTCGCAGAGGTAATTGATGTTGTTTTCACGTATTCCGGCGGTGTTGATTCGTCCGCTGCCGACGATGTATATGCTTTTTTTATCGCGTAGATATTTCACCTGAGCGGGACTCAGCCCGCTGAAAGAGAACATGCCATTCTGCTTCTCTATGAAGTCAAAGTTTTGATCGGGGCAGCATTGGCGCATCTTTTCAACAAATAGTCGGCGCATATCAGCTATGCGGTTACGCATTACACCAACTTCGGCTTCCCATTCTGAACGAAGTGCGGGGTCCGAGAGGATTGCGCTTACAATCAGTGCGCCGTGCGCTGGAGGATTGGAGTAGTTCGTGCGAACGCTTTTCTTGAGGTGTGAGAATGCCGCCTCGGCTTTGTCTCTGTCTGTCAGCACCAGGGTTAGTGCGCCAGTGCGTTCACGGTAGAGTCCGAAATTTTTTGAGAAAGAGCTGGCAACAAGATACTCCACCCCGGCGGCGGAGAGAATTTTCAAGGCGACGGCATCTTCATTTATGCCCTGGCGAAATCCCTGATAAGCGAAGTCGAGGAATGGAATCCATCCGCGCTCATTTGCGATTTCTGCAATCTCTCGCCAGGCATCATCTGGAATATCCACTCCGGTTGGATTGTGGCAGCAGGCGTGCAGGAGAACAATATCCTTCGCGGGAATTTTCATTAGTTGCGCCGTCATTGCCTTGAAATTAAGTCCGTGTGTTTCGGGGTTGTAGTAGGGATAGTTGTTGAGAGCGAAGCCGGCGGCGGGGAAAATGCCGCTGTGGTTCGCCCAGGTTGGATCGCTGAGCCAGACGGTGGAGTTGGGATAGAATTTTCGCAGGAAATCGGCTCCCACCCGCAGCGCCCCGGTACCGCCGGGCGTGTGGCAGGTGATCGCCGCCCCGGAATTCACATCGGGATCGTCCGTTCCGAAGAGCAACCCGCGAACGAGTTGCCCGTATTCTGGAGAACCGGAGATGGGAAGGTAGGATTTGGTTTGCTCGTCGGCGAGCAGGCGTTGTTCGGCTTTCATCACCGTTGTCAGGATCGGAGTTTTGCCGTCGCTGTCCTGATAGACTCCGACACCCAGATTAACCTTTTTCGGGTTGCTGTCGGCTCTGAATGCCTCAGTCAGACCCAGGATTGCGTCTGCAGGAGCTGGTTGTATATCTTCAAACATTATAATTTTCAGTCCTTTTCTGCCTGTGCAGGATAATAGAGTTCTGTGAGTCTTGAAACATTTGGCACATCGAAGTTGATGATTTTTATCTCACGTTTTGCGTTCTCCGGAGAGTCTGACGCATGAGCCGCGTTAACCATGATGCTCTGACCCAGCTCGCGACGCACAGTGCCGGCACTGGCCTTGGTCGGATCGGTGGGTCCGAGGATTGAACGGATTATATTGACGGCATCTTTGCCTGCGTACACCAGAGCGAGACAACGTTCGCTACCGGAATCGCTCTTTTGTTCCGATGGACATTTGTCAGGACGGCATCCAGTCATAAAGTGTACAATATCGCTGAACTGCTGGTCTCCGAACACGGGTGCGACAAGTGTGCCGATCTGCGTTTCGATCTCTGCCGGCAACTTGATGTTAAGGCGTTCCTCAATTGCGGCAACTGCCTTTGATGCCACCATGTCGCGTAGCTTTTCGCGCAGAACCTGGCGAACCGGACCGTAGAACTCTTCCGCCTCTGCGCAACTCATGCGGTGCAGTTTAACTCCCACGATTCGCAGTCCCGAGCGTGAGAACATGTCGATAATAGCACCGGGTCTGGTGTTCGGAAAACGGAAGTTGTCGGGTTTGATGAGAACCAGAGTGCGTTCACTGTCCTGAGCACTGGAGATGTCGTCGGCATTATCTATGATTCCGGCATCAGCTTCTTCGTGTGCGGACCACAGATGCAACACTTGTGCCGTGCTCTCTTTGCTGTGCCCAACCAGAACGGCGGGTTCGACGTAGACTATGTTGTTCTCATTGTTCACAATGAAGTCTCCGAAAGTGTCGCGGATGGTCTCGCCGGCTTCCATGTTTGTGTGTAACGGACCGGTCACTTTCTTTACCGCCTCAATTGCGTCCTCGCCCTCGAACAGGAGCATGAGAGCCCTTTTTCTGTTGCCGGTTTTTGGATTTGGCATATAGGTGCGCAGAATGTAGTCGGCTAGAATAGAGGCATCTTCCTTTTTGATGGCGTTGCCACCATGCACTATTTTGGCAAACTCCTTCGTCAGTTCCGCGCCGGGACCGAACATGTGCGCACCAACGAGATTTAGTCCCGTGCGATTGAGATAGCGTGCGATGATTCCGCCTGTCCGTGATTTAGAGATGGAGTACGGATTGATAATAACATATGCAAGTTCTGTCTTCATAAATTTCTGATATTTTTAGTGATATAAAATTAAAGATTGAGCGCAACGATTACCCTTTTTCTGCGAAAGAATCAAACAAAAATGACGGGGGAATTCGAGGGTTCTCTTCCGTTGCGATCTGGCATTGACATTTTTCTGTTTATGCACGACAATGGCGGAACTATGATTGAGATAAAAAAGAGAGATAGAGGTCGCGTTGTTCAGATGCTGAAAATTCTGGGCGAGGTCGAACAGGCCGTGTTGCGGGGGACCCCCGCTGATGTGACGCTGGCCGGGATATTCCGGCATAACAGACGGTTTGGTTCCCGCGATCGTCGCTTCTATGCCTCTGCGGTGTTCTCCGCGTTTAGATGGCGCGGATGGGTGGGGTCACTGCACGGGAAAGGCGCGTCCGCATGTCTATACGCAATGTTGCTGGATGCGGATGAATTGACGGGTTCACTACTGGCTCTGGCGGAGATTGCCGAGTGTGAACCCCGGATGTTGCGCCCACTGGGTGCTCTTGACATTGATGAAAAAGTCGATGCCATGAAAAAAATGGGGCTCTCGCTGGAGTCGCAGAGATATGAGATGCTAGCCCCGGAATGGGTGTGGGGAGAGTCGCTCTTCGCCTCGGAGTCGGATCGTCGTGCGTGGGCCACCTCGTTTCAGCGAAAACTGCCGGTCTGGTTGCGAGTCGATAACAATTGGCATGAACAGGCTCAGAAATTATTCGTCGATGAGGGGCTGGACGCAGTTCAACACGCCACAATCACCAGTGCCTACGCAGTGAATAAAAATATATCACGGGCGGTGATAGACAGCCAAACTGCCGCCGGCGTGGAGATTCAGGATATCGCGTCACAGGCTGTCGGACTGGTGTGTGCGCCTGAAGCTGGACAAAACTGGTGGGACGCATGCGCGGGGGCTGGCGGGAAAACTCTCCATCTCGCTGACATCATGGGTAACTCCGGCTCAATACTGGCTACAGATTCGCGCTCAAAACTTTTGCGCGGACTACACAACCGTCTTCGCCGGAGTAATACAGATATTATCAGCACGGAAAAGATGGTGGTGGGTGGCGCGTTGCCGAAGAAGGCTCCGTTTGACGGTGTATTGGTCGATGCCCCCTGTTCGGGAACAGGAACCTGGGCACGCAACTCTGATGCCCGCTGGCGGATCGCTCCGCAGTTTGTTGAAAAATGTGCGGCGCAACAAACCCGGATATTGGAAGGTGTCGCACCCGCTGTGAAAGATGGCGGGGTGCTCGTGTATTCGGTTTGCAGCGTTCTGCGTACGGAGACGATCGATATGGTGTCCGAAATTCTGGAAAATTTGCAGGAGTTTGAACTCGCTGAGTTTGTGGATCCGCTGACAGGCAATAAGACCGACGGCACTTTGTTCATTCGCCCCTGGGAGAACCGCTCCATTGGGATGTATATCGCCCGTTTTGTGAAGACTGGTGTAAAAGGCGGCTGAAATCATGGTCTGGGTGCTGTTTATTTTTGTAGCGGCGGTAATTGTTTTCGCCGGGTCGCGGCTTTCTGGGTATGCGGATATTCTCGCAATAAAGCTGAAGCTTTCGCGTTCGGCTATGGGTGTCCTGCTAGTGAGTATTGTCACCACACTGCCTGAAATAACAACAACATTGAGCGCAATCTGCAAAGTGGACGCGCCGAATATGGCTCTGGGCAACAACTTCGGAAGCATCCTTTTTAATCTCTCGATTATCGCAATATGTGACTGTATATTTCGTCGGGGGGGAATTCTTCGCCATATCAACAGCCGGGAACTCAAGCCTGCACTCTACTCACTGACGCTCATTCTGCTCTCTGCCTTTGCGTTACTGCTCCCCATGCCGATAGCGATTGGCGGCATGAGATTCGGGGCGGGATCGCTGGTGGTGATCATTGTGTTCGTATTCTTTTTTATGCGAATTCACAGTTCGGGACAGGTGAGCACTTCGGCGAATAAGGATGAAAAAGAGGTCGTCGGGGAGAATGTCAGTTTACGAACGGCAATAATCGGGTTTGCAGTATGTTCGATTCTCATTGTTATTTGCGGTGTATCGCTCGCGGTGATTGGCGACAATCTGGCCAAGGCAGCGGGACTTTCGAGTTCATTTGTTGGGACTCTCTTTCTCGCGATAGCGACCTCGTTGCCGGAATTGACTGTTGGCATCAGCTCTGTGCGGCGCGGTGCTTACGATCTTATGCTGGGGAATATAATGGGTGCTAATATGCTGAATGTCGTTGTGATTGCACTGGCGGATCTTTTTTACATCAAAGACGCGCTTAACGTTCCGAAAAATCTGGGATGGGGGCAGGTTTTTGCCGCCGCTTGCGCAATTCTGGTGACGGGAGTGGTGATCAGCGGAATACTGAAAAAATCACAGATGCGTGCATCCCGATTTATAGGCTGGCGTTCAGTGGTGATACTCCTCGTTCATGTGGTTTGTCTCATTGTCATATTTAATGGATGGTTGTAGTGCTGACAGATTCACATGTGCATTTTGATGAGTTTGCGCGGGACGGGAGGGTTTCTGAAGTTCTGACAAACGCACGTTCCGCCGGGGTTGAGCGGATAGTGGCGATTGGAGGGAATGCGGATGCCAACCGACTGGCACTCTCCATAGCCTCCGATAATAAGGGAGTTCTCTGTTCGTGCGGCTACGATCGCGATACTGTGGAGAGCGAGCCGGATATACATGAATGGCATCAACAACTGGAGTGCGGGGTGGTTGTGGCGGTTGGCGAGTGCGGGCTGGATTATTACTACAGCCCGGAGAGCGCGAACGCGCAAAAAAAATTGCTGGAGCTGAATCTGGAGATGGCACGCGAGTTCAAACTTCCGGTTATAATTCACAGCCGTGATGCCGATGACGACACGCTCGGATTGTTGCGAGAGCATGTGAACGCCAGCGACACAGAAAGTGCGCCTGGTGTGTTGCACTGTTTCACGCGCACGAAAAAGATGGCACGCCTACTGCTGGATATGGGTTTTTACATAAGTTTCAGTGGAATTGTCACTTTCAAAAATGCCGACCCTCTGCGCGAAGTGGCGGCATATGTGCCGAATGATCGTCTATTGCTGGAGACCGACTCGCCTTATCTCGCACCCGAACCGTTGCGCGGAGGAAGGAATGAACCCGCGTTTATAGTCCATGTGGCTGCCAGACTTGCCGAGGTGCGCGAAACCTCTGTGGATGTGATTGCAGCAATCACTACCCGCAACACCGAAAAGCTTTTTTGATGCGTTCTTTCATCAGTCCCAGTTGCGGGGGCGGGTGGTGGAGATGCGGGCGATAGCTTTGGTGGTCAACTGGTTGCCTTTGGCTTTCGCGCTTTTTATGGCGAAGTCTTCGGGTTTGAACACCTGCTGATGAACACGTTGATTTTTGCGCGGGCGATATTTGACGTATATCTCTTCGGGGGTTCCCTCTTCCAGGAATATAACTTTCGCGCCATTCGGCGTACACAGATACTCTTTGTCTAAAATGGTTCCGCCAAATTTGAAACGTTTGATGAAAGAGAAGTCTTTATAGGTGTAGATGAGAGTTATGACCTGATCACGGTCATATTTGGCGCAATATTTAAGATTGCTGTCAACAAAAAGCTTCTCTGGTGGCCTGATTGTTGTGTAAACCCCGGACTCCCGTATCAGTGTGATCTTATCGAGAGATGAACACTTGAAAAGCTCCTCGCCATCTATCTCTGTTCCAATATATCCGTTCTTATCATGATAGACTGTTAATTCTTTAGATGTGAGTTCGCGCACTTCGATGTCGGAGAACGAGGTTATCTTGCTCTTGCGCGGATATTTGGAACTGTATTTTTTGATAAGTGTTTTCAGGTAGCGGACAGCATATCTCTTTATGCTCTTCAGGTTGTTTTCAACCTCGACCAGCTCCGCCATGATCTTTTCGATGTCGGCACTGCTCTTGTTGAGGTCGAAGCGTGATATACGCTTAATGGGAATACCGAGCAGCATTTCCACGTCTTCGTTGGTTATTTCGCGAATAAGTTTTTTCTTAAAGGGTTTGAATCCGTCACGCACGGACTTCTGCACCGCCGGGTATGTTTCGCACTCCTCGATCTCCTTGTAGATTCTGTTTTCAATGAATATTTGAATCAGTGTTTTTGTGTGCATTGACGATTCGAGTTTTTCCTTTGAGAGTTCAAGCTCACGTCTGAGAATGTCCAGCAGTAACTTGGTGTTGAATCGCAGGATTTCGTCGACGGACATATCGCAGGGGCGGTTGTCTCGAATGACAATTGAGGTACAGCTGACACTATTTTCGCAACGAGTGAAGGCGTAGAGCGCCTTGCGCGTCTTTTCCTGATCACTGCCTGATTTGAGTCGGAGCTGAATCTCCACCGATTCGGCGGTGTAGTCGTCGATTGAATTTATCATAATCTTCTTCTTGCGCACGGCATCTTCAATGGAGTTGGCCAGGGCCTCTGTCGTCGTGCCGTACGGCAGTTCGGTGATAAGGAGTTGCCCGTCTCCCTTGGGGCGGATTTTCGCACGTGAACGTATTCGTCCTCTGCCATTTTCGTATTCGGAAACATCGATAAGCCCGCCACGGGGAAGGTCGGGGAATACCTCGAACGGCTTCTTCTGTATTATTGCGATTTGGGCTTCGAGCAGTTCAATGAAGTTGTGCGGAAGTATTCTGGTGGAGAGTCCGACCGCTATGCCTTCGGCACCCATCATCAGCAGAACGGGGAGCTTGGCGGGCAGGGTGACTGGCTCTTTGTTGCGCCCGTCGTAGCTGGGTATAAAACGGGTGAGGTCATTGTTAAAGAGTTCCGTGCGGGCTAATTCCGTCAGGCGGCATTCGATGTAGCGTGAGGCTGCTGCTCGATCGCCAGTCAGTAGATTTCCGAAATTCCCCTGTCCCTCGACAAGAAAGTGTTTGTTCGCAATAACAACGAGCGCGTCGGTTATGGATGCGTCTCCGTGTGGATGATACTGCATTGTGTGGCCGACAATGTTAGCGACCTTGATGAATCGACCATCGTCCTTCTCTTTGAGCGAGTGTAGAATGCGGCGCTGAACTGGTTTCAGCCCATCCTCAACGCTGGGTATGGCGCGTTCGCAGATCACGTAGGACGCATATTGCAGAAAGTTACTGTCTATCATGTCCGTGAGCGGACCGTGGTGTTGGTGTTTGGGGATATGGTCATGCGGAAAGATGTCGCTTTTAGTTACCGCTTTCGGCGTGCTGTTCTCCGGTGTAATGTCGGGCTCTTTATCCTCAAAAAGGTCTTTCTGTTGAAGTCTATTGCTCATATCACCTCTTCTTCGATCACCAGATTGTTCATAATGTACTCACGCCGCGTTTTTGTGTTCTTGCCCATGTAGAAGTTGAGCATTTCGGAGACCGAAAATTCGTCTTTACGGAGTACTACCGGCGAGAGGCGCATCTCCTTGCCGATGAACTGGCTGAACTCTGCTGGTGATATCTCGCCCAGCCCTTTGAAGCGCGTTATTTCGGGTTTTCCCTTCAGTGTTTTTATGCCGTCGTCACGCTCCGACTCAGAGTAGCAGTAGAGCGTCTCTTTTTTGTTGCGCACCCTGAAAAGCGGAGTCTCCAAAATGTAGACGTGCTCCTCCTCCACAAGAGAGGGGAAGAAGCGCAGGAAAAAAGTTATCATTAGATTGCGTATATGCAACCCGTCAACATCGGCGTCGGTCGCCATAATCACGCGCTGATAACGCAGATTATCGACCGATTCCTCAATGTCGAGACTGCGCATCAGATTGTATATCTCGATGTTCTTATAAAGTGCGTCACGCCGTTGGTCGCACACATTCAGTGGTTTGCCTTTCAGTGTATATATGGCTTGGGTGTTCACATCGCGACAACTCACAATGGAGCCAGCGGCCGATTGTCCCTCAGTTATAAAGATCATCGTGTCGCGACCTTTATCCCGTTTTTTGTTCAGATGCTTTTTGCAGTCCTTCAGTTGTGGTACACGGATGGAGACCGCTCGCGCCCGTTTGCGCGCCAGCTTTTTGACGTTTGTAAGCTCCTTGCGAATCTTCTCGGTCTCCTTGATCTTTTTGATCAGCGCGTCTGCCGCTGACTTGTCGCGGTGGAGCAGGTCGGTTGTAATGGATTTGACACTGGCGACCAGATCAGCGCGTATCTCGATGTTTCCCAGTTTGTTTTTAGTCTGCGACTCAAAAACAGGTTCCTGCAGGCGGATGGCGATTGCGCCGAACATGCCTTCGCGCAGATCCGCCGCGTCAAACTTGGCCTCCGAATATTCGTTTATGCCCTTCAGCACACCCTCGCGAAACGCGCTGAGATGAGTTCCCCCGTCCGTGGTGTACTGCCCGTTGACGAAAGAGAAGTAGTCCTCGCTGAAGCGGTTGGTGTGGGTTATGGCGAACTCAAGGGTCTTGTCGGTGTGGTAGAGCGGCTCGTAGAGCTTCTCGTATTCGCTCTCTTCGTTGATCAGATCCAAAAGACCGTTGTTCGAGAAAAATGTCTTGCCGTTGTATTTGATTTTGAGTCCAGAGTTCAGATAAGCGCACATTCTGAAACGTTTTTCGAGATGCTCTTCGCGGAACTCAAAGTTGCCGAATATCTCTGGATCCGGCGAGAAACTGACGAAAGTTCCGTCCTTTTCGCTCGCACACTCACCGTGTTCCAGCGACTCCTTCTCGCCACGAGCATAGAGTGCCTCAGCGAATTTGCCGTCGCGATGGCTACGCACCAGAAAGTATGTCGAGAGGGCGTTGACCGCTTTGGTTCCCACGCCGTTGAGACCCACGCTGAACTGGAAGACATCATCGTTGTATTTCGCTCCGGTGTTGATGCGCGACACGCACTCCTCAATCTTGCCGAGGGGTATGCCACGTCCGTAGTCACGCACGTTCACGGTGTCATCCTCGATGGATATCTCGATTACGCGCCCGTACCCCATAATAAACTCGTCGATTGAGTTGTCCACAATCTCCTTTATGAGAATGTATATTCCGTCCTCGTAGCTTGCGCCGTTGCCAACACGCCCGATATACATACCCGTGCGGGTTCTAATATGTTCCAGCGACGAGAGCGTTTTGATTTTGCTTTCGTCATAAACGTGTTCATCGCTGTTCTGTTTCGCTTTCGTCATTTCAAAATTCACTTTTGTCCAGTGTGTAAAAATTAAGAAGCCCGCCACTTTATCGCAGACAGCCCTTTAATTCATCAAAAAAATTAATATTATTAAACTTGAGATAAAACAGAGGGTTAATATAATATTGCGGAATATGGTCGGGTTTTATTTCGGGTTCGAGGGTAAAGACGTTTGCGGACGTTGGGAATGGTATGACTAAGCTTTTAATAATTGACGATGAAGAGAGCATCAGGAAGGTGTTTAAGCGCTTTCTTGTCGCAGAGGGATATGAAGTCAGGGTGGCGGAGGACGGGGTAGAGGGAATCGAAATATTTCGGGAGATGCGTCCGGATGTCGTCATAACAGACATAGTGATGCCGAATAAAGAGGGGCTGGAGACCATTGGTGAGATGAAAAAGATCAATCCCGATGCCCGGATTCTCGCGATCTCCGGTGGGGGATACAATCCTGCCGAGATATATCTGCGAAACGCTCAGTTGCTTGGTGCTGATGCCATTCTTATGAAACCATTCAGGGTTCAGTCGCTGATCGGCGAGATAAAGAAACTGCTGGGAGAATAGGCTGAAGGGTTGCCCGCCCGCCATTGTCCAAGCCTTGGACAATCACACCGAAAAATGTTCCAACATCTGGACAAATTGAGAAAACAGTTGTCCATGACCTGGAACCTGAGATGTCGTCCGGAAAAGTGAGTCTAAAAGGGAGGAGCGGGGAATAATAATGGTTTCTCCAGCCGCCACATCATTTTCTCAAGGGGTTTTGCTGGCGGCGGGGTATGAGCCTAGTACTGTCACCATCGAGCAATGCTCACTCAAATTCTCCATTGCGCAACTAACATTCTCGTCTTCAACATGCCCCTCAATATCGACAAAGAACATGTACTCCCACGCCATTCCCTTGCTCGGACGTGATTCGATTTTTGACATATTGATGTTAAATTGGGAGAAGGCGTGCAATGCGCCGTGCAGTGCGCCGGCTTTGTGGCGGACGGTAAACAGCAAAGAGGTCTTGTCGGTGCCGGTCGCTGTTCCGAACTCCTTTGCCAGCACCAGAAAGCGCGTTGCGTTCCCGCCACTGTCCTGAACGTCCGCCCGCAACAGGTTCAGGGCGTACAGCTCCGCTGCCAGATGTGATGCCAGCGCGCCGGCTGTTTTGTCTTTCGCTGCCATTTCCGCCGCTTTCGCAGTGCTGGAGACGGGAATCAGATCGACCGCCGGCATGTTTTCGTGCAACCAGTTGCGGCACTGACCGAATACCTGTGGATTACTGTAAATTTTCTCAACTTCATCTTGCGTCCCCTGCGCTAGAAGGTTGTGCGATATGTTCAGATATATCTCCGCACATATCTTCACTGTCGCCCCGGCAAACTGGTCGAGCGTATGGGTGACCGCTCCTTCAGTGGAGTTTTCGATGGGGACAACCCCATAATCGGTGCTGGCGCACTCCACCAGCTCGAAGACATCGCGAATTGTCTCGGATGCGATATACTGGACAGATGCCCCGAACTTTGAGCGTGCGGCCTGATGCGTGAATGTGGCACGCGGCCCAAGATATGCGATCTGAACCGGATGCTCCAGTGCCAACGAAGCGGACATGATTTCGCGATACACCGCCGAGATGGACTGGTCTTTCAACGGCCCCTCATTGAGCGCGGTCACTTTGTCAAGCACCTCTTTCTCGCGGGCGGGGACGTATATCTCGCCACCTCTATCTTTTTTCAATGCGCCGATTCCCAGAACAAATTCGGTTCGCTCATTCAGCAATCTTACCAGTTCTCTGTCACACTGATCGATTCTTTTGCGTAATTCATCAAGATTCATCGTCGTTCTCCCTGCCCTTCTGTTTGGCGGTTGTTTCGGATGGCTCCGAAGTGAATGTCTCTTCAGCCATATCATCGGTTTGCGTTGTTTTTGCCGCCTTTTGTTCTTTCTCAAAACGTTTCAAATCTTTATGACTCGGCAGTTCTTCGAGGTTGTTCAGTCCGAAATGCTCAAGAAACTTTCTGGTTGTTCCGAACAGCCACGGACGGCCCGGCAGTTCGCTGCGTCCGCTTATCTTCACCAGTTGCATCGAGAGCAGATTGCGCAGTATCTGATCCACGGCGACACCGCGTATCTCCTCTATTTGCGCACGTGTGGCGGGTTGGCGATATGCGACAATTGCCAGGGTTTCCAGTGCGGGCAGAGAGAGGGTTCGTGGCTTGCTCTTCTCCAGCAGTTCGCGCACCCACGGTCCGCAATCCATGTCATTTTCCAGACGGTAGCCGCCCGCCACCTCAACCACATTGAAGCCCGGACACTCTTTCTCAATCTTTCTGGCGACCATCTCGACCGCCTTGCGTATACGTGCCCGGTCTATCCCTGCATAATCCACCGCTATACCGCCGCGCTCCTCAGCGACGCGATTGAAGACTTTTTTGATCTGATCAATCGTCACTGGCTGGCGTGCGGCAAACAGCAGTGCGCCCACAATCTTTTCAATCTCTGGTAAAATTTCTATATCGCTCATTATTCACCTTTGCGCTGTTGTCGTTAAAAACGGCTAATTCCCTGTCTCATCAGTGAGTGTGATCTGAATTGCCCCGAAGACCTCTTTTTGGACGACGCGAACCTGGCTCATGCGGATCAGTTCGAGTGTTGCCAGAAATGTGCAGACCACTTCGTTGCGCGAACGCATGCCTTTGAATAGCTCACTCAGTGATGTCTCTCTCCGCTCTTTAAGCAACTCTATTATTTCATCAACTTTCTCTGCCACCGTAAAATGCTCAGCGAAAATCTCGCGGAGATTCTCTTTCTCAATACGTTGCAACGCATCGTTGAAGGCTGACATGAGGTCGAAGAGGTTGACATCGTTCAGCAATACGTCGGTTTGCGGTGGCATCTGAACGCCGTCTCCGCCCCGGACAAAAACCCCGGTGCGCATAGCCTCAAGTTCGTGCAGATAGAGGGCAGAGTCCTTGAATTTTTTGTACTCCACAAGCTGACGTACAAGATCCCAGCGCGGATCATCGTCTTCCTCTTCCTCATCAGGACGCTCGTCCTCTGGAAGCAGCATCCTGCTCTTAATCAGCATCAGGGTCGAGGCCATGACGATGAATTCTCCAGCTATGTCGAGATCCATTATGCGTATTACATTCAGATATTCCATGTACTGTTCAGTTATTTTGCCGATTGGAATATCGTATATATCGACTTCGTCTTTCTTTATGAGGTAGAGCAGAAGATCAAGAGGTCCCTCGAATACGTCGAGCCGTACCTTGTAATCTTTTTGCATCTCAGCTGTTTTCTCTGTCATCCCAGCCCCACCGCCGCACGTGCGTGATTGAGTGTCTCTCTTGCAAGTGCCCGGGCGCGTTGAGCACCATGCTCCAGCACAGAATCGATGCGCCCTGGATCTGCTGCCAGCTCATTGCGACGGGCGATGAATGGTTCGAAAAACGCCTGCATCTTCTCGAATAGCTCTTTTTTGACTTCGCCGTAGCCGAGACCGCCAGCCCGGTAGCGTCGAGCCATCTCCCGTTGCTCCTCCTCGGAGGCAAAGAGCTTATAGAGGGCGAAAACGTTGCAGGAGTCCGGGTCTTTCGCGTCTTCCAGTGCCTTGCTGTCTGTCTTTATCCCCATAACCCTCTTCTTTGCCGCCTTTTGTGAGGTGGCGAACAGGGGGATGGTGTTGCCGTATGATTTAGACATCTTCTGCCCATCCACGCCTGGCACCACCGCAACATCGTCACGAATTGACGGTTCAGGGAGCTTGAACACCTCGCCGAACTGGTTGTTGAATTTCCGGGCGATATCGCGGGTTACCTCGACATGCTGCTTTTGATCACGCCCGACAGGAACTACGTCCGACTGCACAGCCAATATGTCCGCCGCCATCAGAACCGGATAGGAGAACAGCCCGTGGCTGGGGATAATCCCCTTTGCGGTTTTGTCTTTGTATGAGTGACACCGTTCCAGTAACCCCATCGGGGTGACAACAGAGAGCAACCACATCAGTTCCGTCACTTCGGGTATATCGCTCTGTCTGTAAAAGGCGGTTTTTTCGGGATCAATACCGCACGCGAGAAAGTCCAGCGCCACCTCCCGCGTGGCAGCCCGTAGCTTCGCCGCGTCCTGAATGGTTGTCATGGCATGGTAGTCTGCGATGAACAGATATGCGTCGCCTCTCTCTTGCAGCTCAAGTGCCGGCCGCATCATCCCGAAGTAATTCCCGATATGCAATGCGCCCGACGGCTGAATTCCCGACAATATTCTCATTTTCGATACACCTCTATATCTCTTGTAAATTTGAAACCGGAAAGGGTACAGAAAAAGAAAATAAGTGGCAAACAAAAAGACCGTCTTTTGTAATCAGCGAAACTTGTAACGGCGCGTGTTGCAAAAGAGGCAAACGTTGGCGATAAAGAAATGCGATCAACATATTCCTGTAACTTTCCATCCGTTGACCGGCAGTTTCCAGAGGAAAGGCACATAGAGGAGAAAGCCTGTCTTTGCTCCGGCATTACTGCTTTTTACAAGATTTACCTGGTTGTTAGCGAGATTTCTTCACTTCAACTATTTCGTGAACATTAATTTTGAAGCGACATTTATTGAGAGCCTCAACAATTGGTTCTTCTTCCTGAGTTAAGGCGATAAGGTTAAGATCGAACTCAACTGTCTCGTTATCAATAAATGTTTTGGCCGTGAACAGTGCTTTATCAGACAGGCTGGGAAGAAAAACACGAAGAGAGTCTGTTATGTCAAACAGTTCCCGTGTTTGTGTGTCGTACACTTTGATGTTGATCTTGTAATAACCACGAAAGTCAGTAAGAACCAAGTAACGACCGTCAGGACTTTGACAGAGGCTGTAATCTCCGATGTCATCGCAGAATTTGACCCAATCCCCGTCAAGCTTGACAAAAAGATCACAGAGACTGCCACTGGATTTCTGGTCGGGAGTTTGCTCAAACTTGGTTTCGTGCAGTTTAACGGGAACAGTTGAGCATCCACTCATTAAAACAAAAAGAAGGATGATAAGTTGTTTTTTCATTGTCATAGCTAAAAATCATTTTTCAATCAGTTAAAAAGGCGACTTTAGCACAGAGTACATTGAGAAAAAACTTCAAAATTTGTAAATATCAGATTGGTTATGGGGGGGGCACTGGATGATGGCGTGCCCGGAGATAAGTGTCCGATTGGGCAGGGGAAATAAAACGCCTGAAAGGATCTTGAAATCCAACTCCCCACGAC
>Ga0256845_1001599_pt1 | contig 17809 bp, 14 predicted proteins | sample RiftiametaG_FD_189101 | JGI IMG/M metagenome (GOLD analysis project Ga0256845, IMG submission 189101) | Tube worm associated microbial communities from hydrothermal vent at the East Pacific Rise, Pacific Ocean - Riftia | ecosystem: Host-associated > Annelida > Integument > Unclassified ...
GAACTCTTCAAGCACCCATCTTTGAGCATCCCAATAGCCGAGTAAAGGGTTAGTAGCATCTTTTACTTTAACTGATAAGCCTTGGTGAATTTCTTCTGTTATAATCTTAGACGGTTTGTTTCTAGAAAGACTTAGTAAAATGCCATCAATCCCCATTTTCCGATAAAGAGATAGCCAATGAACTAAACATTGCCTTCCGATTCCCAAAGATTCAGCAAGAAGCTCTTGTTTCGGAAATTTATTAGACTTTAGTAAAATCAAACAAAGAATTCGTCGCTCTGCTTTAATAGAAACTTGTCTTTTTTGGATTTTTTTAAGCTCTAAAATACTTTCTGTTATCTTTAAATTCATTAATCTTCCCATAAACAAAAATACTAATAATTAGACTTATATTATAATTTAATTGGTATAAGTTATTTATTTCTAAAATTCTATTATTAGGTGTAAGTTTTGTTGCACCACTCTTTTGGTGCCGCATGTGATTTTGTTGATCTATCATATATTTTTCCCTCATTATCAAACAATTTAGGTGAATGGGGGACTTTCCAGTATGATTTTTACGAGTTTTTCCGTAAATAAAATTTGATTTTCATATGTATTTTTGATTTGGTTACTGGAGGTATCGAACTGGTTACTGAAACTGCATAAAAAAAGGGCTTCATACTTACGTACAAAGCCCTTTAGGGTGAAAAAATCCACATTAGTTGACCGACTAGGGCTCGAACCTAGACTCTTCTGCACCAAAAGCAGACGTGTTGCCAGTTACACCATCAGTCAATCATAGTCCATATCTCTATGGTTTTACAAATGTAATTATTTTTTTTTAAAGTTAAAACTAGGTGAAGATATTTTTTTAACTAAAAATTTCTCACTTGGTTTAATTTCAGAGAGAGATTTTGTAATGGAGTATAAATGCAATTATTTCACCACAAATTGTGATTGAAGATTGTCAGACTTAATAAGGTATATACCTGCTGAATAATTAGAAATATCTAAGTGGTTTAAACTGCTATATTCTCCCATAAGTTTACCTTGTGCAGAGTATATAAATATATTTGATAAAATTTTGTCAAAGTATAATGTTTCAGAAACAGGGTTAGGGTAGAAGCCTAAATGTTGTTTATCAAGATCTTCTTGCAAACCAAGAGTACAATTTTCATTATAATTTGCTGCAACATCCTTGTACCAATTGTTTGTTGGAGGGGTGAAACCTCCACCATCTATTTGAATACAAACAAGGTTAAGGTTATCAGTTGCATCAAAAACACTGAAATTTACATTATTACTATTAGCTATATTGAGTGTAACCAATTGATTGTTTTGAACATATAATTCTTTTAAAACAGTATTAGATGAAATATCTAAATTAGTTATCAGATTAAATTGACAATGTATTTTTTTTAATTTTGTATTAGACGAAACGTCTAAATTTAGCAATTCATTGATATTACAGTATAATTCTAACAAATTTGTGTTAGATGAAACATTTAAAGTTCCTAATTGATTATGATTACAATTCAATTGTACTAAATTAGTGTTAGATGAAACGTCTAAACTTGTTATTTTGTTATTATTACAAAGTATACTGGTTAGTGCTGTATTAGATGAAATATCTAAACTGGTTAATTTATTATGGGAACAAGTTAAACCAATTAAAGAGGTGTTATTAGAAATATCTAAAGTTCCTAATTGATTGAAATTACAATACAGGTTTTTTAAATTCACATTAGAAGTAACGTCTAAATTTGTTAATAAGTTATTATGACACCACAGTTCGTTTAAAAAAGAATTAGATGATACGTTTAGGGTTACTAATTTATTTTGTCCACACCACAGTTGTTTTAAAATTACATTAGATGAAAAATCTAAATTTGTTATTTTGTTATTATCACAAAGTATACTTGTTAGTGCTAAATTAGATGAAGTGTTTAAACTAACTAAGTCATTATTGCTACAGTCTAATTTTGTTAACAATTTAAATGATTCAATACCTGTTAAATCTGAAATATTTTTATTAGAACACTTTATAGTTCCTGTATAACTGATTGCTTCATTAATTTGTATTTCTGTATCGTGATTGAGATTAATATTAGCATTTCCTACTAAATAAGATTTAAAATTAGCATCGGGAATGGTGACGTTTTGTGCGTTTGCACCTAGAGTTAGTAATGTTAGTAATGTTAATGATAACTTTTTCATACTATTGTTATTTTTATAATGAGAAATAAATACATCTACTATACTTTTTTTTGTAGATAGGTAACCCAATTATTATTTATTTGTTTTTTTTTGCATTTTTATATACTTCCCAAGCAATGGCTAAAAGAGACAATAGGATAACGAGAATTGATGCAATAGAGGTAATTGTATCTCCTGTGAGGTACGAAAAAGGTCTAAATTTAAAGGCTACAATATGTTTGCCTTTTGGTATTTCTAATCCTCTTAATAAATAATTGACTCTTAACATTTTAGTAGGCTTTCCGTCTATTGTTACTTCCCAGCTTTTTGGATAGTAGATTTCGGAGAAAACGGCAAAACTATTGTCTTTGGCATCTACTTGATAGATAAAGTCATTTGGTCCGTATTGGGTGGTGCTTATTGTTCCGTTGTTGTCGTATGTTTTACTTTTAGTTTTGAAGTCAGCGGTATTGATAACCGCAATATTTTGAGCGTCTAGGCTTCCGATAGCGGTGATTTCTTCTTCGGCATTGTTTACTTCTTTTATTTCTTTTACGAGCCAAGCGTTTCCACAAGCGTTAGGGTTAACCATAACATCTTCAGCTTTTTCCCCTTGTTTGAAGTATTTGATGTTGAGCATATTAAATACGGATTGAGAGCCTTTTGTGAAGTGTCTATCAAATACATCTTGGATACGTCTTAGTTTGGCTGGGTGATAGCCACCGATAGAGTAGTGGTAGTAAGAGGTTTTAGAATCATTGGTTGGGTTTTGTTTGGTGTCGTAAGTACGGGCATGAGTTTTGTTATCGGCTAGTATTTTTTTGTCGGATGGGTTTAACTTAAATAAATTATTTGTTACAACAGGATCAGAGAATTTATCGTCTCCAAAATAAATTTTATTAACCTTCCATAGGTCTATAACGGTGAGTAGGGCAATTCCAATAATAACAAATTGTGTTTTGATAGTACCTCTAATAAAAAGCCAAATAAGTCCTGCGGATAGTGCTATATAAACAAATGACAATAAAGCACTTGAAGAAAATAAGGTTTCTCTATCGTCTGTGATTAGGCTAAATAATTGTTGCCCAAATTGATCTATTTCCGTGATTTTTTTTCCGTCAGCTATTTGTGGGGTTTTCATAAAACTAAACACTCCAGAAAAGATGTAAAACAGTAATGAAATACCTCCAGTAAGTCCAAAAGCAATATAAAGTTTTTTCTTAAGTTTTTCTGTATCAAATTCTTTCGTTACTAGATCGTTAAGCCCTAGTACTGCTCCTAGAGTAAGTATAAAGCTCACGATTCCCATGGTCATGGTAACGGTTCTAAATTTATTGTAAAAAGGTAAAAAATCAAATAGAAAAAAATTGATTGAAGGTAGGTTTTTGCCGAAAGAGAGTATTAAGAAGAACCAAAAGCTACCTAATAGCCACCACGATCGTTTGGTAGGGGATAGCAATAATCCTAGTACGAACAGAAAACAAATAACAGCTCCTGCATAGTAAGGACCGGCAGTAAATGGCTGATCTCCCCAATACATAATACTACGGTACTGCTGTTCGGCGTAGGGGTATAATTGCCCATAACTGGCTTTGGGGTATTGCTGTTGGAGGCTATTTACTAATCCTTGGATGGATTTAGTTTTTTTGGTATCGTAGTTAGCAGAAGAACCTCCGCCATAGAAATGAGGAATCATCAATGTGAAAGGTTCCCAGAGACCATTACTCCATCTAAAAGCATATTCTTTATCTAAACCATTAGTGAGTTTGGTCTCTTTTGCCTTATTGTTAAGGTTTTTTATAATTTGCTGACCTCGTATTGAATAATCTTTATATTCAAATCCTGCGTATATTTTGGAAATATTAGCGGTAACACCAATTCCCAAAGAGGCTATAGCTAATCCTAGTGCTATAAGCAATTGTTTGATTTTTTTTTCTTTAATGAGTTGAATACCTTCTACCAAAAACAAAAAACCGACAATGATAAGTGTATAGTAAGTAATTTGGATGTGATTAGAAAAAATCAAATAAGTGAAGGACAAGGCAGAGACTGTTAATCCAATTAAGTATTTTTTATTAAAAATCAATTGAATTCCTGCGATAATCAAAGGGAGATATGTTAAAGCCCTAATTTTGGCATGATGACCTACTTCTATAGCGATCATATTAAATGTGCAAAAAGCATAAGCAAATGATCCAATAAATGAAATAATAGGACTTATTTTATAAATTCTAAAACAAATAAATGAAAATAAAAAAGTTAAAAACACCATATTAGAAGGGAGTTTTGTACCTATTTCTAACCATTGATATAGTTTTCTTTTAAAAACATTATCTGAATAGTATTCATTAAGTAGGTAGTTAGGTGTTCCACCAAAAATATACGGATTCCAATAAGTTTTTTCTCCTGTTTTTTTTTCGATTTGACGAATTTGATGAGAAATCCCTTCACCATGTGTAATATCCGATGAGTGGACTACTTTCCCCTTATATAAAGGCATAAAAAATAATAAAATCAATAGATACCCAATTATTATAGAAACAATAGTTGAAGTAAAACTTTTATTTTGTAGGATATTATTCATTTTTTTGTAAATGTTGTAATGTCAAAGATGATGTTAGCAATAAAACAACTACGAACTTAGGAATAAAAAATGTTTTTAGGAAATAATAATATAGATATAAAACACATCCTTAAGCAAGGTGGCGGCACTACGGTTATAACTTATGTAGGTGTTTTTTTAGGTGCTTGCAATGCTATGTTTTTATTTCCTTATTTCTTAAGTTTAAGAGAATTGGGAGTTAGATCGTTACTTATTGATGCTGCGACTATATTGTATTTATTTCCTTTGTTAGGAATTAACTCTATTTTTCTCAAATTTTTTCCTTTGTTTACTGACAAAAAAAAACGGGGGGAATTTTATTTTTCTTTTATCATGATATTTTTCATCTGTTTTTTATTGTCTATAATTTCTTTCAGTTTTATGGATAAATGGATTTTACAGATTTATGTTCAAAAATCACCATTATTTTCGTCCTTATTGTTTTTGTTGCCTTATTTAGTCTTTTTTATGGGGATAAATATGATTTTGTCCTCTATTTTTAGATGTGAAAAAAACATTATTACAATAGCTTTAGTAAAAGAAATTCAGATTAGAATATTTACGCTGATCATTGTGCTGTTATATGCTTATGATATAATTAGTGCAGAATATTTTTGGTATCTTTTTGTGGCTATATATGGTCTTAATTCAATGGTTTTGTTTTTTGTAGCATACAAGAGAAAGTATTTTACATTTAGATGGTCTGAAAAGCTAAAAAACATTTCATACACTATTGATTTATTTAAGTACGGTTTGTTTAATGTTGTGTTTAGTACGTTTAATATAATAATTGAAAAAGCAGATATCTTAATGATTGGTTTTTTTATGTCTGAAACAGATGTTGGGATTTATGCATTGTCAATATTTATTATATCATTTATAGAAATTCCAAAAATATCTATTGCACAAGTACTTAGACCTATTTTATCTGAAGCTGTGATGAATAATGAGATTAAAAGGATTAAAGAAATTTATCATCAGATGTCAATTAATGCTCAATTAATTAGTAGTTACCTTTTGATATTAATTTGGCAAAATATTGATTTTTTGTATAAAATTATACCAAAAGGAGAAATGTTTTATTTAGGAAAAAATATTTTACTTATAATAGGGATTGCAAAGGTATTTGATATGATGTATAGTTTTAATTCAGAACTAATAGCCTTTTCTAAAGAGTATAAAATTAATCTTTATATTAATTTGGTAAGCATGATGATCGGGCTTATTTTGAATTGGTTATTAATCCCTGTTTATGGACTTAATGGTGCGGCTTTAGCTACTGCAATTGTCTTATTATTCATTAATGTTATTAGATTTTTTTATATAAAATCAATAATGAAACTTACTCCGTTATCAGTCAAAAATTTATTAGTTTTTATTTTTTTTATTCTTCTTTTAGGAATTACTTCTGTATCAAAATTATATCTTGAAGTCAACTTGTTAAATTCTATTTTAGGATCAATAATTTTATCAGTTTTATTTTTAGGATTTATTTATAAGTATAATATCTCTGAAAAATCTAATTTGATAATTTCTTTAATTATCAAAAAAATACAATCATTTTAATAATTTTATTAACATAGAAATATTTCTATATATTCCATAGAGTCCTATTTTTTGTAGAATTTTGATAACTGTTTTTTTGAAAGAAGGATTAATAGGTTCTGTCAAACATTCTGCCCAAAGTTCTTTGATAATTCCTCTATACAAGATAGAATCTTGTTTTTTTCGATACTTTTCGTCAACCGAAAGTAAGTCACAAAGAAGCTCTCTAGAATTAAAAGGTTGAAAAACTTCTGAGACTAATCTAAATTCTGCATTATTTTTACCTGCCCAGTTAGCACTATTCTCTTCCCAATATAATATATCGGAATAATTATATTTTTGTTTTTTTAACAGAGGAATATTTTTAGTTATCCATTTATCATAATAAGATATAGCATAGTTTAAGCCGTTGTATTGCTGTACAGTAGCTATTGACTTTCCATTAGTTAAGTTTAAATCATCCCATTCCCTTCTAGCAATTTCGCTTACATTTCCATTAGCTTTAATTGTACCTTTAAACGCCTCCTCTATTAACCAATGCGTATGATAGTTGTGTCTAGGAAAAGAAATTAATTGATTGATATTAGGTATCTCATGTTTCTTTGTAGCATTGTTTTTAATTATTTTTAACTTAAAATTAAGTTTTTTGGAAAGTTTTTTTGGAATTTTAATATCTTGATGATTATCTGACATATTGATATGCTGAAAAACAAAATATGTAGCTAAATCTTTTATGTCTTTACTGGCAGCTAATAATACTCGGCTTTCCCATCCTGCTGTGATAGGTATCGTAATACCGTATCTGTAATGAGCTGCCTTTATGTAGTTTTTTATAATCTCGGCAGATTTTTTTACTACTAAATGAAGATTTTGATTACTGAGTTGTTTTGATGGAAAAAAACGAATGACTTCTCTTGTTCCTTCATTGAGGTAATGATTAGGTGTTAATAGTTTTATTTTTTTAAACTCAGTTTGATTTCCAACATAAATTTTTCTTCTACTAAATTGCTTTGATTTGTAAAATAAAATAGAGTTTTCAGACACATTTTTTTGAGAAGGAAAAAAATTATTAATCACAGTGGGTTGAGAACCCGCAATTATTTGGTTGGATTTATTTTTTTTATAAAAAAATTGTCGTAGTCCTGTTGCATCATGAAAAATGAAAAAATTATTAGTTTCAAAAAAATGAATAAAAACAATAAAGGAACCACAAAAAGAATCAAATTGAGTAAAAAAATTGGTGGGATTAATTTTGAGTAAACTATTTATTATCTCTTGATTACTAGCTGTGTAATTTGAATAATCAAAAACATCCCCTAGTACTATTAGCTGAAATGAATCATTTTTTAATTGGGTAACAGGAATTTTAATATCAGAGTATAAGGTGTAGTTTTGTATTGAGGTAGCATTCCAATTGATTACATCTAAATCTAGAGATGCTTGACATAAAACAAATTGCTTGTGTAGCTTCATTACTTTTTAACTATTTTAGTTATACTTTTCAAAAAATCAGAAGAAATTTTATTCTTAGAATAATTTTTTAAAATTTCATTAAAATTTAAATCCTTTTGCTGAATACTTATAATGGATTCTTTGATTTTGGTAGCTAACAGATTAGGTGTTTCGTGGTATTTAAAAACAATTTGGTTTAGTTCGGTAGAAGTAGGATAGAAGTCTGGAATTAATATAGGTATTCCATATTTTATCATATCATTGATTGATCCTGAAATTTTAGTGCGACCATATTCCTCTGTATAGATATTGAATTTTGTTTTTTGATGTATGGGTGATAATAACAAAATTGTTTCGGATAAAATAGATTCAAATTTATCATTAGGAACAAAGTCATTAAAAGTTTCAACTTTAATGTTTTTTAAATTTTGTTTTTTAAATTTATTAAGTATTATTTTCCCCATAACTCCTTTTCCTTCACCTAATAATGTTATAATTATAGGGAAATCTATTTGGTTATCTAGGTGATATAATGATGACAAGAGCATCTTATAATTTCTCCTTCGTTGATCAATAGTTCCAATAATACTGATTCTGATAGAGTTGTTATTTTGTTTAGGAATAGGGTTAAAAAAAGTAAGTGGAAGGCAAGGGAGTAGTACTTTTTGTGGTACTATTAAATCCTGATGAATAGCAAATTGAGAAAATATTTGATTGGGAAAAGAGAAAAAATCAACAGTGTTTAAAAATCGTTTTTTAAACAACCAATCTAATTCAAATAATTCTTTTCGTACTAAATGAGAAGTGTCTTTCCAGAGTTGAAAAAAAGTAGGGGTGAAGTGATATTTAGGGGAAAAAAAAGTATATGAATTATGTACTCGTACAATGATTTTTGCATTAGTTTGAAGCTGATAAAAATATCTAAAATTAGAAGCAATAGTATTGAAAAAAATAATATCTACATTTTTAATAATATCACTTTTTTTTGTGATGAGGTGATTCAAATTTGTATACGATTCTATAAAAAAAATAGGGTAATCATTTTTTAAATTAACTTTTTCCCATATTTTTCTTCGGGTAATGATGTTAAATTTAATTTCTGTTTCTTGTAAAATTAAGATAAGATTTCTGAGAACTTCTGCATGATAATCTAATTCAATTATTGTGATTTCCATTTGTTTAATTCTCAATTTTAATAAATCCTGTTAGATATCGTTTGAATTTTAGCATCAATTTTTTGACCGATAGTATTTATTAAGTTAGTTTTTGATAAACTATATTGTTCTTCTTTTAAGATTAGTTCAATAGTTTTTTCTATGTTTTTTATAATGCTATTTTTATACAATTTCATGTAATTAACATAGAGTTTAGGTACAAATGATATTTTATGAGGAAATTGATGTGATTTATAAGTGCTATATTTCACCTCTATAGATCTACTCCAATCTTGCCATTTTGTTTCATTTACACTTCCTGTTTCAAATAAATCAGAGGCGAACTGTAGTTTTACCCACGGCACTCTAAATACATCAGCTAATATAGCACCATGCATCGCCTCCGTAATTAAATGTTCACTTTCGGCAATCTCTTTTAGTTTTTCTTCTATTCCATTTGTGGGGTGAGGGGAGATGTAATTAATCCCTAATCGCTTACAAATCTTCTCCCAAGGCATTAAGCTACTGGTACGCAAGTACGGCATAAATGACACCTTGTGTTTTTTAGGTGTATTAAGAATACCTTTATAACTATTCGACAGCAATAAAGCATAAGCGCCATCTGATATATAGTTGTCTAAAGAATTACTCAAAAACAAAGAAGAGATTGGTCCTCTTAAAAATGTCAAATCCCATGTATTATCAATTTTAGGCAAGGTTGATACAGAACGAATACCCGAACCCAAAAATATTTTCTTCTTGCACAACTGAATAGCTGGTGTACTTAGCTTTTCACCTGAAATAATACTACCTATTCCAATTAAAGTAATGTCCTTTCGTACTGCTGGTAAATCAAAAAACTGAGACCAAAGCCACTCATTGAGGTCATCCCCAATATTCCCTACATCTGTTTTATGATAGATTAAACTCATTTTTTGATTGATAAAACTCCTTTTTTTAGTTGCTTATAGTAATAGTGATGATTCCATATTTCTGATTGTGTCAATTCTTTCAACTTAAGATTCTCTTCATTAATTTCTATCGCTAAAGAACACGCTCTAGCCTCTAACACAGACCGTTCTCCACCCCCATGTAATGTAGTGGGGATTAAACATTTTTTACTTAAGTTGTAGTAATTTGTTAATTCTTCATAAGCTACAAAATTGACAATTTTTACTTGATGTTCTTTTAGTAAAGATAGTAAATGTTTTGAATAATTATCCTGATTAGTCAAATCCCCTATAAATAATTTACTTCCCGATTTTTTAATTAACTCATCTACTCGTTTGTATTTTTTTGGGGCACCAACCATTATCCAATCATACACTTTTCTCACACCGTTTTGAGGTTTCATCACATCTGTATCTATACCAAACCCATGAAATTTATTTGGATGCCTTTTTATTTTATTGATATACCAATCTGTTTCATACCAAATTACGTCATAGAATAATTGTTCTTTTAGCTTAGGGTTTTCTAAAGTTCCTGAAATCATTAAACCAATAGGAGTATTAAATTTTTCGTGATTTCTTCTTAGATTTAAATCAATATCACTTCTCCACGCAGACTTCACCATTATAAAATCATAACTATTGAGAGATGAGAACTCGAAAGAGTTCCAAAAATCAGGAGTGGATGTGTTAATTAAGGTAATATCAAAATCAGATTCTAGTAAGTCTACTGCCGCAGTGAACCCGTCATGCCATTTTTGGTTTTTAAGACTGTTTAAAGGTATTTTGTATAAAATTATAATACTTTTTACTGCAGTCGTCTTTCTACTTATTCTCTTAATTTGAGCGTAATAAAAAAAATATTTTAATCCTCTACGTGTTATCATGCCTCTAAAGTCTCATAAATATTAAATTATAACAAAGAAAGTCTTTCTTTCCTCGATTTTTTTTTTTTAAACTTAGTCGTTCGAAACAATTTTATAAAACTATGAAACACAAAAAAACAATCGCAAGCATTGCATTTGTATTGCTAAGCCTAGGCGGTGTGTATGCTCAAGAAGTTGTTAATTCTGGCGGAGGTGAAGCAACTGGGACAGGAGGAGAAGTTAGCTACTCCATAGGACAAATAACTTACAGCGCTCAAGAAGGCATGGGAGGATCTGTAGCTCAAGGTGTACAGCAACCCTATGAGATTTCTGTAATAATTGGATTAAATGATTTGTATGCTGATTTACAATTATCGGTCTTTCCAAACCCTACAGCTAGCTACTTAGAGTTAAATATTGATAATAATAAAGTAGGGTCACTTTCTATCGAACTTTATAATACCCAAGGGAAGTTAATGAAAAGTAGCGTTGTCACAAGTAGTAAGACGCTTATAGAAGTAGGTGAATTACCTGTCTCAATGTACATTCTAAAAGTACTACACAATCAAGAAATAGTAAAAACATTTAAAATAATAAAAAACTAAAAACACAATAATATGAAAAAGATATTTACAATAGCAATAGCATTAATTATTGGGTCTACTTGTGCTCAATCACCGAATAAAATGAGTTATCAAGCAGTAATCAGAAACTCTAGCGGTGCATTGGTTACCTCTCAAGCTGTAAGCCTACAAATTAGTATACTACAAGGGAGTGCAACAGGGAATTCTGTTTATACAGAAACTCAAGCACCTACTACTAATACTAACGGCTTGGTAAGTTTAGAAATAGGAATGGAATCAAGTACGGATGACTTCTCTTTAATTAATTGGGCTGACGGACCTTATTTCATCAAAACAGAAACGGATATTACAGGAGGTGTAAGCCAACTGTTAAGTGTTCCTTACGCTCTATATGCAGAAAACGGAAGTAAATGGAAAGAAAGTACAGGAGGTCTTTATACAAACACTAGTGTTGGTATAGGGACAAGCTCACTCCCTGCTAGACTGAACGTGTCATCATCTCATATTGATACTGTGAACTTAATACTATCGAATAGTACACCTGCTGGTTCTCAATTATGGATGGATGCAGAGGCTAGTGGCGGTCACCTATATAAATTAGTTTCTACTTCCTCATCTAATACTAGCAATCCTGGGTTTTTTGGTATTAAAGATGAAACGGTAGTTGCTGATGAGGGAAACTCGAATGCTTGGAGACTTGTTATTGATAAAACTGGAAATGTAGGAATAGGAACTACATCCGCTCTATCTAAATTACAGGTTTCAGGCGGTGATGTTTATATAAACGATATTAATAGTGGTGTAATTATGACTTCCCCTAATGGTAGCTGTTGGAGAATTACTCCTGATAATAGTGGTACTCTAGTATCAACGGCAATAACGTGTCCGTAATAGAAAATTATAATTAAGTAAAAAGGGATGCTGCCAATTTTGGTAGCATCCCTTTTTTTTGACTAATTCTCACAAATATCTGCGTGAGGGATAGAGCGGTTTGTTTGAATCACGCACGAAGCAAGCGGGATGAGTAGCGAAAGCCCGATATTATGAGCCCTTTTTGGCGAAATAGTAGCACGCCAAAATATCAATACCCCAAAATATCTAAAACATCTTTTTCATCTTGCTCAGGACTGAATAAGTAGTCAGTTAGTTTACCATTTTCATCTTTATTGATTACAATATGCTTAGGAGAGGGGATGAGGCAGTGCTGGATGCCGCCAAAACCACCGATTGCTTCCTGATATGCTCCTGTATGGAAAAAACCGACATAAAGCGGTTTTTCTTCTCGGATTTTTGGTAGGTATATTTGAGCTTGATGACGGTCAAAGTTGTAATAATCCATACTGTCGCAGGTAAGTCCGCCAAGGTTAGCATTGGTATAGGGTTTGTCCCAATTATTGATGGCGAGTAAAATATACTTTTGATTCATTGCCCAAGTGTCAGGTAGGTTGGTGATAAAAGATCCATCAATCATGTACCATTCTTCCTTGTCATTCTGGAGTTTGTTGTTAAGTATTTTATAAATTACAGCTCCGCTTTCCCCTACCGTAAATGTACCAAATTCGGTAAGGATATTGGGTGTGGGAGTGTTATTCTGCTCGCAAATTCTTACAATAATTTCGATGATGACTTCTGCAATATGTTTATAATCATATTTATCATCTAATGTTTTTTTGATGGGGAATCCTCCACCTATATCAATACTGTCTAGGGATGGACAAATTGCTTTTAGCTCACAATATTTATGGATGAACCTAGAGAGTTCATTCCAATAATAAGCCCTGTCACTAATGCCTTGGTTGACAAAAAAATGTAATAATTTAAGCTCAAACTTAGGATTGGGTGCTATCTTTTGGGTGTAAAGGTTCATTACATCGTCATATCGAACTCCTAGCCGAGAGGTGTAGAAGTTAAATAATGGTTCTTCTTCTGTTGCGATTCGTATTCCAATCTTACAGGTATTCTTAATTTGTTTATCGTATTCATTGATTTCATCTAGGTTATCTAGTACTGGGATGCAATTATGAAACCCGTCATTGATAAGCTCAGAAAGATATTGTTTATATAGGTCTCGCTTAAACCCATTAGCTATAATGATTGTGTCTTTCGTTATTTTATTTTTCTGATATAGCTTACGAAGTAGTGCTATATCAAATGCCGAAGATGTTTCTATATGGACATTTTGTTTAAGTATTTCATCCAAAACAAATTCAAAATGAGATGATTTAGTACAATAACAATAAATATATTCTCCTTGGTAATTGTATTTTTGCATTGCATCATTAAAAATCTGCTTTGCATAATTTATTTTTTGTGGGATAGAAGGTAGGTAAGAAAGCTTTAAAGGTGTCCCGTATTTTTCTATCAACTGCATTAAAGGAACGTCATAAAGTGAGAGCTCGTCGTTTTTAACTGTAAACTCCTCGTTTAATAAACCATAAGTTTGCTCAATAAAATCTTTGTACTTTTCCATTTTACGTTATCCTATCAATTTATATGCAATTATGCATTTATTTTACAATCTTTGCAACCAAGAAAATCGAGATTTACAGATATGATTGAAAATAGAATAAAAAATGCTATTGCTAAAGCTTTAGCAGGAATAAATATCATGATTGAAGCCGATTTAGTACAGCTTCAGCCAACTAAGAAAGAATTTGAAGGGGATTTTACATTTGTGGTGTTTCCTCATCTTAAACAAGCTAGAATGACACCTCCTCAGTTAGCTGAGAAAATTGGGGTAGAGATTCAGAATTCGGTAGAAGAGATTACAGGGTATAATGTAGTGCAAGGGTTTTTGAATATAGAACTGTCTAAAGGGCAGTGGTTAGATACTTTTAAAACATTGTATACCAATGATGAATTAGGGAATCTTAATAAAAAACCCGAAAACATAATGGTAGAGTATTCTTCACCGAATACAAACAAGCCTTTACATTTAGGTCATTTGCGTAATAATTTTTTGGGTTATTCTATTTCTCAAATCCTTAAGCAGGGTGGGGATAATGTAATCATGGCAAACCTTATCAATGACCGAGGGATTCATATCTGTAAGTCTATGTTGGCGTATATCAAGTTTGGGGATAACGAAACGCCAGAAAGTACTGGAATTAAAGGAGATCATCTTGTAGGGAAATATTATGTTACGTTTGACAAGGCTTATAAAGTTGAAATCAAAACATTAATGGATTCAGGACTAGATGAAGACAATGCTAAGAAAACTGCACCGCTACTCGTTGAAGCCCAGGAAATGCTTAAAAAATGGGAGCAAGGTGATGAGGAAGTAATGACGCTTTGGAAAAAAATGAATAATTGGGTGTATGAAGGGTTTGATGCCACTTACAAACAAATAGGCGTTTCATTCGATAAATATTACTATGAATCAGATACCTATCTTTTGGGCAAGGACTTAGTTAAAGAAGGTTTACAGAAAAAAGTTTTTTATAAAAAAGAAAACGGATCTGTTTGGTGCGATTTGACGGATGAAGGCTTAGATGAAAAATTAGTATTAAGGTCTGATGGTACATCCGTTTATATGACTCAAGATATGGGAACGGCAGATTTAAAATGCCTAGATTTCACTTTAAGTAAAAGCATATATGTTGTTGGTAATGAGCAAGATTATCACTTTGATGTTCTTAAGAAAATCATGCGTAAACTAAAGCGTCCTTATGCCGAAGGGATTTATCACATGTCTTACGGAATGGTAGATTTACCGTCAGGTAAAATGAAAAGCCGTGAAGGTACTGTGGTAGACGCGGACGATCTTATTCAAGAAATGATTGATACTGCCAAAGCTCGTACAATTGAATTAGGAAAGATTGATGGTTTTACGGAAAAAGAAGCCGAAGTTCTTTATCGACAGTTGGCTTTGGGTGCTATCAAATACTTTATTTTGAAAGTAGATCCTCGCAAGAGAATGCTATTTGACCCTAAAGGCTCTATTGACTTCCAAGGGAATACAGGACCTTTTATACAATACACTTATGCTAGAATTTCTGCGATTTTGCGTAAAGCAGATACCGATGGTATCGTTTATAAAGATATTTTAAGTTTAGATGTAGGTTTAGAAGAGGTAGAGATTAATCTTGTTAGCGTTTTAAATGATTTTGAAAAACGCATTCAAGATGCAGGAAGATTGTACGCCCCGTCTATTATAGCAGCTTATGTATATGATTTGGCTAAGACGTTTAACCGATTCTATTCAGAAGTACCAATATACAAAGACGTAGAACAAGATGTGCAACAAGTAAGAATTGCGATATGTGCTTCGGTGTCCAAAGTAATTAAACAATCATTAGAGATGTTAGGTATAGAAGCACCTGAAAGAATGTAAGCATGAAATACTGGATTCAAGCATTTAGACTAAGAACTTTACCTTTGGCATTGTCAAGTATCATTATGGGGGCTACAATTGCACTTTATGATGATAGCTTTCGTTTGAATGTGTTTGTGTTAAGTATCGTTACAACAATCTTTTTACAAATATTATCAAATTTGGCAAATGATTATGGAGATAGCCAGAATGGTGCTGATAATATTGAGCGGAAAGGACCTAGTAGGGCAGTTCAGTCAGGAGAAATATCAAGTAAAGCAATGTACAAAGCAATTATTATATTCGTATTTCTGTCGTTAATAGCTGGATTGGGCTTGTTATACACTGCTTTCTCGATAGATGAGATGAAGTATGTACTGATGTTTTTTATTTTGGGTATAGCATCTATTATTGCTGCAATCAAATATACTGCAGGCGATAATCCTTATGGTTATGCTGGGCTAGGAGATATTTCCGTTTTTGTCTTCTTTGGCTTACTAGGAGTTGTGGGTAGTGCTTATTTACACAGCAAAGTATTTGATTGGATGATGCTTTTACCTGGAGTTACAATTGGGGCATTGTCTACTGGGGTACTTAACGTTAATAATCTACGAGATATAGATTCGGATAAGGTGGCTGGTAAGTATTCAATTCCTGTGAGAATAGGAGAGAGGAAGGCTAAAATATACCATGTTTTGCTACTGGCTTTTGGATTAGATACTTTATGGATTTACGCTTTTTTCAATAATTGGTCATATTATTTTTTATTAGGATTTCCTTTTATATTTTACCATATATATATATCGTGGGTGACAGACAGAGAAAACTATGACCCTTTACTGAAACAACTGGCTTTAAGTACTTTTTTACTTTCTTTACTATGCCTTGTAGGGGGAATTATTTAATGTAAGAAAGGAAACATTTTTATCTTGTTATTTAGTGTATCTTAGCACCTTAAACTTATTATAATGATTAAAAAGACATTAATACTTAGCTCATTTATATTATTGACATTATCAGCTTATTCCCAATCTCAACGTGGTTTTTTTGGTTTATCTAACCAGTTTTTCAAAACTAATATTCAAAATGGTTTAGTTGATTATGAAAAAATAAAACAAACCCCTAAAGAGTTAGAAAACCTAACCACAATCATAAAAACGATAAGTATTGAAAATTGGACTGATGCAGAAAAGAAAGCTTTTTGGATTAACGCTTATAATTTAACGGTTATACAATCTATTATTGATAACTACCCGATAGTCTCTCCTAATGATGTTAGCGATTTTTTCGATGCTAAAAAACACCTTGTAGCGGGTAAAACAATAACTATTAATGATATTGAAAACAAAGAGCTTAGAGCAGTCTATAAAGACCCTAGATTGCACTTTTTACTGGTTTGTGGTGCTGTGAGTTGTCCTAGTATTTCTAATTTTGCTTATTTACCCAATGGGCTTAATCAACAGCTAGAAAGTAAAACCAAAAAAACGCTAAATGACAATGACTTTATACGGGTAGATGATGACAAAAAAGAAGTTGCCATTTCTCATATTTTTGATTGGTATCAACAAGATTTTGGTCAAAATAAAAAAGAAGTAATATCTTACATTAATAACTACCGAAAAAACCAAATTCCTACTGATTACAGTATAAAATACTATAATTACAACTGGGCATTAAACACAATAAAGCTCGAAAAAAGGACACATCAAACTGTGCAAGAACTACCTAAAGCGCCATCGCTACAAAACTACACTCCCTCGGTGTTATTGAAGAAGGGGCAGGTAGAAGTGAAAAGCTTTAATGGCTTATACACTGATAATAGCGGGTTTAACCAAAACAGACAAAACATAGCCAGTGGTCGTCGTCAATCGTACTTTACAGGCTTTATTCAAACCTTGTATGGTTTATCACCTCAAATCAATATTGGGATTGACGCTCAAATAAAGTCAGTGAGACTGGATGCTTCTAACTCTTCTCCTTTTAAATTATTTACTTTTGAAAAACGAAGTAAAACTACAAGAACTGCTTTGAGCTATATAGGTCCTAATACCATTTTAACTATAAGATAAGTCATTTATCCTGTTTGTTTTTACACTCTCTTCGTTAAAATAATTTACCGTAACCAGTTATGCTAAATCATTTTTCCTCGATATTGCAAAAAACAAT
>Ga0256845_1001600_pt1 | contig 17807 bp, 17 predicted proteins | sample RiftiametaG_FD_189101 | JGI IMG/M metagenome (GOLD analysis project Ga0256845, IMG submission 189101) | Tube worm associated microbial communities from hydrothermal vent at the East Pacific Rise, Pacific Ocean - Riftia | ecosystem: Host-associated > Annelida > Integument > Unclassified ...
TATCCCATTATCTAAATCGGATATGATTTTTTCCTTTAAAGCAAAAGGTAATACTACTCTTTTTTTCTTCTTTTTATCCATTACAACTATAATTTAGTTGTATAGCTATTTCAGGACAAGACAGATTATGTTTTCAGCTTTTGGTTTCCAAACCAATAATATTTGTAAAACAGCTTCATTTTGTATAGCTGTAATATTACCAACTAAGTCTTTTAATTCCGTTTTATCCATTTTCAATGTTCCTTTATTTTCCAATACCCTTCTTTTCTTCCACCTTCTCTTTGTATAAGGTTTTCGTCTCTTAAACGACTGATGTGCTTTTCGACTGTTCTTGTAGAAACACTTAAAATTTTACTTATTTCTAAAGCAGTTAGCTCTGAATTAATTATTAATAATTCATACACAAAAAATGCGGTTGGAATATTCTTTTCCGAATCTATTCCGAACTCTTTTCCGAACTCTTTTCCGAATGTTTTCCGAACCTTTTCAGAAGTGATTCCTAAATTGACATCTAAGTAGTTTAATATAAATTCAACTTTACTAAATAACAGTTGTTTACTATTCTTTGGATGTTGTTTTAATTCATTTAATAGTTCTTCAAATATTAAGCTACTATCTTGGTTACCTACTTGGTTATTATCTTGGTTACTTTTGTTTCCTGCTTTAGGAAAAGTCATTCTTAAAAAATTATCCGATAGCTTAAAACAGTCTTTACCATAATGTTCTAAAATTCTTGGTACACCTGAACCCAGTTGTTCAACTAAATCAAGGTCTTTATAAATACGCATTAACTCTTTGTTACGGGGAACAGAATAACCTTCAAAAAATTCATCTTTACTTAAACTATTTGGTAATCCACCTGTAGAAGTTATTTCAATTCTATCTTCAAATATTTCAAATTTAGGAGGTACTTCACTTGTGTAATCATTATGTACAAAAGCATTTAAAACTGCTTCTTTTAAAGCTATAGCATCCCAAAGGCGTTGATTGTTTCGCTCTTTTGATGTTATTTTTGTAATAGTTGTGTTTTCTAATTCTAATTTATCCAATACGCTTTTGGTCGCTTTTATTATCGAACAATAACCGTAATCTTCATTCTCTATTAAATCTACTCTGCTTAAACCTGCATATTTTGCTACTTTAATTGATACGCCATTCTCATCAGACATTAAGTAGGCTACATAGTTTAGTTCTCCACTTTCTGTAACTAATTCTAAGTTGTTGGTAAATTGTTTGTTAAGCGTTATATTTTTAGCTTCATAATAAATTTTTAATTGCTCAAAACTTAAATTCTGATGACTCGATTTGATTTTACCTATAGAATCTCGTGTTCGTTTTGCAAACAATTCATCTATCATTTTTAGGGGCATTGGTTCGGCTGCTGTTCCAAGGCGGATATAACACCCTTTTTCTGACATACCAAACTTCCTTTTATAATATGGTTTTTCAGATCCACTTGCTACCGTAATTTTGATGATGTCAAGCCCTTCTTTTTCATCTGAACTTACATCAAACAATCCCATACAGGATGGTTGAATATTATTTTTTAGACGGTCTTTTATTTTAAGCATATCGCCATCCATATCATTAACTCCAACTACAGTTCCGTGTTTGTCAATACCCAAATAGATAAAACCTCCCTCATTATAATTGAGAAAAGCAATCACTTCTTTTTCTAAATCCAAGTCTTTGGTTAGTATTTCTTTGCATTCTATACGATTGGTTTCGGTCATTTCTTTTCTAATTATTTTGTGGGTAGTATTTTTGTATGTCGTGACACTAAATAACCATCTACAACATCAAAAGAATATTTACTTACGCTAGAAGGCTGACCAAGAAAAAATACAAATGCTTTTTTGGCCTTATCTGTATTCCTTTTTTGTTCTTCAATAACGTAAGTCAACTCATTTTTTATTCTTGAAATCTTATTAGAACTTAAATTCACCTTGTTTATATTAATGAGAAAAGGGTTCACTTGAATATTTTTAATTTTTCCATCTTTCTCAACCGTTTCCCAACCTTCACTCACATATAACTGAATAATTAAATTACTCTCATTCTCCTCTATTTCTATCCCTGTATGTAACTGCCCAAAATATATTTTAGTTCCTGTGAAAGTTGTGTTCTTTTTTATTTTTTTAAACCAAAATTTATATTGCTTAATATTTCCTAGTAAATTAAGCTCTACATCTCTATTGTATGGAAAGTTTAAATAAAAATCAACTATCCTTGAAATTGCTGTTACCTTACTATTAGAGTTTGTCTTCTTAGAAGAATTTGTTGAGTTATTATTTTTAGTAGTGTTAGGTTCATTAGTGCTATTTGACTGAACTTTCACTAAAGAATACTCTTCTTGCTCTTTTGGTTTTATTAATTCTATTGGCAAAAACAACATTTTTAGTTCGCTTTCAGAAATTTTATTCGCATTCGCCTTATCAAGTATTTTTTTGTATTTATTAAACTTACAGTTTTCTACATGCTCAATATCTTTATTAAAAACTTTAAAATAAGGTCTTTTAACATTATGAGATTGATATGAACATGGGGTTAATTTTATTTTGCAAGATTCATCTGCACACTCAAACATAACAGCTGATACATTTGGATAAACCCTTAGTGTTTCTGCTTCTATAATTTCTCTTGTAGATGTGTTTCTTGCTATATTCATTATTTAATTATTTTAAAAATTAAAGAGGTAAATCATCATCAACCTCTAAACCGACTTGTCCAGTGATATCAACAACTGTAATACTTTCATTGTATTTGTTTACAATTTCAGTTAAAGTACTAACCACCATAGTAATTTTTTCGTCTTCAACAGCACTACTAGGCTTGTTTAAAACGATAGTATTTCTTTTGTCTATTAACTTTGTAAGTTCTTCAACTAACTCTGTAAAATCAATATCTCCAGAAAAGTTAATATTAATTGTATCCGCTCTAATTCCTGTCAATGAAATGACTTTATCAGACTCATTTATTGTAATATTTGCTGTGACTTCACTCATTATCTTTTTCTTTAAGTATTCTTTTAATATTATATTTCTTTGCTCTCATGTCAAAGATATATTCACCACCATCTAAAATTCCACAAATTTCTTTTTGAGATTTTTGATGTTCTAACACTACTTGTTTATATGTAATGTTATTACTATTATTTTCAGCAATGACTATACTTTCTGCATCACCATAAACAACTATTGATGGGTTGTGAGTTACTAAAAATATTTGTTTATAAAATTTTATTTCTCTAATTAATTTAACTAACGTTTCGGTAATAAATCTATTACCAAGATTATCTTCTGGTTGGTCGATAAAAATTATTTTAGATTTTGGATTTTTTAAAATTATTTCCAGATACTTCTCTGAATTATAGCCTGGACTATTTCTTTTAGAAGTTTCACCTCCTTCATATTTTAAATAATCTTTTGGATTGTCATATCCATTTATTATTTTAATCAATTGCTTCCGAATCTTCTTTCTTAAAGAGTCTGAACTAGAGTTAGCATAGCTTTTAACTTTCTTAACACCTTTTAATAAATCAAGTATATTCAAATATAAACTAATTGAGGAGTCCCCTCCATTTATACCATCTAATACAAGCCCTTCAATGCTCTCTGTTTTATCAATTTCTAAAACAAGTTCTACTTTATCATTAATCTTAACAGATTGTACGAATTCATAACTAAATGAGCCAAATAGATTACAATTATTTCTCAATGAAACTAACGACTTGAACTTATTATCTATATTGTTTATTAATGATTCGTGAGCTATAATAGCTTCACTTTTACTTCTTGCTCCGTCATTTAATTGTAGATTAATATTATCTATTACTTCCTTAACTTTTTCAATAAAACTCAACTTTCTCCCATTCGCTAGTTTCTTTTTTTTGGCTAACGTTATCTTAGTTTCTACAAGGGATATATAATTATCAACCGTTTCTAATTCACCTCTGTCAAAATCAAGAATTGATTTTAGTTTCAACTCTTTTGCATTCTCCAAAGATTCTGCCAACAGTTCATTAGCTTCATCAATTATTATCGTATCATCAGAATTATCAAGAACTTGTTTTTTATTCCAAGTGAATACAAAATCAACACTTAATAAGTTTTCGATTGTGGAATTATGAAAAACATGTTTTTGATTTGTCAAATCTACACAATCATTATAGCTATCTAAAAATTGTTCTTGTGTATCCTCTAACTTCTTTTTATGTCCAACAAACTCTTTTTTAGCCGCTTCATATTCAGGGATTTTATTTGACTCTTTTGCTAAATCATTAAGCTTTTGTTCTTCAAAATAACGAACAATGTCACCTTGTCTAATAAAAATAATCTCATCCTTTGTAATTGACGCACTACTTTTGTATAACAGATCATACTTTGATTGTATCTCTATCTCTTCATAACTAATTCCATACCTAGCTTTATCAACATTAACACTATCTATTTTATCTCCTAATATTGACATCATCAAGCTTTTCCCACTTGACCTACCTCCAATTAAAACATTTAGATGTGGACTAAACTCTAATTCACAATCGTCAATTGTATCAACGTTTGTGATTTTTAATTTTTCAATATAATTAAAATTGGGTTTTATATTATTAATAAGCTCAGTTGATTTTATCCTAGACTCTGGATCAATAAAAGCAAGTCTTAATGTTTCAAAACTTTTCCCTCCTTTTATATAATAGAATTGATGTTCTGTAGATTCTGCACCTCCATTATTCTTTAAGGGGTATTGTTCAATATTATGATTATCTGAAAAATTTATATATGGAATATCATTTCTTTGCTGAAATTCAGGATCTAAAATCCTATCAAATCCTTCATTATATTTCTGCCTAGCTTGTTCTTTAACCTTTTCAAAAGCACTTGGCATTAATAAAACCATTTTTTGTGCATCTTGCATATTCTCTTTATACCCATCAAGAATACTTTTAGTACTACCTGCATGAGGTATAAAGAAAAAATCATCTTCAGGAAACAACGCTATTACATCATCTATATCTAGCTTCCTTTCTTTATCAGCAAGTCCTTTCTCTTCATACCTTTTTTCGAGTTTATCGTATATCACTTGAGCATTGCTTGAATCTGAATAATTAAAAATTATTAGTGAATGATAAGTACGAACACCTCTTGTTGGAGTATCAACTTTAATATCTAACTCAACACCAAGTAATAATAAAGGATCTGTTTCCTCATTATAGCTTGAATAATATTCTTTGTAGGCATCTATATTAATTATATTATGATCAGTGAGAGAGAATATCCTAACTTCATTTTCAATCATTTTCTCTTTCAATCTAGTAACTGAAAAAGCTCCATTATAATCATTCTCTTTAGTTTTTCTACTCCAATCCGTATGAATATGAAGGTCTATCTTTTGCCAATCTGAATAAATATTGTTCATACCTCAACCTCTTTTTCTAATTCAACTTTTGACATTTTAGAGAGAAATAAATCTTTCAATTGTATCAATATTTGATTTTCCTTATTGTAAATTTCTATGGTATTCCCAATAAATTTGGATTGAAAAACAAATGTTCTTTCCACTTCTTCATTAGGTATTACAATAGATACTTTTTTTAGCTCTGATAGTTTTATACCTGCTACCGTGGTTCCTGAAGAACGTTCTTCTAACTCCTTTTGAACTAAAGGCAGTTTTAGCCATAGAAATAAATACCATCCAGATAAAACGTTCTTTTTTGTCCTCAAACAATAAAGCCTCTGACTAATAGCAATGTCCGAATTTTTTGCTATATAATAACTCTCTCCTAAAGGTGCTTCTGATGTTAAAATCACATCATCAGTATCTAAAGTTGGATTCATCCACTCTGTATAGTCTTCAATATTTATATACGGTATAGTATCATTTTTAACAATCTTTCCATTTTTAACATTCATAGCCGAAATAACAGGAAATTTAAACTCCAAACTAAATTGATTTAGATTCATAAGAGATTTACTTTTCCCCCTCTTACTAATAAATTTATCTATTACCTTTTCAAAGGTACCAACTTCCCACCCCTCAGGAATTTCCTTCCCCAACTCAGCATTAAAAACCATTTTACCACCACTACTTTTATATGGTTTACCATTTTTATTTGGAAATTCAAAATCTACAAACCAATGCTTGTAAATAGCTTGTGCGGTTTCTTCTAGTTTTTTATTGAGTTTTTCGTTTAGCTTTATACGGTTTACTATGGTGTTGTATTCTTTTACAATTTCGTTTTGTTTTTCTATGAAGGGGATTGGGAGTTCTGTTTCTAACATTTCATCCCAATCAAAAGTTTCTCTTGCAGAACCGTGCGACATAAAACGAGCATAACGGTCAAACTCTGAGCGTCTAAACCACATCATTAAATACTCTGGATTCAATACATTCTCATCTAAAACTTTAAAAACGGTATAGGCTTGTGAAACAATTACTTCATCATACTCTTCTAATAACGCAACTGATATTTTGTCGCCATTTCTTGACGTAACGGGTCCGTAAGCAAATTGGTTTCTTTGGATTATTTTGTAAGTTTTCATATTTGTACCTACAGTATTTGCTATAGAAGGCATTAATACTTTTCTTATACTCACACCTAAAAGTTTTTCAACTTTTAAATCTTTGTTACGGATATTAACAACCTCAATATATTTACCTAATTTTTTATAATTCGATTTCATACCCAAGCTCTTTAAATACACTTAATAAATCGGTTTTAGATTGTTCTTCTGTTTTTAGTAATTCAGAAAATTCAGTTTGCAATCCTTTCATCTTTGTATCAAAATCAATGTTTTCGTCACGGTTTACAAATTCAATGTATTTACTTGGTACAAGTGAATAATCCTTTTTTGCTACTTCTTCCTTTTTTGCAGAATAACAAAATTCAGGAATATCTTTATAATGGTTAATTGTTAATGATGAATTATTAATGCCTTTACTTTTATTAACAATTAACAATTTATCATTAATCATTGTTGCTTGTTGCCAATTGTGATACGCTCCTGTAATTTGTTTAATATTATCTTCAGAAAACTGTGTGAATTTCTTTTCAAATGGAATTCCTATTTGACGTAAATCCATAAATAGAATTTCTTCTTCTCGGTTTCGGTAGTGTTTAATTACCTTGTTTTGTTCAATCGTTCTCTCTTTTTTATTGTTGTTTACAATCCAGAGCGTCACACTAATATCAGTGGTATAGAACATACTTCTTGGCAAAATCAAAATAGCTTCTACCAAATTGTTTTCAATTAGTTTTTTACGTATTTCATATTCTGTTCCACTACCAGATAAAGCTCCATTTGCTAAAATAAATCCAGCAATACCGTTGTCCGACAATTTAGAAACCATATTTAAAATCCATCCATAGTTGGCATTAGATTTTGAAGGTACTTCATAACCTCTCCAACGTGGGTCGTTTACTAATTCGTTTTCGGCACGCCAATCCTTTTGGTTAAAAGGTGGGTTTGCCATTATAAAATCTGCTTTAAGGTCTGGGTGTTGGTCTTTACCAAAAGTGTCGGCAGGTACAGCTCCCAAATCGGCAGAAATTCCACGTACTGCTAAATTCATTTTAGCTAATTTATACGTAGTAGCTGTATATTCTTGTCCGTAAACCGATATTTCTTTTTTGTCTCCGTGGTGGCTTTCTATAAATTTCATAGACTGCACAAACATACCTCCAGAACCACAAGCAGGGTCATAAATAACGCCTTTGTAGGGTTCTATCATTTCTGCAATAAGGTTTACAATACTTTTTGGAGTATAAAATTCTCCCTTTCCTTTTCCTTCTGCTAAAGCAAACTTGCTTAAAAAGTATTCATACACACGTCCAACAATGTCTTGTTGTTTATCTTTTAGAGTGTCTATGTTGTTAATGGTGTCTAGTAAAGCTGCCAATTTACTTACGTCCATATTTAAACGAGAAAAATAATTGTCAGGCAACGCCCCTTTTAAACTCGGGTTGTTTTTTTCAATAGTATGCAAAGCGGTATCAATAATTAAAGCAATCTCGTTTTGTTTGGCATTTTTAATAATGTAATTCCAACGAGAAGTTTCAGCCAAGTAAAATACATTTTTTTGAGCATAAAACTCAGTCATTTCTATGTACTTCTCTTTCCCATCTGCTATCAACTCCAGTCTACGTTCTTCAAATTTGTCGCTAGTAAACTTTAAAAATATTAACCCTAGCACTACGTGTTTATATTCAGAACTTTCTACAGTACCTCTTAACTTATTGGCAGAATCCCAAAGGGTTTCTTCTATACTTTTTTCTTTTTTTTGCTTTGCCATTACTCCTTCTCTTTTATTAAATCTTTAACCTGTACATTGAGTAATTCAGCAATTTCAAACAAAACTTCCAATTTTGGTTGTCTTCTATTATTACAATAATCATTCACTATATTGAAACTCTTGTTTAGTTTTTTAGCTACCCAAGTTTGTTTAATTCCTTTTTCGTCCAACACGTCTTTAATCCGGTTCATTTTATTGATAAATTGGTTTTAGTGTTTAAATATACTAAATTATTTAGACATTTATACCATACAGAGGTTGGTATTTAGTCTGCATTTCAAAAAAAATAATATTGTCAAGTTTTTTGATTCAAAAACTTGACAACACACCACATAAAAACACACCAAGTACTATTAAAAATCATTGGATACTCTTAGAAACTATTGGGTATTGTTAGGTATTATTAACAATTGTAGCCGTACCAAAAACCAGATTTTAACGTTACAGTTATATGGAGCTTAGGAAATATAACGATTTTGATGTGCAAGTAGATGAATTTTACAATCAACTAAAAACTAATTATTTGAGTCAAATTGAACTGGCAAAAGATAAAGAATATGCTAAAGCTTTTTTTTATTCTCAATATTTTGAACGAAACGTAAATGTACCCAAAGATTCATTTTTCTTTGATACACTCACCAAATTATTAGTCCATCATTATAGATTAAATCCCGAAATGGCTATTTTTAACACCTTAGACCAATTACATTTAGCAAGGGAAAGAGCTGAGTTTGTACTGAACACTGCATTTGATGTATATGATGTTGATTCCAGAAGCGAACCAATGAGCTTTATGCAAGAAGAAGTATTGGAAAAAGAATTGTATTTATTGGAATTGGACATACCAGAACTTGTTAATTTATTGGCTATCTATTTAGCTACAAAAAGATTAATGGCTGAATTTCCTAAAAATGAAACTGTAGAACTTTTTAGTTTAGAAGCTCCATTACTTACAGACAAAACCAGTTTTAAAAGTAACGCTAAGGTTTCGGCTCGATTTACCGAAAGTCAACAGGTATTAGCCATTCATTTTTTATTTGAATCATTAGGTATTCAAGCCAGACGAGATTATAGTTTATCTGCTTATGCAAGGTTTACACATTTAATAGCCAGACGAGAAATCACAGTCATAGAAAATTCACCCAAACACAGTATGATAAAACGATTACTTAATTTTAAAGATGAAAAACATCCAAGTTTAAAAGATTTAAAAGCTATTCTTCCCTATTTTAAGGACATGAGGTTAGATGGTATTGTCGCAAACATCAATAAAGAAATTAAGTTCAAGGAAGACGAAAACAAAAAAAAGTAATCTTATTTTTAATATCCGGGGGTATTTTACCCTACCCCGAACCGTAAAAGTGACCCTACATTTGTATCAAATCAAAACGATACAAGATGGAGAATCAACAACATATTCATAAGAAAAAGAAAAAATCTAAAGCAAAATCAAAACAAAGAGTTTTTACAAAAAAGTTTATTGACGAAAGTGTAAACAAATTAAAACGTCTTGTTGTAAATTTTAACGAAAGAGGAGACGAACGTTTTTACGCTATAAAAGTTGACAACGAATTTTGCGTATCTAAAACCTCCAATTCAAACTATTTTGATGATTACAAAGAATTTATTGACGGGGCTACCGAATCGATAGAGGTTGTAATGTATTTCGGAAATTCTAACAACTGTAATCGTCATATATTCTATCTAAAAGAAAATTCACTAGGTAATACTCCAACTATTGATGTAGATAAAAAAATTTCTGATGCTTTAAAAAAGAAAGATCAAGACTATTTAATTCAATCCTTACAAGAACAAGTTGAACAACAAGAAGAATACATTCAACAACTTGAAGAGGAACTAGAAAAGTCTAGTTCTAAAACAGATATTCAAGGCATTTTAAAAGAAGGAGTTGCTTTGCTTGGTGCAATTAAAGGTTTACCCATTTCATCTAACACAACTCAACTATCAGGAACTGAAAGTAAATCAGATAGTGAAGTAAGCGTTGAAACTGTTGACCAAACAGAACCTAATGAAGATAAAAGAAAGTACAATACCGCATTTAATGATGTTTATGAACAGTTTGGGGATAACGGAATGAAACAAATCGTAGGCTTAATGGTTCGTGTATCAGAATCAGAAAAATTAAGAAAGGAAATTAATACACTCATTGAAAAAGATAATCAAGAAAATAAGGAGAAACAAAAGAAGTCTGGTTGAACAACTTCTCCAGTTCAACACAATTATTAATTAAAACAGTACAAATATGAATAACATTGAAATAGTTTTAAAAGCAGTAGATTACGCCATCACAAAATCAACATTAGAAGAGTTGATATACAACAATCCAAAGGCAAGAGGGCTAGAAAAAAGAGTGAGTGAACTTGCTAAAATATCACAAAAGGAGGCATTTCTATTGGTTTATGAAAAAATCAGAAAAAAGGACATGTTTGATTTGATAAAAGGAATAGAAAAAGTGAATTTGATGATAGCAGAAAGCTTGACATCAAGGAAGACAGTTCATAAAAGGTAAAATCAAATATATCTAAAAAAATGAGGTTGATTTGTTTATCACCCTCATTTAAAAAATAAAACAGCACAAATGAATTGTACTTAAAACCGTTTATCTCTTCAATTGAGGTGGACATAATCAATTTGCATTATGATTAATCGAAAAAAGAAATTATCAACACCTCAATTACCTAACGAAAGTAGAATTGCAAAAGCTAAAGAAAAGCTTAGGCAGACCTTAAGTTACGAGAAATTAAAAACCAAATCAAAGTACAAGCACTTAACTAAAGAACAGTATAAACTGTTGATTAATAATATAGAAAAATTCACTTTTTTAGCTTTGGAAGTCTATTTTAGCCTTAATACCGAATAACTACAACTAATTATTATGGGAAATTTAGAACAATTCAAATCATTCGCATCTCCTATTCAAGGAGACATAAAAGTAGGCACTAATGCTGTCATCTATACTAGAGTATCTAGTCATTCTCAAGAAGACAATACAAGTTTAGCCTCTCAAAAAAAGTATTGTGAAAATTTTGCAGAAAGAAGAGGGTTAAAAGTATTAGAATATTTTGGAGGAACTTACGAGTCTGCAAAAACAGATGACCGCAAAGAATTTAATAAAATGCTTAGCTATGTAAAACGGTCAAAAAACATAAGCTATGTAGTTGTATATTCCTATGAGCGTTTTTCTCGTTCTGGAATTAACGGAGCATCCATAGCTGATGATTTATTGAAAAAATATGGTGTAATAACTTTAGCTGTCACACAAGAATTAGATCCAACGACACCGTCAGGTTCATTTCAACAAAAGATTCTGTTTTTATTCGGTCAAATGGATAATGACCAACGTAGAGATAAAACGGTAACAGGAATGAAAGAGCTTTTAATGAAAGGCTATTATCTACATTCATTGCCCAGAGGTTTTACTAATCTAAATAAAGGAAGCAAAGCTGTTAATCAAAAAATAGTAGTAAATGAACAAGGAAAGTTATTGCGAAAAGCTTTTGAATGGAAAGCGAATAAAAATATGTCTGTTGCCGCCATTACACGAAAACTAGGCAAGCTTGGGTACCAGATTGATGAAAGAAGAATTCACGAAATTTTTAAAAATCCATTTTATTGTGGTTTATTAGTAAGCAAAATGCTACCCGGTAAAATAATACAAGGTAATCACGAACAACTTGTATCGAAAGAACTTTTTTTAAAAGTAAACAACATTGGAATAGTAAATAGAAATCATCCCGAAACACATAATTTAAATGATGTAAGCTTGCCGCTAAAGCGTTTTATGAAATGTGGGGCGTGTGATACTCCAATGACTGGTTTTCTGGTTAAAAAGAAAGGATTGTATTATTATAAATGCAGAACCAAAGGTTGTAGAACTACAAAAAGTGCAAAGGCATTACATACTGACTTTACTAAAATATTAGCGTCATTTCAAATTAATGAAGATTACCTTGAAGAAATAAAAATAGCATTAGAATTAGTTTATGATTACGCTTATAAAGAAAAAGAAGAGAATACAAGTTTAATAAAGCGAGAATTAAACAAAACTCAAAACGATATTGACACCATAGAAGAACGCTATGCTTTAGGTAAAATAAAAGAAGATATTTATAATAAATTATTAATGAAGTATGAGCGTCAAAAAAATGAAACTTTGAAAGAATTAGGAGATTGTTCAAAAAAGAGTTCAAACCTCAAAAAAGTGATGGATTTCGGCATCAAATTAGCGCTACAACCGTTACAAATATGGAAAAAAGGTAAAATGAATGCTATTTCAAATATTCAGAATTTTGTCTTCCCGAGCGGAATTATCTATAATCGAGAATTGGGTACAGTTCAAACCTCTGAAATAAATTCGTTTTTCGCTCTCATCCCACAAATAGCAAACCTTTTGGCTAAAATAAAAAAAGGGGATTCACTCAATATTGAGCAAATCCCCGCTTTGGTGAACCGCACAGGACAAAAGTAGAACCATTTTTATACTATAATTCTGCTTCTGTTTTTTTAGAGATTTTGAAGTGTTTATATCAAATTTAAAACTCAATTTGATTTAATTATTATCGAATAATAAAGAGAAAATAAGAACATCTTAATCAAAGTTTAATACCAAATTAATTTAAACATTAAGAGAACCAAAGAATGGAGTTATTATGTTAAGTGACCGCTTATTTGGGGTCATTTAACATTTTAAATATCCAAATAACTTTAATTATTATAGTTTGCTTGATAAGTGACCCCTATAATGAGGTCATTTAATGTATTAATTTAATAAGAGAATCAAAAAAATAGAGCTATTACGCTAAGTAACCGTTTATTTGCGGTCACTTAGCATTTTAAATATACAAATAATCTTAAATTATTATAGTTTGCTCCATAAGCGACCGCACATTATCGGTCATTTTGTTTGCAAATGAATAGGAGTTAAAATAAATCTAAGACTTTTAGAGGTCTATGTAAGTACTATTTTACATCAATAATTAGCTAAGTGTATCAAGTTTTACAAGACTTCTTTAACCAATCCTATTTTAAATATGTGAACCTTAGTCTTGTTAAAATTATGGAAATAAACAAGGACACACACTTATAGAATTATAATAGATGTGATACAAAAAAAAGCGACCCGAAGACCGCTTTAAAAACAAATGAAATAAGATTTTTTTTCTTGTATAAATAGACAAAATTTTAGCTACTAAAAATAATTCATTTATGATTCAGTTTTTGGATTAAATGCCATATATCCAGTAATCAAACGGTCTAACTTTTTATACTTTGCTATTACTTTTTTATCTAATACATGGTTTTCTTTTAAGGTCAATTGAAATTTGCCTATCATTCTTTTAGCAAAATGTCTTGAACGATTGAAATACGTTGAAATTTGAGTTTTATTGAATCCCAAATGTTTTTCTATTAAAACGCAAAGTAATTGTCTTGCCTCTGTTAGTTCCTTACGCTCATTAGATTCAAAAAGGTCATATTTAGTAATCTTATATACTTGGTAAACCTTTTCAACAATATACCCTACCATATTTACATCTTCCTTTTTTATTCGGTTTAGAGGGATTGTATTTAAGTATTGGCTTACTGTTTTACAACCGTAAATAGAAATGAATAGATTTACCTTGGTCATAATTTGAACATAGTCCTTTGTGACAATAATAATATGCCTTGGAATATTTGTTTGAATTAATCTTGACTTTTTCATTCTTTAAACTTTCCTATTTTATCTATACAGTTTTCCTGTTTTTGAAACTCTGAAGCTTTGTTTTCTACCTTTTTTTTCTTTATTTAAGGGGGTAATAGTTAATCCTCTTTTTTCATTATTAAGATAATCTATGTCATTTTGGTCTAAACCTACTTTTTTGTGAGCCTCAACCAACTTTACTTTACCAACCTCAAAGTTTGGAATTTTAGTATTCACTTCATCATCCCAATTTAAAAGGTTAAATTCTTCTTCTGATTTTTTAAAATCGTATTTAAGCATCTTTCTTAGCCAAGAGCCTAGTTCCTCATTAAGTTTTAGTTTATCATCTAAATTATTATCACTATTTAATTGCCATGCTTTTCGGGTAACATTGTTTATGGCAATTATTTGATTCTTTTCTGTTCCTATTTCTTGGATTGAAACCTTATATACAATTGCTGAAATTGGCTCTAAAAATTCATACTTCAACTTTACGCCATCTTTTTCTTCTTTGATAAATCCAGACTTATTGATTATTAACGATTCTTTGTCTAGGTTGGGAATTAAACGCATCAGTTTTTGATAATTGATTCTATAAAGTTCATTAAGGCTACTTATAGATTGTCGATTTACAGCTCTAATCAAATAGTCTAGTGATTTTTCTGTATTCACTAACTCGGCAGCTCTTTCTGTTGCTTTTGGATAGTCTATGTTTTCTACTTGCCCAATAACTGATATTAATTTTTCGTTTGGCTCTGATACTTCTACATTAATTAACTCATCATAGATTGTTTCATCAATCAAATTATCAGACTCTTGTATAGGCTCAAATTCCTCCTCTTCTTCAAATTCAATATAGTGTTTTTGTTTTATTAGATTTCTAAGCCATACACTTAGATAAGTATTTTGTGCCTTTTTTTCTTTAGGGTCTTCAAATTTTGGATTCAAATAATTGTCAAACACTTCATTATACGTTATTGAATTTTGAAATGTTAACGCTTCAATAAATTCATGCTTCATACTTAGCCTGATAACCATACTAGGGTCAGGAATAAAATTACCATTTTGCTTGTTGTGCTGTGATAAAATTATGTAATAACCTCTTTTGTTACTACTAATCAATTCAAGATTAAAATCCATATATCCAGTAACGCTAGATTTCCCTGTAACTTCTTTGCCCGAAAGTAACATTGGTTCTAAATCAGGCGCAAGTTTTAATAATCGCCTATAGTTTAAAAACCTTTGTTTCTGTTTGACATTTTTTGTTACTGATTTTGTCTCAATTGTTAGAGGTGGATTAAAAACAGCTCTGACTTCATTTAGGTATTCAAATGCTTTTACCTTGCCACTTTTAAGTAAATCACGAGATTTAACCCCCGATTCACTCCAGTATAGTCCTTCAAAAGCCATTATTAATGAGGCTAATTTTGGCCAATATGCCGTTAATTCAATGTCTGTTTGATTCAATAGTTCTTCTATTGAATTCTTCTTTTTGTTTGTTGTCTGTTCCATTACTATTAAGTATTTAGTTAATAGCCTTTGATTATTTAGAGTCGAAACTCTGCCAAGTAAATTCGGAAACTTGACTTTTTAATATGGATTATGCCCAAGATTTGGGCGAGCAGTTATAAGTATAACGCCAAAAAAAGTAATTTATTACATTGTAACTATAAGATGATTAGATAATAAACTACTTTGAACTATAAAACCAATACTTTGAATGGTATTGAGTAGTCTAATCAGACCATGATTATACCATTATTTAAAATGCCATTTTAAAATAGTAGTCTAACACCAATGAAATCAATAGTTACGAGTAGTATCGGTATGGTATGATTAGACCATGATTATACCATTATTTAAAATGCCATTTTAAAATAGTAGTCTAACACTAATGAAATCAATAGTTAGGAGTAGTGTCGGTATGGTATGATTAGACCATGATTACAGAGTTACATAAATTATTTATTTTGAGCAATCATAAAACTCTGGCATTAAGAGTTAATTTTAGTATTGCTTTTTATTGAATTAATAAGGTCTTCTATATTTGTACCCGTTTCATAATAATAGTATATGCCTAATTCTAATAATTTATTTTTGTAGCTAATGTCATTTGAAAATGACATTATAATTAATTTTGTGTTTGGATATTTTTGAAGAAACCAAGGAATAAATTTAGATGGTTTTTCAAGATATCTATCGAGTCTAATTATCAAATAATCAATTTTTTCATTGTCTAAAATAGGAATGAGGTCTTTAAATTTTTCTACTGAATGTATGACAGATATATTCTCAGAATAATCATTTATTAGACTTCCTAAAGAATTTCTGAATATGTTATTTTTATTGCACAGCAATACCTTAATGGAAGATTTTTCCATAATAATTTAAGTTTGTTCAAAATAGAAAATTAATACCCCATTGGCGTTTAACCAATAGGGTATTAATTAATATAAAAATAGGGTTATTTTATTGTTTTACAATCTTACCTTTACCGACACTTAAGCCCGTATTAGTGTCCACTACTTTATAAAAATAAACTCCTTTAGTAAATTCTGAGGTATTAACCGTTGTTAAATTTGTGCTAGTAATAGTTTCAGAATGTACCAATTTACCGTTAACATCAAACACACTTAATGTACCATTTGTAAGTTGGTTATAACTTAAGTTTAATGTGTTTGTAAAAGGACTTGGGTAAGCTGTTAAACTAGTAGACTCATTTTCATCTACAGTCAACAACTCTTCAATTAAAATTTGCGGTGTACCTGCGCCATTTGTAGTTTTGTAAATACCTGATGTGGTAACTGCATAGCCAACACTGTCATTAACCATACAAAAGTTATTAAAGTTAGTGTACATATTTGTACCTAAGTTATCAATTTCCATAAACCACCATGTTTCTCCACCGTCAACTGTTTTTATAGTACCGGGAAAAGCACCACTTATGTAACCAATAGAATCATCTATCATTTCAATATCTCTTAAGCCATTAAAATTCAAGTTTTTGTAAACCCAAGTAGCACCCAAGTCATCACTATATACATATTGTGTACCTGACCAAGTTTCACCAATTATTATAATTCTACCTTTATATAATATGGACTGGACTAAATGTTGATTCCCTATTATTGCAGGTATTATTGCTCCACTATTCCACGTTAAAGATTGTTCATCTAAAATAGCCCAACCACCATGACATCCCGTAAAAATACCGTTATATGAATTAAAATTCCTAATACCTGTCATTACTGGGTCTGGACTCCAAGTTGTACCACCATCATAAGTTCTTAAAAATGCTGAACCACCATCCATAAAACTAACAAAACCAGTGTCTTTATTTATAAACTGCATAGCACGCCAATCCCCTAATTGTAAATACTGATTTAATGGATCTAATCCTATCCAAGTGTTACCGTAATCTGTAGTTTTTAAAATCTCCGCCATGCAAGATACATAACCTACTGAATCATTATTTGGAAAGTCAATTGCATACATTGTCGCACCAGGATAGTCAACATTAGGAATTGTTGCAATACGCGTGGTATCCCAATTTATCCCACCATCAAACGTTCTTAAAATCACACCAAACAATGATGAATGTTGTATATTAGCAACCACAAAACCAGTGTCTTGGTTAATAAAATGAACATCTCTTATGTTATAGTCAATTAATTCAGATTGAGGAATATTTGGTGAAATTAATTCCCATTGGCTAAACGCCAATGGGGTATTAATTAAGAATAATAGATATATTAAATACTTCATATTATTGTTTTATAAATTTAGTAGAATAGACAGCTGTTCTGTCATATCCTTT
>Ga0256845_1001601_pt1 | contig 17804 bp, 13 predicted proteins | sample RiftiametaG_FD_189101 | JGI IMG/M metagenome (GOLD analysis project Ga0256845, IMG submission 189101) | Tube worm associated microbial communities from hydrothermal vent at the East Pacific Rise, Pacific Ocean - Riftia | ecosystem: Host-associated > Annelida > Integument > Unclassified ...
TGAAAGTATAAATTATGTAAATTTACAATGTGATGATTCTGGTAATTTTATTATTGGTTCAAGTGGTGAAAATATAAATACATCTAATAAATTAAATATAACTCATAGTACAAATCCACAATTACAGTTAATTCAAACTGAAAGTATAAATTATGTAAATTTACAATGTGATGATTCTGGTAATTTTATTATTGGTTCAAGTGGTGAGAATATAAATACATCTAATAAATTAAATATAACTCATAGTACAAATCCACAATTACAATTAATTCAAGCCAATGATAATTATGTAAATTTTCATATTACTGATGCAGGTGATTTAAATATTATTGTAAATAATGGTATTTTAAAATCAGATGCAATTAATTTAAATACATTTCAATTAGGAACTTCAACTATTATTAATTCAATACTAAACGAAAATGATTTAATTAGTAATGATAATTCTGCATTAGCTACACAACAGTCAATTAAAACGTATATTGATAATATAACATATTGGAAAAGAATAGGAACAACAATTGAACCTAGTATTATTAATGATCATTTAAATATTGGATCTGGTATTTTAAATACTGGACAAATTGGTGTTAATACACCATCAACGCCATATCGAAATGTTGAGATCTTAGATTCATCTAATGCACAATTAAGATTAACACATACATCAAATGTAAATTTTTCGGAATTTCAGACAGATTCGAGTGGTAATTTATATATACGAACATCAAATAATACAATTTTACCATATGCAAATAATGAATATTTAGGTTCAGATACATTACGATGGAATTTATTTACAAATAATATAATATCAAATACAATAAAATTAGGATTAACTATTGAAATTAATAAAATTCTAGATGAGGATAATTTAATTAGTAATGATGATACTGCATTAGCTACACAACAATCGATTAAAACATATATTGATAATGCAATTAGTGGTGAAAATATTTGGAACCGAACTGGAACAACAATTGAACCTAATACATCTAATGATAATTTAGATATTGGGTCTGGAAATATTAATTCAGGTAGTATTGGAATAAATATTATAGTAACACCAGCTCGTAAAGTAGAAATTTTAGATAATACTAATGCTCAATTACGATTAACACAAACAGCTGCTACTAATTATACAGATTTAAAAGTTGATTCAAGTGGAAACTTGATAATAGATTCATCAAATAATACAATATTACCAAATACAACAAATAGTAATTTAGGTTCATTATCAAAAAAATGGAATATTTTTGCAAATGAAGTTCAGTTAATGAAATTTCAAGTATCTTCAACTATTGAAATTAATAAAATTTTAGATGAGGATAATTTAATTAGTAATGATGATACTGCATTAGCTACACAGCAGTCAATTAAAACGTATACTGATAATATAACATATTGGAATCGAACTGGAATTACTATTGAACCTAAAACAGTTAATGATAATTTAAATATTGGAAATATTACAGCAGGAGCAATTCAATGTAAACGAAGAACAGCATTTGGTTGTACATCTTCTTTTTTAGCTTTACTCATAGGAGAAATTGATGGAGTTGATGGTAGTAATGGTGGATTATATGCATTTGGAAGATATGATAAATCAAATCAGCCATATACAGCTTTATGTGGATGGGATAATAATACTGACCGAAAATTATATTTTGGCGGTGGAGGATGGAATGTTCCTGATGCTAATCAATTAGAATTTTATTCAGCACCAACTTATACAGAAACAACTAATACTGGGTTATTACGATTTATAATTAAACCTAATGGTAATATTGGATTTAGCACTGCAACTCCAGCTCGTAAAGTAGAAATTTTAGATAATACTAATGCCCAATTACGATTAACACAAACAGCTACAACTAATTATACTGATTTAAAAGTTGATTCAACTGGAAATTTAATAATAAATTCTTCAAATAATACAATATTACCAAATACAACTGAAGATAATTTAGGATCAGATACATTACGTTGGGATATTTTTTCACATAATTTAAAAATTAATGGAACAATCACACATACGACTGGCAATATTGGATTTTTTGGAACAACACCAGTTTCTAAACAATCGGCATTAACATCGGCTGATGGAAGTACAGTTGATACGACTTATGGAACTGAAGAACAAGACGTAATACAAAATTTAGTAACACGTGTTGCTGAACTTGAAAGTGTATTACAGGCATATGGATTATTATCTTAATTTTGATTTTAAATAATTCTAAAAGGAAAATATAATGGCTCAAATGGAAAATAGATGGTTAACTATTATTGATAATATACCGATGAATAACCATAGAATTACAGGATTAGCTAATGGTGTAAATGCACAAGATGCAGTAACAAAAAATCAATTAGATTCTATTAATGGAACTGGAAATATAATGGCAGGATCTTCGATAGGTCAAATGATATATTGGGATGGTATTATTTGGCGTAGAACGAATACTAATGATCTTGTTTTTGATCCTTCTACTGAATATCTTGGAGTAAATGTTTCAGTTCCATTAAGACGAGTTGAAATTCGAGATACATCAGGATATTCATTGCGTATTTCTAGAAATAATTCTGTTTTTGTTGATTTTTATTGTAGTTCTAGTGGAAATTTATATTTATATCCAACTGGATATTATATTAGATTTACTAAAGATTTATATACTGATTTTTATCGAAATAATCAAACAAATACATTGTTAGGAATTGAAGTATTCGGAAATGAAGATTTAAATGCAGATTATCAAACAGCAATTGGTTATCAATCTTTATTTAATGCTGCTAATGGTCCTAGTAATGTAGCTGTTGGATATAGAGCATTATATTCTAAAAATGATGGAGAAAGAAATACAGCTATAGGAACAAATGCAATAAGACATATGACATATGGTAATAATAATGTAGCTATTGGATATAATTCAGGTGGAAGAGATTCAGATTTTTCTAATGCTAATAATAATGTATCTATTGGTTATCAAGCTGGTTATAGTATTAGAGCAAATTGTAGTAATAATGTATCTATTGGTTATCAAGCTGGTCTTGGTATTAGAACAAATAGTACTGGTAATATATTTTTAGGTTATCAAGCTGGATATAATGAACATGGATCTAATAAATTATATATAGATAATTCAACGACTACAACTCCATTAATTTATGGTGAATTTGATAGTAATATTCTTGTTTTAAATGGAACTGTTGGAATTAATACATCTAATTCATTAGTTACACAATTTGAAATTCAATCTCCAACAAATCCACAATTTCGAATAAGACAATCAACAGTTGATTATTGTGATATTGGAGTAGACACATCAGGTAATTTAGAAATAACGCCAGTTGGAAATATTGAATTTAAGAAAGATTTATTTACTGATAGATGGGCTAATTCAAGATATAATACATTAATTGGAATGGGTGTTGTTGGTAATAATAATTTATCTGGTCGATATAATACAATGGTAGGCTATCATACAGGTTATGATTTAACATCAGGACAATATAATATATTTTTAGGTTGTCAATCAGGTATAAATGTTACTTCTGGGTCTAGAAATATTTTAGTTGGACGTTATTCAGCAGAAAGATTATTATCATGTAACGATAATATTATAATGGGTTATCAAGCAGGTAGGGGTTCATCAAATTATAATTCATCACATAATAATATAATAATTGGTTATCAATCAGGGTATCGCATAAATAGTAATTCTTCAAGTAATATATTATTAGGACAACGAGCGGGATATAATTGTCAAAATTCAAATAATATATATATTGGACGGCGAGCTGGATATAATAATAATGCTGGTTCTAATAATATATCAATTGGTTATTATTCTGGGTATCGAAGTGAAGGTGATAGAAATATATTTATTGGATATAGAGCTGGATATAATGAAAATGTAAATAGTAATAGATTATATATAGATAATTCTGATACTCGAAATCCATTAATCTATGGTGAATTTGATAATAATCTACTTAAAATTAATGGAGATCTAGAAATTGAAGAAGATTTAAAACATATTGGAGATCATATTGGTTTTTTTAATACAACTCCAGTAACACAACATACAACAATATCAAATCCATCTGGTGGTTCTACGATTGATACAGAAGCAAGAGCAACAATTAATGCTTTAATTAGTTTATTACAAAATTATGGGCTTATGAATTAATAATTTAATGTGAAAGGAAATTAGATGCCAATCCAATTAAGACAAGATGAAGAATTTTATTTTAAAGGAAGATCATATCCAGAAGCATATGCAAGAATTAATGTTGTAACTTTTGATCGAATTGAACAAATATGCAATATAACATTATCAATATATGAGTCTAAAAAAACTTTTAAAATTGATTTTAAAAAGAATATATTACTAAATATTTCTAAAGTATGTCGGAATTGGTATGATGATGATAATAAATTACATTCTGATTATATTAAATATTTTGCAAAAGAATCGTTACCAAAAAATTCTAATGGATTAACGCAAGCATATATCTTTTTTATGGATAATACAACAGAAACACCAGATAAATATTTATTTAAATTATCTCAATGGGAATTTATTTTTGATGGTAATGAATAGAGGTATATATGACAACACTAAATGCAAATTTTTTAAATTATGATATTAAATCATTCAATGTTATAAATGAACAATTATGTATTAATACATATAATTCTGGGCCTATAAAGATAACACCAGAAGGATTAACATTAAAATTATCAAGTATTACAAATGCGATGTTATATGGTGAAATTGCTAATAATAAATTAGAAAACGAATATATACAATCTGATGGAACTATACCATTTGTAAATAGATTAGATATGAATAATCATAGAATTACTGGGTTAATGCCTGGTATTAATTATAATGATGCTATAAATAAACAACAATTAGATCAATTAGCAACAAATATTAAGAATACATTAGATCCAGTATTAGTTGTTAGTGTAGATCCTATAACTTTATCAAATTTTCAAACAATTGATGGTATATTAGTACATTCAGGAGATCGAGTATTAGTAACAGCTCAATTAGATGCTAATGATAATGGTGTTTATATTGTTAGTAGTTCAACATGGATTAGAGCACCAGATGTTTCTATTGGATATGATATGAATGGTAAATTTATTATGGTATTAGCTGGAATATTATATCATTCAACAGGTTGGTTATGTTCAAATAAAACAAATCCTGCAATTGTTGGTACAAATGAATTAGAAATTAATCAATTTACAGATATTAATAATGTTCAATACTTATTTGGATTAGTTTTTAATACTAATACAAATGAATTACGTGTATATACACAAGATTTAATTGATGATGGTCTAATTATAACACCAACAAAAAAAATAAAATTAAAAATAGCAGATACAAGTTTATATGTTGATACAAATGGTGTTAAAATAAATATAGATCATGGATTTAAATTAACAATGGATGGTTTATCAATTGGACTTGCAGATGGATTTGAATTTATTGATAATAAACTTACATTTAAATCTAATATACCATTACGATTAAATCAAACAGGATTATCATTATTATATAATTATGAATTTGAAATAAATGATAATAAATTAAGTATTAAATGTGGATCTGGACTTTCTAAAGACGCAACAGGGATTCATATTATAACTGGTAATGGATTAACAGTTAATCCAAATATAAGTTTAACATCGTTACTAACTAATTGGGATCTAGGAGGATTAAATACGATTGTAAATGTTAAAGACCCAGTTAATGATATGGATATTACTAATAAACGATGGGTTGAGAATAGTATATTATTATCAGAAGAATCACAGTCAATACATCGAGAAACATTCATATTATCATCAATTGATATAAATAATAAATATGTCGAATTAACACAAATTCCTATATCACAAGCTAGTATTAATTTAATGGTTATTGAAGCTCCACTTCAATTTTATAATATTGATTTTAAACAGGATATAGTTAATTTAAAAAAAATTAGATGGGATGGATTAGGTTTAGATGGAAAAGTTGCAGTTGATGATAAAATTATAATTAGTTATTAAAATAAAAATTAAAGAAGGAGTATTAAATGTCACAATTACAAGATCGATGGATTTTAAAAGATCCAAATTCATTAGAAGGAGATGGATCTGATAATCTTAGAGTTAAAGTTGATGCAGCGAATGCAATTGAAAGATCAGCAAATGGTCTTATTGTAAAATTATTAGGAATTACTAATGGCCAATTAGCTGGAAGTATTGAAAATGCAAAATTATCTGAAACATATATTCAAGCTGATGGTTCAGTAGCTTTTACAGCAAATCAACCAATGGGTGGTTTTAAAATTACTGGTATGGGTAATGGAACTGCTGATCAGGATGCAGTAACTAAATCACAATTAGATAATGCTGTGTTAGGATTAAGTTGGCTAGATAAACCTGCAAGAGTTATATCAACATCAAATATTACTTTATCAGGTACACAAATTATTGATGGTGTTACACTTGTTGTTGATGATCGAGTTTTAGTAACAGGTCAAACAACAGCATCTGACAATGGTCTTTATATTGTCGCTGCGGGAGCTTGGACTAGAGCTTCTGATTTAATTGCAGGTTCAGAAGCTCAAAATAAAACATTATTTGTATCTGAAGGTACCATGTATGCAGATACACCATGGACATGTACTAATAATAATGGTTCTGATATTGTTGGAACTGATGATTTAGTATGGGTTCAATTTGGTTCAAGTGCAATTACAGCTGGTGATGGTATTGATAAAACTGGAAATACAATTTCAGTTGATGTCACTGATATTATTGGTAATGGATTATCAGAAGTATCAAATGATATTGTTGTTTTAGCTGAAGATGTATCAATCTTAGTAAGTGCATCTGGTATTAAAGTAAATCCTTATTGGGGTTTAGAATTAGATGTCGTAAATGGTTTACGAGTTAATGATTATAATGGTATTACAGTAGATGCTAATGGTGTTAGTGTAACAGCATATAATGGTATTACAGTAGATACTAATGGTGTTAGTGTTAATGTTGGTAATGGTTTAACTAATACTGGAGGTTCAGGATCTTCAGTAACATTAACAGCATTAACTACTGATTGGAATATTGGGTCATCAGCTACAATAACAGGTATTAGTGATCCAGTTAGTAATTCTGATGCTGTTAATAAATTATGGGTTGAAAATTTAATTAATACTGCAGCTTCTAAACGTGATGTTGAACAATTTACTTTAAGTGCTTCTGATATTACAAATAAATATATAACATTATCTGCCGTTCCAGAAACAGCAGCAGACACAGTATTAGATGTTAAAGGGGCACCAGATCAAGATTATGGATCAGATTTTCAGATGGATGGTACAAATACTGATAGATTAACTTGGGATTCTTTAGGATTAGATGGTATTCTTCGAGCTGGAGATAAATTTACAGTTATTTATTCAGCATAATTTAAATTGTTAAAAGATTAGTTTTAATAGTTTAAAATTATTAAAACTAATCTTTTTAATATGGATTAAAAATATGAAATCAAAAATTTATTGTTTATTATTCTTATTTTTATTAATAACTTCAAATTGTTTAGCAATTAAAAAAGAAAATATACTTATATTATATACACAAGATTTTACAGATAATTATATAGCAAGTAATGTAATTAATGGGATTACAGATGGATTTTCAGATTCAGAATATATAATTAGAGTATTAAATCTTTGTTATTTAATTAATTGTAATGATATTTTAGATATAGATATTAATAAAAAATTTCAATGGGCATTAAATTTACATTGTAAATATATATTTATTTTATTTGATAATACATATCGATTTTTAGTCCAACATAGATTATATACAAAACTTAATTCAGATATAACATCTACTATAATTATATTTGGATTAATGCGAGATCCAGAACAATATGTATATACTGTCGGAAGTCTTTATGATATAAAAATATTTAAAAAAAACAGTGAATATATTCATTATGATGATCAAATGAATAAATTAGTTTTCGAATCTAAATATCTTCATAATTCTCAATTAGATAAATATTATGATAGTACTAAATTATATTATTTTTTTATATATTGGGATGCTTTAAAAATGATTAATGAATATGTTTGTAAACTAAATAATAATATTGTAATATATGTATTATATAATAATTTAGATTATCAATCTGTTAGATTTTTACATATGTTAATTCATCAATATAATATTTCAAAATATAATGATTTATATACATTTAAATCTATTAATATACAATCTGTTAACGATTTATTAAAATATTTAAAAGATAATATTAGATGTAATGTACATAATATTATATATAATACTATAAATAAATTAGAATATTCATTATATAGTATAGATATTAATAGTTCTGAAATATGTCGTTTAATATATAAATCAAGGATAAAATGTAAAATAACATCTATTAATAAACAAGATATTAATCGATTTAATATGTTTAGAACAATAGTTATTGATTGGTATGAGATGGGAAAAATGTTAGCAGATTTTATAATAAAAAATAACATTAATAAAATTAAAAAAGTTTATAGTATTAAATATGATGTTTGGGAGGAATAATGTCTTTTACATCTATTATAAAAATGATATTTAAACGAAAAATATTATTATTAATTATTGGAATAATTATATTTATTATACCACAAATAATAGATCAATATAGATATAATTATCTAAATAAAGATATAATATTTAAAAAAAAATTAATAGTAAGATCAATTTCTGTTGATGATATAAGTATTACATGTAGTAAAGATAAAAAATATGTAATAATTATACGAAAATCAATGACTGATGGGTTTAATATTAAATTATATAAGGTTGATTAAATGTATGAAATAGCTCAATCATTTGTCTCTTTAATAGGTTTAGCAATATTAATAATAATATTAATTGTAATAATAATTATGCCTAGACTTATAAAAAAAGAAGAACAAAAAAAAGAAAAAATATCTACTGATGTTGATACTAATCAAATATTAATTTCTATTGAATCATTATTTGAACATCATTTAAAAAAGATAGATATTATAACTGAATTACTTAAAGATTGGAGTACTAATAGTGATAATATACTTAAACAAATGAACACATTACAAGAAGAGATTAAGATTCAACATCAAGTATATCAACGACTTTTTGAAATTAATAAACTTTCTCAAGATCAAATTCCAACATCGAGATTGAAATCATTTAAAAAATTAGATCAAATAAAAACGATTTTAGGAGATACAATAAGTGAATAATTTTAGTAGTTTAGATTCGATAATAATGATGCAGGATAATATACATCAAATGTCTAATATTAGTCAATTATTAGTACATAATATCTCTCTAAGTATTAAACAATTGCAGCCTAAAGATAGATGTATTATTAATTCATTATATAACGAGTTATATATGAAATTATTAGGAATAATGAATTTCTTAACTAATCCTGATTTTAAAGAAAAATTAGCAATTAAGAAAATTGTAGAAAATATGTTAGAATGTAATATATTAATAGAAGAAACAGAATGTAAACGTATATTATTATTTAGAGAATTATTAAGACAAATATATTCAAAAAATTCGTTAAATATTCTTGATTGGAATATTAAATATTCATTATATTCACAAAATGTTTTTAAATATTTTCAATTAATTATAGAAGATATTCTTTTATCAATGTATTCATTACGAATAAGTTGTAAGCTATATAAGAATCATTGTGGAGATAAATGTATTGATGAGTGTAAATTTAATAATATATATACTAAAAATGAAATAGTATTATTTATTACTGCAGAAACATTTGATCTTATTAATACTATTAAAAAATATATTAATGTTTGTAAAGAATATATTTTTGAAAAAGAATTAAATCTTATTTTAGATTTTAAAATAATAACATCAGCGTCAGATAATATTAAACATATTTCATTAGATTCTGATTTTCTAATATTTTGTAATAAACAAAAATATTTTAAACATATTATTATTCATAATACTGGATATGTCGATTATACAATGGATTTTGATCAATTATTTGAATCTATAAAAAATAAAAAAATATTAATTACAAGTTTAAATAATAAAAAATAAGGAGAATTAATGCAATATATGACTATCGATCTTACAACAAATATAACAAGTAAAAGATCGAATTTATTGTTACAAGAATCCTCAGCATTTTTTAAACCATCACACTTTAAATTAAATTATGGTGAATATTATGAATTCGATTCAATAAATTATAAATATAATTTTAGTAATGGATTTTATGTTTATAAAGATATTGCAAAATGTTATAATTATATTCATACATATTTAGTTGATTGTGAACCTTTTATTATTAAAAGGGATCGATATTATGTTGAATCTTTTAAATGTATGGGTGAGATTGAAATAACAGCAAAATCATTATATGATTTTCATTGTGATTATGTAAATATTATTAAATTCGCATTAAATAAATTATCATTAAGAAAAGAATTTTTTATATATTTCAATAAATATAAATTTGAATTAAATTATGATTTTGTTGTGGCATTTTTATGTTATTTTAAAAATAATAAACTATTAGATATACTATTCGATTATACTGGAGAATTTGAATATCCTGAATTATTATTGAATATTTGTACTCGAACAATCAATCAAAGAGATAAAAAATTAAATTATATCATAAATTATATTAATAAATATCCAAATGAGCAATTAATACATGATTTTTTAATAAAATTCCATGTGAATCCAATTCCATATATAGATCAGATTAATAATGAAGAATTATATTTAAATTTAGCACAACATTATAATGTATTACGTGATATTAATAAAATGTCATCTGATAAAGGTAAATTCTTATTTGCTCATAGATTTGGTGGAAAACCGCAAGTACAAAGTGAAAAATATTCTTTTTTAACAGCAAAAAAAATAAGTCCAAATAATATATTATCAGATAATATACAATCTTCATTATGGGCTTATAAATGGGCAAGTGAAGTTAAAACTAATATTACACATATGCGTCAAATTATTTTTAATAATATACCAAGTAATTGTATAGAACGCCCAAGACGTGAATATTATGATAATAATGCTGTATATGCAATATTATTTGCAGCAATTGTTGATCAAATAACACCATCACATCCATATTATAATCAATATTTAACTATAATTAATACAACATGTTTACATATAAAAGCAATGTTTTTATGGTTATATTATATTGATGCAACTCCAATTGTTAATTTTTTTTATTTAATAGATCAAACAGATGTTGGGTCTACTGGACCTATATCGCATTATCCAAAATTAATATCAGATGAAGAACAAGGATGGATTGTATTATTAAATGCTTTTTATGGACCTTTTGTTAAGACAGAATTTAATGTAAAATATGGTAGAGATTATAATATTTTAAAACATATAACTAATCCATATTATTCAACTGAACAATTTAGATTATCAAAAGATGCAAATCCACAGTCATCATTAAATACTATTTTAACATATCAAGATTCAGCTGATATAAGTCAATGGATTTACGAATACGTTAAAAATCAAACAGCTGCAACAGGAATTACATCTCAATTAAGTAAGTTTTTAACAGATCCTTATTGGAGAATGCAAACCGAATTTTTAATTCAAAAAAAAATAATACCAGGTCAAGCTTCATGAAAGGGCATTTCAGCCCTTTCATGTTTAGAAACTTGAATATTTAAGATCTTCTTTGATTAATTCAAGTTTCTTTTTACGTCCCATTCCGATTTTTGGGATCATATTAGAAATTAAAACTTTATCGTTAACTCGTATTTTTAATTCGTATTCTTCTCCCGCTTCATATTGCTTATAGCAGAACTTACTGTTATTAGCTATAAATTCCTCCAATGTCATGTTTAGAGTTCTTTTCTCTTCTTTTTTATTTGGTTTGGTATTTGTGATATTAGCTTTCATCTGATTCTTAATATCGCAATTTCTTTTGATTGATCTATTAACTCGGTCACAGAAGTTCACAATACTATAGGTATTGTAAAATCCTGAGATCTTAATTTTATAATTTACTTTTTGTTTAGATACCTCACAAAAGTGGATAGTCAGCCCAGATTCCATTAACGGTAATAACACTGGCAAGGCTTCTTTCCTTATCGATATTGTACTTGTTTCAAATTCTCCGGTTAATATCATTTTCTCCTCCTTTTTATCAAGGGTTTATATTATTTATATAATATCTATAATTATAATTTAAAAATAACATTTAATAAAGGATGTAAATATGATCATTGTTGGTAAAGAATATAATGGTGTTGTATTAGAAGCTGCTGGTTGGAATATTGAATCAATGTATAAAGTTCATCTTCCAATATTATCCCAAATTTTAGGAGAGTCAGAAGGAATTTGGGTTAAAAATCATATACATAAAACAAACTGGCAATATTTTCCAATACAACCACAAACAGATGTAGTTGTTAAATTTTTTCGTCCAGATATTAATTCTGGGTATATTGATCGAATTTTATTTGATAACGTTATTAAACATGGTGGGTTAGGTGATGTTGGTATAATTGGTAATATTGATACAAGTGGATCAACTGGTGGTGATGAAAAAGAAAAAAATTCAATACCATTTAATTCACAAGGAGATAGAGATAATACATATCAACTTTTGAGAACACCTATTCAAAATCATATTCTTATATTCAATGAAGAGACAGTTGGAGATCCATTACCACCAAATTCAATACATTTATATTATTTTAAAGATCGTTCTAGATTAGTATTAGATGAAACTGGATGGAATTTTAATACACAAGATTCATGGAATCAAAAAATAGCATTAGATAAAATTATTGACATTGGTGATAATAAATTTGAGAAAGTAACAAATTCAATACAATTAAAATCTGGTGGAGAATCAAGGGAAAGTACTCATTTCGGAAAACATATTAGAGTATTAGAAGGATCAATATTTATGGAGGCTAATGATGATTCCATTCATTTATTAGCTCATTCTGATAATGGAACAATTAATATGGTATCTAATTATGCAGTATCATTATCTGCATATAGTGATAATGCTCAATTTGTAATTGAATCTGGTAATATTTTACGGATAGCATCAAAATGTGAAACTTCAATAGTTTGTAAACGTGATGTTATTATTGGTAGTGGATGTCATACTGTTGTCGGTGGTAAAAAAACACTTGTATTGGCGTCAGATAAAAAGACTATTATTAAGTCACCTAAAACGATTGTAGAAGGTAATATGAATATAAAAGGTACTCTTGTTGCTGGAAATGTTAATGGTATTGTTGTAGGAGAAATAACAGGAACAGCTAATGTAACTGTTGATGGTGTTGTTCAAGCAGCACCAATATCTGGAAATTTCACAGGAAAAATATCAGATAAAAATTCAGCCCCAATTGAAGAATCTGAATATGTTGGAGGATTAATATCTGAATATTATCAAAAAGTTGAACCTGAAATATTTGATAATATTGAAGATGATTTAATAGGAGACCTTCAACTTACTGATTTTATGATAGTTCCAATAGAGGATGAAGAGGATGATCCTAAACCATGTGAATGTAAAGATGAATATCCAAAGTTTGATATAACACCAATTTCACCAAATCAAAATGCTGAACAAATATCAGAATATTCATGCGAATTTGTTCGAGATATAATATTTAAAAAAATAAAAGTACCAAATATTATTGAATCAAATAATGATAGTGGAGAATCAGTTAGTGAAAAAGAACAATTACAAGAACAACAAAATCAAAATAATATATTTGATTATAAAATAGAAGATCAACCAGATGATTCTGATGAAGAATCTAATGGAGAAAAAACATATAATGCACAATATATATATAATGAAACTGATTTTCAGCAATTACAAAATAAACAAGCAAAAAAATTAACGCAAATAACAGCATTAGTTGCAGAAGAAGCATTCGTGCCTGAACCTGACTATTTAAAATTTGAAAATTAAATTTTTGGGATATTATAAGATGAAAAATAATTTTTAAGAGGGGAATATTTTGGTTTTTAAATGGGATTAATATATGATAATTTCTGAATTAAAAAATGAATTGAACACATCATTAAATTTTATATCAAATCAATTATCAAGTTTAAATATAACATTGAATGATATATGTCAAATTATGGTTTATATAACAAAAGTATATATTGTTTGCAAACCACAAAATATTGAAATAAAATCCGAACTTGATAGAACACCATGTAATATTGATTTTGATTTAGTTATAGACTATCTCAATAATGATGTATTTAAACGATATAATAAATTATTACAGTATATTAATGATTTTCAAATGGATCATTATATATTTTATGATAAAGAAACATCAATAGTACAAACATATACAGATACAGCTATTATAAAATATAGAGATAAATATTCAAAAATAATGAAACCAATACAAAAATCGTTAGATTTATATATGGATGATATAGAAATTGAGGAAGAATCAATATTTACAACATGTGATGCAATTAAGTCAGTTCATGATATTGCAATTAATTTACATCAAGCTTATTTTAATCCATATTGTTATATAAAAACAACAAATCAAACCCCAGAAGAATCATTAAATGAGATTAAAGATGTATTAATAAATAAATATCAAGAAAAATTTCAATTATTAATTAATAGATTTATAATGAAACAAATAGATCTTTGGAATCGAATTGAATTAATTAAATCTGAATTTATTAAAGCTTGGAAAATTATTATTTGTTTATTAAAACATACATATATTGGAGTTAATCCATTTATTCATAGATATTCAAAATTACAACGAATATATAATAATCTTATTAATAATCTTTGTAATGAAATTGCATTACGGATAAATATGCAATATCAATTTAATATTGATTTATTAAATACATCAATATTAAAACATGTTATAATAAAAAAAATTCCACCATTATTTGGTAGGTTAAATGGAATACAAGATCATGAAACTTTTTTTTCAGGGTATATGACATATGAATCTTTACCAATTGTTAAAATAAATTTGCCGTTAAATAAATTAGAAGAAAAAGAATATGATATTGTTATTAATGTTATAAATAGTAAAAATATTTATTTACAATCAAATAACAATAGATATAATTTTAAATTTAGAAATTCAAATCCTAAATTACATAATACAATAAATGAATTTTTTGATATAACATTAACATATGAATCTCTTTGGTTTTTAACAAGCCAACTATATAATAAATTAAATCATAAAATAGATAATAAATCAATAAATATTATATATACTTATTTAAATAATTTAGATATAATTCAATTTATTAATTTTTCATTAGGAAGGTCAGCTATTAATTTTAAAACAGTTTATCAAATGGGTGAATTTATTATATATATGGTTTTTGCTTCATATTTTAAAATAGGAACTCAATTATTTGATAATTATGATATTTTAAATACATGTAGATGTATTTCAATTTATATTATTGATAAATTATTAGGATATAATATTAATAATATGGATAATACATCTATGGTTAATATCGTTATTGAATTAAAAAATTGTTTAGAACAAGCAAATTCATTAGGAGCAACTAATATAAATTCAGATTTTGATTTAATTTGGTGTTTAACATCAACAATTACTCCTATTATTGATAGAGAAAAAGAAAGATTAACAAGAATAATTTCTCAAAATCCAGAGTATTTCAATCAAATGAAACATGATTATTCAGTTATTTGTAATTTTTAAAAAAAATAAAAAATCAGGGAAATTTTTATATTTTATCTTAATTTATTAATTTTCTAATAAGTAAACAAATTTAATATCTAAAAAATTTTAGATTCAAATTCATCATGTGATCTAATTTTTAATTATGATGAATTTGAACCTAAGTTTAATTGTGTAAAAGTTCTTTAACTTCTAAAAAGCAATGGATCACCTATAGAGGATTATTCTTTTGGCATTTCACCATTACTAGTCCTCTAACTAGTAAGTTTTTTCCATTGGTTTGGATAATTTACGACCTATATTATCCGAACGGTATTAACGCACAATTAACATTAATATCTATTATATTAATATCTATAATGATATTTTTAATCATAAATCGAATTATATAGATATAATAAATTTTATTTGATTGTAATTGTATATGTTTTTAAAATTTAGATATTATTTTTGTTAACCTAAATTTTAATATTTTTATATTAACCAGTTTAAACATTAATAATATTATATCTTAAGTCGTGAAATTTTACCATTATATAATCTTTTTTAAGTAATTAATAAATTGTATTAATATCTGTAATAAATTTAATCGTAAATAAAATTTATAACATACCATTTTTTAGATGAATTACAATATTTAACCATTAAATAAGCTGACCATGATGGATTTCCAATTTTACATTTAGATATAAACTCTTCAGCCCATTTACGATCTGAGTCACAATATTTAACCATTAAATATGCTGACCATGATGGATCACCAACTTTACAATTAGAAATAAAATCTTCTGCCCATTTATGATTAAAACCACAATTTTCAACCATTGAATATGCTGTATATGATGGATCTCCAACTTTACAATTAGATATAAAATCTTTAGCCCATTTCTTATCTGAACCAAAATCTCTAACCATTAAAAATGCTGCATATGATGGATCTCCAACTTTACAATTAGATATAAAATTTTCAGCCCATTTTTTATCTAAGCCACAATTTTCAACCATTGAATATGCTGTATATGATGGATCTCCAACTTTACAATTAGATATAAAATCTTTAGCCCATTTCTTATCTGAACCAAAATCTCTAACCATTAAAAATGCTGCATATGATGGATCTCCAACTTTACAATTAGATATAAAATTTTCAGCCCATTTTTTATCTAAGCCACAATCTCTAACCATTTGATAAGCTGCATATGATGGATCTCCAACTTTACAATTAGATATAAAATCTTCAGCCCATTTCTTATCTGATCCACAATATTTAACCATTAAATAAGCTGTATGTGATGGATTTCCAATTTTACAATTAGAAATAATATTTTCAGCCCATTTCTTATCTGAATTACAATATCTAACCATTAAATAAGTTGCATATGATGGATTTCCTATTTTACAATTAGATATAAAATCTTCAGCCCATTTAATATTTGAGTTGCAATATCTAACCATTTGATAAGTTACATATGATGGATCTCCAACTTTGCATTTAGAAATAATATTTTCAGCCCATTCAATATCAAAATTACAATATCTAACTAAATTATAAACAGCTAATGAAGGATTACCTTCTTTAGCTTGTTCAAAATATTTCATTACTTTTGGTTTAAGATAACCAAAATTGTTTCCAAATTCTTTCCAACACCAGTTATTTTCAATTATTGAAATATCTGCTGATGAATCTAAATATTTAATTAATTTTTTACCAAAATTACAATTAAATCGTTCTGGACATTCTAACATAATAATTTCCTTTTTAATTCTAGATTATTATAAAATTAGATTGTAATTGTATATGTTTTTTGCATTAATTGTTTATTTTCTTTTATAATCATATTTAAATATTTTTTTGCTATTTGTAATTTTATAATTAAATTAATAATATCTTCTCTTTCAATGTGTTCATTAAAATTTATACGAATCTCTTTATTACTTTTTGAATCAAACCATAAAAGTTCAAGAGGTTGATTTTGAATTACATAGTATTTACTATTATAATATTTAACATC
>Ga0256845_1001602_pt1 | contig 17802 bp, 13 predicted proteins | sample RiftiametaG_FD_189101 | JGI IMG/M metagenome (GOLD analysis project Ga0256845, IMG submission 189101) | Tube worm associated microbial communities from hydrothermal vent at the East Pacific Rise, Pacific Ocean - Riftia | ecosystem: Host-associated > Annelida > Integument > Unclassified ...
ACAGAGAAGTTAAGCCCATTAGCGCCGATGGTACTGCATTTGTGGGAGAGTAGGTCGTTGCCTTTTTTATTCTAAACTTGATTTAGAATTGTAAATCCTCAGTCTTTTTTAGATTGAGGATTTTTTTGTTTTAATCTGAAATGAATTAAGCAGTTCTAATGTTATTAAAAAATATACGTAATATTTCTTCTATAAATAAATCTCTCTAGTTATTATGAGAAAATATAAAGAATAGCATAGTTTTTATAATCGTAAAAACATGGCAGAATCTTAAATGTAATAAATAGTATGAAGTTATATTAAACAAAAAATCCCGTAAACAATGAAGTTTCGGGATTTTTTTGTGGTACCTCCAGGAATCGAACCAGGGACACATGGATTTTCAGTCCATTGCTCTACCAACTGAGCTAAGGTACCTCGCAAAGCGGTTGCAAATATATATTCATTTTTATTATTCGCCAAAGAAAGTAACAAAAAATTAAATCATTTTATTTTATTTATTTGTTATATGATTTCAATCATATTATTAAGTTAAATAAGAATAATTATTGTTTTTCATTTTGTAAATTTAACGTTTTGATAAGTAGGTATGAATTTAATTATAGATGTTGGCAATTCGTTTGTTAAACTTGCTGTTTTTAAGGATAGTAAATTGAAACGAAAAGATGTTATTAATCTTAATGATATTTTGAAGCATATTGATTCTCTAAAGCAGAAGTATAAATCAATAACTAAATCTATTATTTCGTCTGTAGGTAAATTAAAAGATAGCGATATCAGTTATATAGATAAACGTTTTGATTTATTGGTATTGAACTTTAATACTAAGTTGCCTTTTAAGAATAGTTATAAGACCCCAAAAACTTTAGGAATAGACAGAATCGCTTTGGTTAGTGCCTCTGTAGAACAATTCCCTGATAAAAACGTGCTAATTATAGATGCCGGAACTTGTATTACATACGATTTTGTAAACACTAAAAATGAATATTTTGGTGGAGCTATTTCTCCAGGAATACGTATGCGTTATCAATCTTTAAATAATTTAACTGCCAATTTACCGTTATTAGAAACGGAAACTCCAAATAATATTATAGGAAATTCAACAGAATCTTCAATACATTCAGGGGTTATACATGGCGTTTTAAAAGAAATTGATGGTGTTATTGGTGACTATGAACAAAAATATTCAGATTTAACAGTTATTTTAACAGGAGGAGATGCTAATTTCTTGTCTAAGCAATTAAAAAGTAGCATATTTGCCAATTCTAATTTTCTTTTAGAGGGACTGAATTTTATTTTACAATTTAACTCAAACTAATGATAAAAAAACTTGTAATAGTTTTTATTGCTGTATTTGCAATTCAAGGTAATGCCCAAGAAGGCACAGTTTCACCTTATTCGTTTTACGGTATTGGAAGCCTTAAATTTAAAGGTACAGTAGAAAACACAAGTATGGGCGGATTAAGTATTTATACAGATAGTATACATGTTAATCTGCGTAATCCAGCATCTTATGCGGGAGAGAATTTAACAATGTATAATAAAGAATCTAGACCAGTTAAGTTTTCTGTTGGAGGAAGTTATTCTAGCGTAAATTTAAAAAGCGCTACAGGTAGCGATAAGGCTTCAGCATCAACTTTTGATTATTTAGCGTTATCTATTCCTATGGGTAAATTTGGTTTTGGTTTTGGAATAATGCCATATTCTTCTGTTGGATATAAATTAGAGTCTGTTAATGAAAGCGGAGCTATTTTAAATAGATTTAGAGGCGAAGGTGGTGTTAACAGAACGTATTTAGGATTTGGTTATATGATAACTAAAGGATTAAGTATTGGTATTGATGCAAATTATAATTTTGGTAACATACAGAATAATACTATTGAGTTTGTATATGATAATGATGGAATACTTACTCAATATCAATCTCGAGAATCTAATAGATCAGATTTAAGTGGATTAAATTTTAATTTAGGGTTATCATATAGAACAATGCTAAATGAAAAACTAGAGTTTGTTTCTGGACTTACATTATCGCCAGAAAGTAATTTAACTTCAAAAAATGAACGATTATTTTCAACGATAACAATAAGTGGTGCAACTGGTCAAGAATTTGTTGTAAATACGGTTGAAGTTGATTTGGATGCAATTGGTTTAAAAGAAACAGAGTTAATATTACCGTCTAAATTCTCGTTTGGAGCTGGAATAGGGGAGCCAAGAAAATGGTTTTTAGGAGCAGAATATACATCACAAAAAACAAGTAATTTTTCTAATGCATTGTATAGTAGTAATGCTACAGAATTTGAAGATGCTTCAACTATTTCTTTTGGAGGTTTCTTTATACCGCAATACAATGCTTTTAATGGGTATTACAAACGTATCGTTTATAGAGCAGGTTTACGAATTGAAAAAACAGGATTAAAGATAAATAATGAATCGATAAAAGAGTTTGGCATATCTTTTGGAGTAGGATTACCAGTTGGAGACGTCAGATTGCTTTCTAATGCAAATTTAGGATTCGAAATTGGTAAACGAGGAACAACAAATAGTAACCTCATTCAAGAGGATTTTGTTAGCTTCAAATTAAGTTTATCTCTGAACGACAGATGGTTCAACAAAAGGAAATATGACTAACACGTAAATTATCATCATGAAAACAAAAATTACATTATTTATTGCAATACTCTTCTTAGGACTTAATATAAGTTTTGCGCAAACAGACCCTGAAAAGGATATGATAGATTTATCATTGATGGATCAGTCTGTTAAAAGCAAAAATTTTGATGCTGCTTATACTCCGTTTATGGAGTTAAGAGAAAGAAATCCTAAATATAGTAGAGCTATATATGCAAGTGGAGAAAAAATTTTAAAAGATAAAATCAAAAAATCTACTGATGCAGATAAAGTAGCTTTTGTTAATGATTTAATTAAGTTATGGGAAGAAAGAGCAATACATTTTGCTAGTAAAACTAAAAAAGGAGAGTATGCCGCAAAAGCAAGCCAACTAAAGTATGATAATAGAAAAGCATTAAATTTAACTAAGACAGAGTTGTATAATAGTTTTGATGACGCTTATACTTTAGATAAAGCAACGTTTACAAATCCACAAAGTTTATATACCTATTTTTCTTTAATGGTAGATTTGTTTGATGCTAAAGAAAAATCTGCAAAAGAATTATTTAACAAATATGATGATGTTGTAGAGAAAATTGAAGAGGAAGTTAAAAATTATTCTGAAAAACTTAATAAACTTGTTGCAAAAGATTCTACAGGGGCTACTTTAACAAAAAGAGAGAAAAGCATTAAAAGATCAAGTGAAAGTTATTTAAAAAATTACGATTTAATTTCAGGTAATATTGATGCAAAACTAGGTATAAGAGCAGATTGTTCAAACTTAATTCCATTATATGAAAGAGGCTTTGAGGAGTTTAAAAATGATGCTGTTTGGTTAAAACGTGCTGTAAGCAGAATGTTTAATAAAGAATGTACAGATGATCCGCTATACATTAAACTTGTAAAAGCATATGATGAAACTGCTCCATCAGCAGATACAAAATACTTTGTTGCTGGATTATTATTAAAAGATGGCAAAGAAACGGAAGCTATTAGTTACTTTCAACAATCATTTGATTTAGAAACTGATTCTTTCAAGAAATCAAAATTAGCATATAGAATTGGTTTAATTCTTAAAAAGAAAGGAAGAAAAGGTAAGGCAAGAGGATATTTTAGAAATGCTTTAAAGCTTAATCCATCAAATGGACGTCCGCATATAGCAATAGCTGCTATGTATGCATCTAGTGCAAATAGATGTGGAGACACTAACTTTAATAAAAGAGCGGTGTATTGGTTAGCTGCTGCTGAAGCTAAAAGAGCTTCTCGTGTAGATCCTACATTAAGAAAGGCTGCTGCGCAATTTGCGGCAAATTATTTATCTAAAGTACCATCAAGAGCTGAGATTTTTAGTGGAGATATGTCAGGAAAAGTAATTAGAATTGGTTGTTGGATTGGAGCTTCGGTTACAGTGCCAAAAATTTAAATGACAATAACACATAAACATAAAATACTAAATATAGTCACAGTAATTACTGTGACTATATTTTTTTCGTGTAAAGACAACTTTAAAGAAGTACAACAAATTGGTATATCAGAAAATGAACCTATTGGTGTTGCTGAAAATATTAATTTAAAATATACAGATTCTGGTAAGGTTAAGGCTGTTCTTATAAGCCCAAAAATGCTAGATTATTCTAATAGAGATTTTCCTTTTAGTGAATTTCCAGAAGGAATAGTACTTGATTTGTTTGATGATGAAAACAAATCGAGTGTCATTATTGCAGACTATGCTATTATTTATAATGAAACAGACCTGATTGATTTACAAGGTAACGTGAAAATAACAACACAAAAGAAGGATACTTTGTACGCAGAACAATTATTTTACGACCAGAAAAAAGAATGGTTATTTACCAATAAACCAGTGAAATTTAGAACGGGTTTAGATTTAATACATGGTAATGGTTTCGATTCTAATACAAAATTTACAAATGCAGAAGTGCTTGAAGTGACAGGACTTATTACCATTGATGAATAATTAAGAATATTTAAAATTTCGCTTTCCAATTTTAATTATCTTTACAGCACAATAAATTATCAAATGAAATATTCTAAAATTTTTCAATACGCTTATTTAGTTTTTGGCGCACTATTTTTATATGATGTTATAACAAAATATATGAATACAGGAGTTATTGCTTATGCATCATTATTACTTGGTTGTACAGCTGTTTTTATGTATTTCTTTAGAAAAAAGTTTAATAGAAGATTCGATAATAAAGACAACTCAAAATAAATGAGTCTTTATGTAATTATTATAATTGTATCATTAATTCTTTCCGCTTTTTTTTCGGGCATGGAGATTGCCTATATATCTTCAAACAAAATTCATATAGAAATTGAAAAGAAGCAAGAAGGATTTCTTTCAAAAACATTAAGTAAACTTACAGAAAAACCATCAAAATTTATAGCAACTATGCTTATTGGAAACAATATAGCTTTAGTGATTTATGGGTTTTTTATGGGTGATTTATTAGTTAATTGGTTTCAATCGATGTTGCCAACATCATCAGCTTTTTTAAACTATATACTAGATGATTTAAGTTTGCTTTCCCAAACCGTTATTTCTACACTAGTTATTTTAATTACTGCTGAGTTTTTGCCAAAAGTATTTTTTCAAATTTATTCAAACACATTAATTAAAGTTTTAGCATTTCCTGCATATGTATTTTATGTGTTGTTTTCTTTTATTTCAGATTTTGTTATTTGGATTTCGGATTTTGTTCTAATTTTTTTTTTAAAAACAGAAGGCGACCAAATACAATCGGTATTTACAAAAGTGGAGTTAGGAAATTACATAAGTGAGCAAATGGAATCTGTAGGAGAACAAGATGAAGTTGATACGGAAATACAAATTTTTCAGAATGCATTAGAATTTTCTGAAGTTAAAGCTCGAGAAGTTATGGTACCTAGAACTGAAATAATTGCTGTAGAAATTAACGAATCTGTTAAAACACTTAATACATTGTTTACAGATACAGGTTGCTCAAAAATTTTAGTATACAAAGAAACGGTCGACGATATTTTAGGTTATGTGCATGCTTTCGAGTTGTTTAAAAAGCCAAAAACCATAAAGTTAGCTATGTTTCCTGTAGAGTTTATTCCAGAAACGGTGCTTATTAAAGATGTACTAAATGTGCTTACTAAAAAGCGAACAAGTATGGCAGTGGTTTTAGATGAATATGGTGGGACTTCTGGAATTATGACGGTTGAAGATATTGTGGAAGAACTATTTGGGGAAATTGAAGATGAACATGATTCGGTTGATTTAATTGAAGAAAAAATTAATAATACGACATATACGTTTTCTGCACGTTTGGATGTAGATTATATAAACGAAACCTATAAATTGAATCTTCCAGAAGACGAAAATTATGAAACTTTAGGAGGTTTAATAGTGAATCATACAGAAGAAATCCCATCGCAAGAAGATGTTGTAGTTTTTGATGTATTTCAGTTCACAATTTTAGAAGTATCAAACACGAAAATAGACTTAGTAGAACTTAAACTTTTACAAGAAGATTAGTTTACTTAAGAATTAAGTAATTAATGCGACTTTCTTCTTTTATTATTAAGTAGAAAATGGTAATTTCGCGCACTGTGTTTTATTACTTTTTTAATAAAACCAATTATAATTATCAAATAAAAAAATTCATATAACAAATGGCAGTTTTAAATAAGATTAGACAACGTTCACTATTTTTAATACTAATAATAGCATTAGCGTTATTCTCTTTTGTATTAGCAGATTTATTTAAAAACAGTGATGCGCTTACGTCAAAATCACAGAATATTGTAGCTACAATTAATGGTAAAGACATAACTCGTGAAGATTTTTTACAAAAAGTTGAAGTAGCACAAAAACAAGCTGGAGCAACAGCAACAAATACACAAGTTATAAATCGTATTTGGGAGCAAGAAGTTAGAGAAGCTGTTATGAATACGCAATATGAAGAATTAGGTATTTCGGTAGAGAAAGATCAAATGCGGGATTTGTTAAGAACAGCGTTAGCTTCAAGTCCAGAGTTTTTAAATGAAGCGGGTTTATTTGATGAAAATAAAATGAACGAATATATTGCTAACTTAAAAGAAACATCTCCTGTTGGTTACCAAAGTTGGATTAATTATGAAAACCAATTAGCTTCAAATGCTTTACGTCAAAACTATTTTAATATGGTTAAAGCGGGTTTAACAGGTACTTTAGCTGAAGGTGAATTAGAGCATAAATTACAAGGAAATAAAGTAGATATTAAATATGTACAAGTACCGTTTTCATCTATTCCAGATAGTTCAATTACGGTTTCAAAATCTGATATTTCAGCATATATAAACAATAACAAAAAGCAATTTGAAGTTGAAGCATCAAGAGATATTAGCTATGTTGAGTTTAGAGAAATTGCTACAGTTGATGATGAAGATGCTATTAAAGCAGAACTTACTAGTTATATAAATGGTAGAGAAGTAGATGCTGATGGAAGAAAAGATGTTATTGAAGCCTTTTCAAAAATCACTAACGATGAAGATTATATAAACTTAATAGCAAATTCTGATATTAAATTCGATAATCGTTTTGTGTTTAAATCTGTTTTACCAACTGAAGTTGCTGATAGTATTTTTAATCTTAATGCAGGTGAAGTTTATGGGCCTTATAAACATGCAAATCACTTTAAAATTTCAAAAGTTATTGCAGTTAAGCAATTACCAGATTCTGCAAAAGTAAGACACATATTAATTCCGTTTTTAGGTTCTCAAAGTGCTGATGCAACAATTACACAAACTGAAGTACAGGCTAAAGTAACTGCTGATAGTCTTTTGACAGTTCTTAAATTAAACAAATCTAAATTTCCAGAATTTGTTAAAGATTTTTCTTCTGATAAAGGAAGTATTGAAAAAGAAGGTCGTTACGATTGGCATCCATATAATACAATGGTTTCAGAATTTAACGATTTTGAATTTGAAGGAAAAGTTGGAGATATTGGTGTTGTGAAAACAGCATTCGGGTTTCATATTATTGAAATTGAAGGACAGAAAAATAAAAAGAAAGCAATACAAGTAGGAACGATTGCACGTATAATAGAGCCATCTGAGGCAACTATATCAAAAGTATTTAGAGATGCTTCAAATTTTGAAATATCAGTTGCTGATAAAGATTATAGAGAAGTTGCAACAGAAAGTAAATATACTATTCGCCCAGTAAATGGTATTAAAGTATTAGATGAAAATATCCCAGGTGTTGGTAGTCAAAGACCAATAGTACGTTGGGCTTTTGAAAACGATGCTGAAGTTGGTGATGTAAAACGTTTTAATATTCCTAATGGTTATGCTATTGTACAAATAGTAGCAAAACATAAAGAAGGACTTATGCGTGTTGAAGATGCTTCTGCAACTGCTTTACCAGCTATTCGTAAAGAGAAGAAAGCGCAAATGATTAGAGATAGAGTATCTGCTAAAACATTAGAAGATTTAGCTGCTGCAGAAAGCACAACAGTTAGAACTGCTTCTGCTATTAATATGAAAACTCCAACACTTTCTGGAGCAGGAAGAGAGCCAATAATAATTGGGTCTGCTTTTGGTTTAAATGAAGGTGAAACTTCTGGATTAATTGATGGTGTAAATGGTGTTTATATGGTGCAAGTAACTAAAGTAATACCAGCTGTTGAGTTAGATAATTATCAAACTTTTGCTAATCAAATTGAAAAGCGTAAAGCAAGTGTTGTTATTTCAAAATTGTACAACGCTTTAAAAGAAGCTGCGGAAATTGAAGATAATAGAGCTATAACTCAGGTTCAATAAGAACTAAAAAATATAAAGTATAAAAAAGCCTCGTTTATCGAGGCTTTTTTATACTTTATAATACCATATCCTTGTAAGGAATAACAGTGTTAAAGCCTTTGGTTTTAAAATAAGCAGTTGGGTTTTCTTTTGATGTTGCTAATACAAAATCGCCACCCCAAGCCCCAAGGCTTTTAATGTTTCCTTTAAAATCGTTAAAGAATAAATCTTTAACAAGTTTCTGTTTTATTATTTTTGAAATAATTTGCTCGTGAGTTGTTATTAATTTTTCAAATGTTTCTAAAGAATTACAAGTAATTATTTTAGAAGTAATATCACTAATTTCAGAAATAGCAGAACTTGAGGCTTCTTTGTTTGCATTATAATGCTTAATGCCTTTTCTACTGTTTTGTTTTTTATTTAAAAAAACGAAATATAAATGTTCTGTAAATGAAGGATTAAATTCTATTTCTTGAATGTTTCTTTTTTTGTCATTTCGAGTATCATGAGAAATCTCATCCAAATTATTAAATAGTTGATACGTAATTGGACTGTTATGTTGTGTGCAAGCAATATCGTAACCGCTGCCATCAAATGTGTTTCTTAAAAGCGAATAAGCATCAACTTCTGCCCATTGAGCAATATTGTTAATTAATGTTGATGATGTACCTAGTCCCCAATTTTTTGAAAAATCTAATTCGGTTGTAATTTTGAAACCTTTATTCGAAGCTAAAAAACTTGGATTTAGTTTTTTAGCTTCATTTAATATTTGAGTAAGTCTATTTGAAATGTCGTCATTACGAGAAGTATGTGGCGAAGTAATCTCTTCAATTAAAAATTCATTTTCAAACCAAACATTTTTTTCTTCATCTAAACTTGTCCAAATAATTTTCGGTTCTTCAATAGGTTCTACTTTTAACGATTGTCCGTATTTTGTAGGCATAGCAAGAGATAATGCGCCATCAAGCACTACATATTCTCCAGTGAGTAAAAGTTTTCCGTTGCTGTAGTACTTCTGCATTCGTTAATTGTTATTCGTCAATCGTAAATTTTCTATAGCTTCAACAACCGCACTATGAGTTACAGTATGCGTTTTAAAATGTTCAGTCAATAAAACCTTTTCATTATCATTGGCTTTAAACTGATTAAGAATATTCATTAAATGCATTTTCATGTGTCCTTGTTGAATACCAGTTGTAGTTAACGAACGTAATGCTCCAAAATTTTGAGCTAAACCAGCAACTGCAACTATTTGCATCAGTTCTTTAGCAGATGGATTATGTAATAATTCTAAAGCAAATTTAACTAAAGGATGTAAACCTGTAAGTCCGCCTACGGTTCCAAGTGCCAATGGGATTTCCATCCAAAAGGTAAATACGCCATTTTCAACCTTAGCATGCGTTAAACTGCTGTAATTTCCGTTTCTTGAAGCATAAGCATGTACGCCAGCTTCAACCGCTCTAAAATCATTTCCTGTTGCTAAAACCACGGCATCAATACCATTCATAATACCTTTATTGTGTGTTACGGCTCTGTATGGTTCAACTTCAGCAATATTAACAGCTTGAATAAATTTATTGGCAAATTCTTCAGATGAAATAGAATCATCTTCATTTAAATCTTCAACCTTACAACTTACTTCTGCTCTCACTAAACAGTCTGGAACATAGTTTGATAAAATGCTCATTACTATTTGAATCTGTTTTTCTTCATTTGAAAACTCTTCAAATAATAAAGCTTCACTTTTAAAGGTTTTAGAAAACTGCTCTAAGCACGAATTTATAAAATTTGCGCCCATTGCATCTAGCGTTTCAAAAGATGCATGCAATTGGTAATAGCCTTTTATATTTTTAGTTTTATTTCGTAATTCAATATCAATAATGCCACCGCCACGAGCTTCCATATTCTTAGTTATAGATTTTGTATCACTACTAAGTTTTGGTTTCACTTGACTGAAAAAGTGTTGTAAATGCTTAAAATCACCATGATACATAAAATGAACTTGCCCAATTTTTGTGGTAGAAATCACTTTAGTTTTAAAGCCGCCTCTATCTAACCAAAATTTTGCAGCTTTACTTGCCGCAGCCACAACCGAGCTTTCTTCAATAGCCATGGGTATGGTATAAAGTTTGTTGTTAATTAAAAAATTTGGCGCAACACCAAGTGGTAAAAAATAGTTAGTAATGGTGTTTTCAATAAACTCATCATGCAATTGTTGTAGTTTTTCATCGCTACTCCAATATTGTTTTAAAACACGTTTTGCGTTTTCAGTATTTGAAAAGTAAGTATTAACAATCCAGTCTATTTTTTTAGACTTAGAAAGTTTTGAAAACCCCGAAATAGTTTTACTCATTGTAAGCTGTTTTACATCGCAAATATACTACAACTAGGTTTTAGTTGTATTATGCTTTTAAATGTTAAATTCAAGCGAATTTAAGTGTTAATATTTAGGGTTTTTTGAAGAATTTTTAGTAAACTTGGAAAGTTTTATTAAAAATGCAATAAATAATTGAATTTGCCTTAATTAAAACAATTTTAGAATTTTTTAATAGTCTGAATTACATAATTATAACAACAAACTCACACAGAATAAAATAAACACATGAAATATCTCAAACTCCCTATTATAGTTTGTTTTTTAACAACAACATTATTTTTTGCACAAACCAAAGAAATTTCACTTGAAGAAATCTGGAATGGTACGTTTAGAACCGAACGTATGGATGTATTACATTCCATGAAAAATGGACAAGAATATTCAATATTAAATTTTGATAGAGAAACCCGTTCAACAGCTATTGATATATACGATTACAAAACGTTAAGTAAAATTGAAACATTAGTAAATTCTACAGATATTGAGGAATTAAAGTATTTTTCGGATTATACATTTAGTAAAGATGAAAGCAAAATTATTTTGGCTACAAATGAAGAATCAATTTTTCGTCGTTCGTCACTAGGTAACTATTATGTGTACAATACTAAAGACAAATCGGTAAGTTTAATTGCTGATGAAAAAATTCAAGAGCCAACCTTTTCTCCAGATGGCAATAAAGTTGCTTATGGATTAAATAATAATTTATATGTAAAAGATTTGCAATCGGGTACAACCACACAAATTACGTTTGATGGTGAAAAGAATGCAACAATAAATGGTATTACTGATTGGGTTTACGAAGAAGAATTCGCATTTGTACGTGCATTCGATTGGAATAAAGCAAGTAATAAAATTGCTTTTTTACGTTTTGATGAAACTAAAGTTCCAGAATTCTCAATGGATGTTTATGGTACAGCATTATATCAAACACAGCAAGTATTTAAATACCCAAAAGCAGGTGAGGCTAACTCGGTTGTGTCACTTCATATTTATAATGTAGAAACTAATAAAGCTTACGAAGTTAAAGTAGATAAAGCATATAGCGATTTTTATATTCCACGAATTGAATGGACAAATAATGCAGATATTTTAAGTGCGCAATACATGAATAGACATCAAAATGAGTTGGATTTATGGATGATTAATGCAAAAACAAATACTTCAAAATTAACACTTGCTGAAAGAGATGATGCTTATATTGATGTAACAGATAATCTTACATTTTTAAAAGACAATAGTTTTATTTGGACGAGTGAAAAAGATGGCTATAATCATATTTATCATTATTCAAATGAAGGAAACTTAATAAATCAAATTACAAAAGGAAATTGGGAGATAACTAATTATTATGGCTATGATAAGAAAACGAATAAGATTTTTTATCAATCTGTAGAAAATGGTTCTATAAATCGTGATGTGTATTCGGTTAAACTTAATGGGCGTAATAAAACAAGATTAACAAAAAGTGAAGGAACAAACGGCGCATCTTTTAGTGCTGATTTTTCATACTTTATTAATACATTTTCTAGCGCAACTACACCGCCAGAATATACGTTGAATAGTGCTGCATCAGGAAATCTTATAAAAAGTATTAAGGATAACGATGTGTTATCAAAAAACTTAACAGACTATAAAACATCAAAAAAAGAGTTTAGTACTATTCATATAAATGGATATGATTTAAACATGTGGATGATAAAACCGGCTAATTTTGATGCCTCAAAAGAACATCCATTATTTATGTATCAATATTCTGGTCCAGGGTCACAGCAAGTTGCGAACCGTTGGAATGGAGCAAACGATTATTGGTATCAATATTTAGCACAACAGGGATATATTGTAGCTTGTGTTGACGGACGCGGGACTGGTTTTAAAGGTGCTGAGTTTAAAAAAATGACTCAAAATCAACTTGGTAAATATGAGGTCGAAGACCAAATAGAAGCAGCAAAACAATTAGGAGAATTACCATATATTGATGCTAGTAGAATAGGAATTTGGGGTTGGAGTTATGGTGGTTTTATGAGTAGTAATGCATTATTTAAAGGAAACGATGTGTTTAAAATGGCAATTGCTGTTGCACCAGTAAGTAGCTGGAGATTCTACGATACTATTTATACTGAGCGCTATATGGCAACACCACAAGAAAATGCTAGTGGTTATGATGATAATTCACCAATTAATCATGTTGATAAACTTAAAGGTGATTTTCTGTTAATTCATGGTTCTGGAGATGATAATGTACATTTACAAAACACAATGCGTTTAGTGGAAGCTTTAATTCAAGCAGATAAACAATTTGATTGGGGTGTATATCCAGATAAAAATCATGGTATTTATGGAGGTAATACAAGATTACATCTTTATAAGAAAATGACTAATTTTATAAATGCGAAACTTGGAGATAAAATTGAAAAGTCTAAAGAAAGAGAAGTTAAAGAAGTGAAAATTAAAGGGTAAAAATACTAACTAATAATTATATATGGCAGATACAATAGAAAACCAAGAACAAAACGAATTATTCGGACACCCAAAAGGGCTATTTTACTTATTTTTTGCAGAACTGTGGGAACGTTTTAGTTTCTATGGAATGAGAGCATTATTAATGCTTTACATGGTACAAGAAATATTTCAAGCTTTGGAAAAAAGAGATATTGCAGCGGCTGCAGTATATGCCTCATATGGTTCTTTAGTATATGCCTCAACAGTAATTGGAGGTCGAATATCAGATAAAATACTTGGTATGCGTAGCTCTATTTTTTTAGGCGGAATTTTAATGGCAATTGGTCATTTTGTTTTAGCAATTGAAAATGATATTGCTTTCTTTTTAGCATTATCTTTTATTATTGTTGGTAATGGTTTTTTTAAACCTAATATTTCAACATTTGTAGGTTCTTTATATAAAGATGGGGATCGAAGAAAAGATTCTGGTTTTACCATTTTTTATATGGGAATTAATATTGGCGGTTTTGCTGCGCCTCTTTTATGTGGTTGGTTAGCTGCTGAATATGGTTGGCATTACGGTTTTGGATTGGCTGGAATAGGAATGCTTGTTGGGTTGATTTTCTTTTGGAATGGAATACAAAAAAATGTTTTTGGAGATAGAGGTTTACCCCCAAGTAAAGAAGTTTATAGAAAGAAAATATTAGGAATCCCTCAAAATACTTTTATCCCTATTATTGCTTTTTTATGTACTCCATTAATCGCATATATTCTAGCGTCTTATAAAGCAATTGCTGGAGGAAGCACTTTTTTAGGTGATCAAAATTATGTAAACTTAATTTTTAAACTTATTGGAGTTGGTATAGTTATTTATATGGGAATAATTATTTCTAAGTCAACTTCAGATGAACGTAAAAAATTAATTATGGCTTTATTAATTACGTTTTTCATGACACTTTTTTGGGGTTTTCATGAATTATCTGGAAGTGTAATTACTTTATTTGCAGATAGAAATGTTGATTTAGAGGGTATTATGAATGCTAGTCAAACGAATTCTTTAAATTCGTTAGTAATTATTGCTTTATCAATTCCTATTTCTTTATTATGGGCTTATCTTTCTAAAAGAAATTTAAATCCTAGAACACCATACAAATTTGGGTTAGGTTTAGTTTTAGCAGGTGCAAGTTTTTATATCTTATCTATGAGTGGAGCAAGTGCTGATGAAAACGGAATGGTACCTTTTGCTTATTTATTTATTATGTATTTTATTTTATCAATTGGAGAACTATTTATGTCTCCTGTTGGGTTATCAAAAATCACAGATTTATCGCCAAAAAGAATTGTAGCTTTTATGATGGGAGTTTGGTTTTTATCATCTGCTTTTGCATTCCAAATTGTAGGTTTTATATCTAAACAATTAGCTATTGAAAGTACAGATGTAAATGTTGGAGGTTTAGATACTTTAAGTACATATACAGATGGATTTAATTTAATTGCTATGTATTCTCTTGGAGCAGGAGCAATTGTTTTATTATTCTCTCCATTAATGAAAAAACTAATGGGTAACGTACATTAAAAACACAATAACAAAACCTCATAAACTATAATTTATGAGGTTTTTTGTTTTTTTAAATTAACTATTATGAAAGTTACAACAGTTAACGAAGAATTTAGTTTATTAAATCACAAGCCAGCCTTATATGTTTTGTTCTTTACAGAAATGTGGGAGCGTTTTTCCTATTACGGAATGCGAGCTATTTTTGTATTATTCTTAGTAAAAAGTTGGGACTGGAGTAATGAAAGAGCCGTAGGCTTATTAGCAATCTATACAAGTACAGTATATTTAACTCCAATAATTGGTGGTTTTCTAGCAGATAAGTTTTTAGGTTATCAAAAAGCCGTTGCTCTTGGAGCTTTAGCAATGACTCTTGGACATGCATCTATGGCAATGGAAACAGAAACGACTTTGTATCTAGGTATAGGGCTTTTAATTATTGGGAACGGTTTGTTTAAACCAAACGTTACTTCAATAGTTAGTGGATTGTATGATAAATATCCAGATAGAAAAGATGGAGCTTTTACCATTTTTTATATGGGAGTTAACGCTGGTGGTTTTTTAGGCGTTTTATTGTGTGGTTTTTTAGCTAGTAATTTAAGCTATTCATGGGGATTTGGTTTGGCAGGAATTTTTATGTTTTTAGGAACTTTACAGTTTTGGTTTGGGAAAATGATTTTTGAAAACGTTGGTGTTTCTCCAAGTAAAAAAAATGATTTATCTGATGCCATAGAAAAAGTTGAAACTAACGCAGAAAAAGTGTCGTCGAATGTACAAAGAGATAGATATCTTGTTGTGGGGCTTTTAGCTTTTTTTACAATCTTTTTTTGGGCAGCATTTGAACAAGCAAGTGGTTCTATGACCATTTTTGCAAGTGATTATACTCAGCGTACATTAGAAGGAAATGCAGCGTTAATTTTTAAAATTGTTGATGTTTTAGTTTCTACAATTCCTTTGATAATAATATCGTGGGTTTTATTAAAATTATTTGGACAAACCTTTAAAAAAATATCTTTGTCTAATATTATTTTAGGATTTAGTTTTTTAAGTATTTGGGCTATTGTAATTTGGAAATTGAGTATTATTATTCCAAAAGAGAATGCAGAAATAGAAGCTTCTTGGTTTTTAATTTTAAACTCATTGTTTATCATTTTTTTAGCACCATTATTTTCTAAATGGTGGGAAAGTAAATTTAATCCTTCTGCTGCTGTGAAATTTGGAATAGGAATGTTGCTTTTAGGAATTGGTTTTGGAGCTTTAGCTTATGGTTCTAGTGGAATACCACAAGGAGCAAAAACGGCATCTGTAAGTTTAATTTGGTTAGTTATTGCGTATTTATTTCATACCATGGGAGAGCTTTGTATTTCTCCAGTAGGACTTTCTTATGTTTCTAAATTAGTACCACCAAAAAAAATAGGAATGATGTTTGGTGTTTGGTATTTAGTTAATTTTATTGGAAATCTTTCTGCAGGAACTATAGGTAAATATATTGACACTATTGTAGAACAACATTCTATGTCTTACTTCTTTTTAATTTTCACTATTATTCCAGCAGTTGTTGGATTTATTTTTTTAGTATTAAATCCAATAATAAAAAAACTAATGCATGGTATACGTTAATCGAAAAAATAATTAAAAAGCTTCAAATTTAGAGCTTTTTTTGTAAGTTCGGCATACCATTTGCTACAAATCTAATTATGAAAAAGATACTATTTATATTGTTTTTAGCTGTTTTCACTACAGTTAACACTTATGCTCAAGAGATAAATTGGGTAACTTTTCAAGAGGCTTTAGAGCTTCAAAAGAAAACTCCAAAAAAAATTATGATGGATGTTTATACCAATTGGTGTGGTCCATGTAAAATGCTAGATAGAAATACATTTCAAAATAAAGATGTAGCCAACTATGTAAATGAGTATTACTATGCCGTAAAATTTAATGGTGAAGGTAACGACGTTGTAAGTTATAAAGAAAAGTCGTTTACAAATCCTAGATATAATCCAGCAAATGCGAATAGACGTAATTCTGCGCATCAATTAGCAGGATATTTACAAATTAGTGCATATCCAACCATTGTGTTTTTTGATAATAAAGGCGAAGTTATTGCGCCAATAAGAGGTTATCAAACACCACCGCAACTTGAGTTGTATTTAAAAATGTTTAAAGATGATATGCATATAGAAATGAATACTCAGGACAAATTTAATGCTTATTACAAAGCTTTTAAGGCTGAGTTTAAGAGTTAGTAGTTGGTCAGGTTGAGCGCAGTCGAAACCTAATAATCGATAATAAAAGCTCCTTTTTTGCCAGTTTGGTGAAAAGGGAGTTTTCTTTTTTTACAAATACGTTCCCATCTTTCAACATACGACCTATAATTACTGCCATCTGCAATAATGTATTTTGGTTTTATAGAATCTATTAACCGATTCAAATTTATTTTAGGCGATTGCCGTAGCAACACATAATCAGGATTAAACAGTTTTATGTTGTAAACACCTAGACTATCAATAACTAAAAGTCTTTTACCATCCAGTACATATAAAGGTTGTAGTGAATCTTCCTCAATAGTTTTTATATGATTTCCGACGGTGTAATTTTTAATAATTTTGTTTTTAGCTTTGGTCAAGCTATCAAAATCATGAGCCACCATTATTTTGTTATTTGCGGTGTTTCCAATCAAACTATACCTGCTTTTATGAAATATAATAAATTGGTTTGACGGTTTGTTATATGCCGTATAAATAAAAGTACATTGCATAAATAATACTGCAATTAGTAACAATTTTAAATTCGAAAAACTTCTTTTTTTGAAGAGTTTTATAAGAGAAATAATAACTAAATAAGAAGCTATTACATACAAAAGGCTAAATGAAATGCTTTTAAATAAAAACTGGTCTTGCTGTGAAATCCATCCAACAAAATTATTCATTAAGCTAATAATACTTCCGTAGATGTTTGCTAGAAAGTTTGGCAGAATATTTAATAAAGCTAAAAATATAACGAAAATACCAAATCCTAAAATAATACCTAAAGCAGGAATAATAACTAA
>Ga0256845_1001603_pt1 | contig 17801 bp, 13 predicted proteins | sample RiftiametaG_FD_189101 | JGI IMG/M metagenome (GOLD analysis project Ga0256845, IMG submission 189101) | Tube worm associated microbial communities from hydrothermal vent at the East Pacific Rise, Pacific Ocean - Riftia | ecosystem: Host-associated > Annelida > Integument > Unclassified ...
TCACTTGCCGTTGTTGGCATTGGATACTCATTTTTAGATGGGTCATCCATAACAACTATACCTGGAGCATCTTTTAAAACTTGAACTGCTTTTTCAACACTAACAGAATTTTCAAAATGAATTGTGATTGACTCACTATGACTTCTAATAACTGGAACTCTAACACAAGTAGCACTCACTTCAATATTTTTACCGAGTATCTTTTGAGTTTCATTGACCATTTTCATCTCTTCTTTAGTATAGTCATTTTCCATGAAAACATCTATATGAGGTATAACATTTAGTGCAATTTGGTGTTGAAATATTTTTGCTTTACTCTCACCAAGTTTAAAAGCAAAAAAGTCTTGCATCTGAGCTACTAACTCTTCCATACCTGCTTTTCCTGCTCCACTTACCGCTTGATATGTACTAACATCAACTCTTGAGATATCAAAAGCATCATCTAGTGGCTTTAGAACTTGTACCATCTGTATTGTCGAACAGTTTGGATTTGCAATGATTCCAGTGTTTTTCCATGCAGCTATAGCATCTGGATTACACTCTGGTACTACTAAAGGAACATCTGCTTCCATTCTAAAGTGACTTGTATTGTCAATGACAACTGCTCCAGCCTCTGCTGCAAACTTTGCATAGTGAGCAGATATAGACCCACCCGCACTAAAAAATGCAATTTCTACATCTTTTTCTTCAAAAATATTTTCTGTTAATTCTAAAACTTTATAGTATTTGTTTCTATATTCAATTTCAACTCCAGCACTTCTACTTGATGCAAGCGGTATTAAATTATTAATTGGAAAATCTAAATCTTCTAAAACTCTAAATAACTCTTCTCCAACTGCTCCAGTTGCACCTACTATTGCTACGTTATACTTTCTCATTTTACTATCCCCTTTTTCAAAGAACAAGTCCCTTGAAAATTCCTCGCGACTAAAGCACGAAGTTTTACTTCTGTATAGTTCATAATTCTTCCTCTAAACTGTATTTTTTTATTTTTTTATCTAATGCTGATTTACTCATACCTAAAATCTTTGCTGCTTCTACTCTATCGCTAGATACACTTTGCAACACTTCTTCAACTAACTCTTTTTCCATACTATCTATACTTTTGGTTTTATTTGTATTTCGACTATCTAAAAAAAGATCATCTAAATTAATGACATTATTATCGCTTAAAATTGCCGCTCGTTCAACGACCGAAATCAATTCCCTTATATTTCCTGGCCATTTATAGCTATTTAATTCACTTAAAGCCTCTTTTGAAAACTCTAAATCTTCAAGTTCATACTTTTTACAGACATCTTTCAAAATATGATTTGCAATCGGTTCAATCTCTTCTGTTCTCTCTCTTAAAGGAGGAATAATAACAGGAATAGTATTTAAACGATAATACAAATCTTCTCTAAACTCACCTTTTTCTATTGTCTCATGTATGTTTGCATTGGTGGCACTTACTATGCGAACATCTATCTCTATCTCTTTTGTTCCACCAACTCTTGTTATAACTCTCTCTTGAAGAACTCTTAAAAGTTTTGCTTGCAAGCTTATTGGCATCTCAGCTATTTCATCTAAAAAAAGTGTTCCTCCATGAGCAATCTCAAAGTGCCCTTTTTTTGAAGCGGTTGCGTCTGTAAAAGCACCTTTTTCATAACCAAAAAGCTCACTCTCTAAAAGATTTTCAGGAATTGCTGCCATATTTATGGCTACAAATTTACCTTTCTCTCTTGGTGAATTTTTATGAACATAGTTGGCAAAAAGCTCTTTTCCTACACCACTCTCACCCATAAGCAAAACAGAGGCATCTGTTCTAGCCGCTTTTTTAGAGAGTTTTAAAACCTTTTCAAGTGCTGGTGAAGTAGCTATGAAATCTCCATTAGTTTTATCTGATTGTGGAGTTGTTTTTATCTTTTTGCTTATCTTTACTTGTCTTTTTATTGCATCTACTAAAGTATCAACTTCAAAAGGTTTAGTTAAAAAGTCCTTTACACCAAGCCTAACAGACTCAATAGCACGGTTAAGCGTAGCATTTCCAGTGATGACTATGATGTCATAGCGACCATCAAGCTCTTTTATAAACTCTATTCCATCCATCATAGGCATGTTTATATCAGTCACTATTAAGTCCGTACTGCTGTCTATCTTTTTAAGCGCATCAATGGCACTTTTATATGTTTTTACAGTGAACTCTTTATACTCTGCTAATGCAAATTCAAGAGATTTTCTCATATTTATATCGTCTTCAACTATGACAATGTTCATTAAAACTGACCCTAAACCTAAATAATTATTTTATGGTTTTTATATTAGCAAAATCGTCTTTAAAATCTACTGTAAATTTTGTGGGGATTATTGTGAGAACTGTTCTTTCTATCATACCTTTAGTCTCAATAAGTGTATAGTTTACGACTTTTGTACTCATAGGATAGAAGCATTCAAGCACATCGTCAAAGTTTTCATTCAGATAATGAGATGTTGATTGGTACTGCTTTTTTTTGGTATTTAATTGACATAAAATTTTATACTCTGTTACATCAACTGCTTGCATTTGAGGAGAGATATTTCTCTCCTCAAACACTACTAGCTTGTTATCTGTAGCTATCTTGTATGAAAACCAAAAGTTTTCACTTGCAAATAGGTTACATGTAAAGATGATTAGTAAGCAAAAATCTCTTGCCACCTAGCACCATTCATCTTAAGTTCCATTCTTACTATAAATAAACCATCTTTAAAAGTATGTTCAGTTATTGAAGCATCTTTTACAAGACCATTTACCTGAGAAACTATTCTTGAATCATAAAGTGCTGCATTTTTTATAGTATCTTTTGCATTGATTTGAACGCCATAAAGCTTCTCAGCCATTTGACGATACGCATCTGCAACAGCAGCTCTCTTTGCTAACGCCATAGCTTGAGCAGGTGAAACAGTATTTTGAGGAGCAATACCTTCTCCATTTACCGCAAAAACTCTATCTGGGTTGTTGTTTAGATATATAAATTTTTCCTCTTGAAGAATCTTTTTTATATCTTCTCTATCAACCTTTTGTACAATAACCTTCGGTTTTTGTTTAACATTCGCCTGTGTTGTTGGTTGCTTTGTATTACATCCAGAAAATAGTAACAACATGCCCATGCCCACGAAGAGGGTTGTAATCCATTTGTTCATAACATACCTTTTTGTCAATTTACTAAAACTAAAGCAAATGGTGTTCCACCTTAAAGTGGAACTACCATAAAAATCTACTCTTCTATGAGACCACTGTCACCTTCAGTAGTTGCATCTTCCTCTGGTTTCTCTTCCTTGGGACATCTTGCTATTGATTTAACTATGTCTTTTCCACTTACATTTACAACAATAACACCACTTGTGTTACGTCCTGCTTTTCTGATAGTTTGCATATCTACTCTTATCATCTTTCCAGCAACTGTTAAAGCCATCATATCCATGGTTTCATCTACCATCAAACAACCAACAACATTTTTACCTGTCTTAGCTGTCATTTTCATAGCAATTACACCACTTCCACCACGGTTTGTAAGTCTATACTCACCAGCTTCAGTTCTCTTTCCAATACCTTTTTCACTCATCACAAGTATCTCTTGCTCATCGTTACAGATGATGTTTGCATCAACTACTTCATCACCTTCAAGCTTAAACTTGATTCCTCTAACACCTCTTGTGTTACGACCTTGGTCACGAGTTTTTTCCATATCAAACTTTATACACTGAGAAAGCTTTGTTATCATGAAAAGCTGTTTTACATCTTGGTCTGCAATTTTTGCCGTGATTATACTATCGTCATCATCAAGGTTTATTGCTTTTACACCATTACTTCTTATATTTGAAAATTCACTTAGATTTGTTCTTTTAACAACACCATTTTTAGTAAAGAACACTAAAGACTTATCTTCACTAAAATCAGTCGTAGGATTAATTGATTGTATCTTTTCATCTGCTTCAAGTTTTAGAAGATTTACTACTGCTTTTCCTTTTGCAGTACGACTTCCTTCTGGTATACGGTAAACCTTAAGCCAATGTAACTGCCCACGGTCTGTTACAAACAGTAGCGTATCGTGAGTGTTACATGTAAAGAATCTCTCTATGAAATCATCTTCATAAACTGTAACAGCAGTTTTACCTTTTCCACCACGTTTTTGCTTCTCATAAGATTTCAATGGAACTCTTTTAATGTAACCACGGTGAGTAATTGTAACAACTGCTGGCTCATTTGGAATCAAGTCTTCCATATCAATATCATCATAATCATCTTCGATTACAGTAACGCGAGGAGATTTAAATTTATCTTGAATCTCTATCAACTCTTCTTTGATGATTGCACTTAGAAGTGTTTCACTCTTAAGAATTGCACTTAGTCTCTGTATTTCTGCGTGAAGAGCTTTAAGTTCATTCTCTATTTTTTCTCTCTCTAAACCAGTAAGACGGTTTAGTTTCATATCAAGAATTGCACCTGCCTGGATTTCACTCAATCCAAACTTTTCAATAAGTCCTTCTTTAGCTGACTTCGTATCCTCACTACCTCTAATAAGAGCAATAATAGCATCTATATTGTCAAGAGCAATTTGAAGACCCTCTAAGATATGTGCTTTTGCTTTTGCTTTTTCAAGTTCATAAATAGTTCTTCTGATGATTACAGTTTTTCTGTGGTTCAAGAAAAGTTGAAGAAGCTCAAGAAGTTTAAATACCTTTGGCTCTTTGTTCTCAATCGCAAGTAAAATAACACCAAAAGTAACTTCAAGATTTGTAGATTTGTAAAGGTTGTTTAGAACAATCTCACTCATAGCATCACGCTTAAGCTCTATTACTACTCTAATGCCTTCTCTATCAGACTCATCTCTAAGCTCACTAATACCCTCAACCTGCTTCTCTTTAACAAGATTAGCAATCTGCTCAATAAGACGAGATTTATTCACTTGATAAGGAAGTTCATCAATGATGATGATATCTTTGTTGCCTCTCTTCTCCATGTGAATCTTAGCTCTAATCTTTATGCGTCCACGTCCTGTAGAATAAGCATCTAAAATACCTTTTTTACCAAAGATAATTCCCTTTGTAGGAAAATCAGGACCTTTAATAAATTCCATCATCTCTTCAAGCTCAATCGCAGGGTTTTCAATCATAGCCAAAAGACCTGGGATTAGCTCGTCCATACAATGAGGAGGAATGTTTGTTGCCATACCAACCGCGATACCACTTGAACCGTTAAGTAACAAGTTTGGAACGCGACTTGGAAGAACATCAGGCTCAATCATACTATCATCGTAGTTTGGTGTAAAATCAACCGTATCTTTATCTATGTCTCTCAAAAGCTCTTCTGAAAGAGATGTCATGCGTGCTTCTGTATATCTCATAGCTGCTGCATTATCACCATCTATTGAACCGAAGTTTCCTTGACCATCAACAGAAGGGATACGCATAGCAAAAGGCTGAGCCATACGAACAAGTGCATCATAAACAGCAGTATCACCGTGTGGATGGTACTTACCAATAACATCACCAACAATTCTCGCACACTTTTTATAAGGACTTCGTGAGCTGATACTCAAGTCATTCATCGCATATAAAATTCTTCTATGGACTGGCTTTAGTCCATCTCTAGCATCAGGCAATGCACGCCCAATGATAACACTCATCGAATAATCAAGATAACTAGCTTTGATAGAATCTTCTATCTTTATAGTCTGTATATCTTGGTTACTATCAAAAATATTTTCCATTCAATAACCTCACTATTTAATTTTAACTAATTATACAAAAACAACCTTTAATCCTAAAGGGGTCAGGTCTAAACTTTTAACTTTTTTATTATTTTACTCACTCCTGCTACGCTAAAATCTATTTTTCTTGCAATCTCACTCTTTGTATAGCCATCTTCATACGCTTTTAAAATATTTTTATCTCGTTTTTCACGTTTTTGCTCGTTTTTGAATAAATCATCTAAACAGAGCTGTTTTATAGCTATATTTTCTCCCTCTACCTCTTTGTATTTTCTCTTTTGTAATTTTTCTATGTCTAAAAGTTCAGCTTTACTCATAGGAAGTTCTAACACTTCAAAAAGCTCCTTTGTTGGGTACTCTCTTAGAACAAATGAATTTTCTAAAAAGCGTGGAATTGCATCTATTAAGATAGAGTAAGTTGCACTGTACTTATACTCACCAACTCTTTTAGATAGTTTTGCTTTAAGTGGATTTAGCTCAATATATTTAAAAAGAGTAAAAAGATAGTTGTCATCAAACACAAAAGATGATTTAAATCTACCTTGCCAAAGATGACCCACTCTTTTGTATTTTTTATTAAAATAACTCGCATATTGAGAATTTATCTGACGCATACCATCTGAGAGATTTTCTCTTTGATTTTCCACTAAAAGGTGATAGTGATTGTCTAAAAGGCAAAATGAGTGAATGTTAAACTTATAGTCCATACAAATACTTCCCATAATCTCTAAAAACTTCTCCTTATCAAAATCATCAACAAAAATAAAACCTTTTGCTACACCTCTGTTATAAACATGATGATAGCCACAACACTCAACTCTAAGTCGTCTTGGCATAATAAACCTTTTTTAGTAATTAGACTTTTTGAATGACCCCTTGTAGTTTTAAAGGATTCAAAAGTGTATTATACCAAAAGTTTAAAGTTTAGACCTGACCCTTTTTGCTTGACCCTTTTTGCTTGTAGTTATTCTGTATTTGCTAATGTAATTGCAAACAGTACATTTAGATTGTTTTGTTTACATACGGCATGAGCTTCTTTTAAAGTAGTACCTGTTGTAACAATATCGTCAATTAAAACTACATCAAGATTTTCTTTACATGTAAGCATAAAAGCACGTCTATTTTTTAGTCTTACATGTAGAGATTGTCCTGAGTATCTTGTTTGGTTTTTGGCTCTTAGTTTTTTATACAGTGGACTTATATATTGTTTTAATCCGTAAGCTATAACAGCTGAATGAGAGTAACCACTTCTAGTATGGTCATCTATGGGAAGTGAAAAAATCTCTTTACATGTAAAGGTTTTTACTAAAGGCAATAGTGCATGCTTAGTTAGTTGAGCAAAGATTTTTGCCCCTAAATAAGTGTGTTTTGTGTGGAGTAAATTTTTTATCTCTTTGTAGTTATATGCTGAGTAAACCACTAGTCCATCTTCTAAAATTCTTTTATTTGGTTGGGGAATTAAAATAGTATTTAAGCAGTTTTTACAAAGTGGATGCCAACTAAGATTTAGACAAAGTTGGCAACGCATTATCAGTCTAGTTTTAAAACTGTCAAAAATGCCTCTTGAGGAAGTTGAACTTTTCCTATAGATTTCATTCTTTTTTTACCAGCTTTTTGTTTTTCTAGTAGTTTTCTTTTTCTTGTTATATCACCACCATAACACTTAGCGGTAACATTTTTACCCATGCTTTTTACAGTCTCACGAGCTATGACTTTAGTTCCTATACTAGCTTGAATAGCTACTTCAAAAAGTTGTCTTGGGACTATCTCTTTCATCGCTTTAACAAAATCTCGTCCACGACTTGTAGCATTTACTTTTGGTACTATAATAGAGAGTGCATCAACCACTTCTCCAGCAACTAAAACATCAAGTTTCACCAAATCACCTTCACGGTAACCAGTCTGGTCATAATCAAAACTTGCATAGCCTTTTGTTACAGATTTTAGCTTGTCGTAAAAGTCCATAACAATTTCATTCATAGGAATTGAATACTCTAAAAGAACTCTTTCAGGACTCAAGTAGTCCATTTTCTCTTGAATACCTCTTTTGTTGTTGAGAAGAGTTATGATATTTCCTAGAAATTCTGTTGGAGTTAATATGGTAGCTCTTACATAAGGTTCTGTTATTTTATCTATCTCATTTACAGGAGGAAGTTGACTTGGATTTTGAATCTCTATAGTCTCACCACTAGTTGTTATAACTCTATATGTAACAGTTGGGGCAGTTGCAATCAAATCAAGGTCAAACTCTCGTTCTAATCTCTCTTTTACAACTTCCATATGAAGAAGTCCTAAAAATCCTACACGAAAACCGTAACCTAAAGCTACTGAAGTTTCAGGCTCATAAGAGATACTTGAATCGTTTAGTTTTAGTTTGTCTAGTGCATCACGTAGGTCTTCAAATTTATCTGTTTCAATTGGATATATTCCAGCAAAAACAAATGATTTTACCTCTTCAAATCCTTGAATCGGCTCTGCTGTTTTATTTTTATTGTCTGTAATTGTGTCACCAACTTGAACATCACCTATGTTTTTAAGACCAAGAACAACAATGCCAACTTCGCCTGTTTTTATAACTTTTGTTTTTTCTAGTGCGAGAGGATGTGGGTACATAAGATTTAAAACTTCATGTTTTTTCTCAGTTCCCATGACGTAAATCTCTTGACCTTTTCTTATTTCTCCATCATATACTCTTACAAGTGCCAAAGCTCCAAGATAGTTATCAAACCAACTATCATAAATGATAGCTTTTGTTGGAGCATCTTCATCTCCTTCAGGTGCAGGAATAGTCTCTACAATCGCATCAAGAAGTTCCGTTATGCCTATGCCACTTTTTGCACTAACACTAAGTGCATCAGTACAATCTAGTCCTATTGTGTGTTCTATCTCATCTTTTACTTTATCAGGATCAGCAGCAGGAAGGTCAATCTTGTTTAAAACTGGGATAAGTATCAAATCATTGTCTAGTGCTATATAAACATTTGCAATAGTTTGAGCCTCAACACCTTGTGAAGAATCTACTATGAGCAAAGCTCCGTCACTTGAAGCCAAAGAACGAGATACTTCATAAGAGAAGTCAACATGACCTGGGGTATCTATAAGATTTAAAATATAAGGTAGTCCATCTTTGACGTAAGTAAGTCTTACACTCTGGGCTTTTATGGTAATTCCACGCTCTTTTTCGATGTCCATAGTGTCCATCATCTGAGTACCCATCTCTCTATCACTCACAGCTCCACACTCTTGAATGAGTCTATCTGCCAAAGTGCTTTTCCCATGATCAATATGAGCAATGATTGAAAAGTTTCTAATTCTCTCTTGTGCCATTAAATAAACAATCCATTTACGCTCTCATTGTGATAAACACGTCTAATTACTTCTGCAAATGTAGGAGCAATACTAAGAACTTTTATCTTTTCAGACTCTTGAGTTAAAGGAATAGAATCAGATACTAAAAGCTCATCTAACTCACCCTCTTCAATTCTCTCATAAGCAGGGCCACTAAGAACTGGGTGAGTACAACAAGCCATAACACTTGTTGCTCCTTTTGCTTTAAGAACTTTTGCAGCTTTTACGATTGTTCCTGCGGTATCTATCATGTCATCAACCAAAATAACATCTTTGCCTTCTACATCGCCAATGATATTCATAACTTCTGATTCATTTGCTTTTTCACGTCTTTTGTCTACTATAACAATGTCAACACCAAGCTTCTTTGCAAAACTTCTTGCACGTGCAACTCCGCCGATATCTGGACTAGCAATGATAGGATTTTTAAGTCCTTTGTTTTTAATGTAATCATGAAAGATGATAGAACCATATAAGTTATCAACAGGTATATCAAAGAAACCTTGAATCTGTCCTGCATGTAAATCAATAGTTACAACTCTGTCGATTCCCGCAGTCTCCATCATGTTTGCTACAAGTTTAGCAGTAATCGGAACTCTTGGAGCTGCTTTTCTATCTTGTCTTGCGTAACCAAAGTAAGGTACGATTGCAGTGATAGAACTAGCAGAACTTCGTCTAAGAGCATCTGTTAAGATAAGAAGTTCCATAAGATTAACGTTTGCTGGGGCACATGTTGGCTGGATGATAAAAACATCTTTTCCTCTAACACTTTCACTGATTTGAACACTGATTTCACCATCACTAAAACGCTTGATTGTTGCTTCAGAAAGTGGAAGTGAAAGATATTTTGCAACTTTTTTTGAAAACTCTGGATTTGCAGTTCCAGTAAAGACTTTGTAGCCTCTCATGATAAGATTCCTTTGGGAGTAATTACGCGGATTATACTAAAAAAGGACTTAAAAAGATATTTGCTGAAGAGTTTCTCCCCGTTTGGGGAGAAACATAATATTAGTTAGCCTCTAAAGCTTCCATTCTTTTTCTTCTTTTGGTTTGGTTCCAGCCCAGTAAAAAGATAAGCACAAATACAGGTATTAGTACAATCTGCTTAGGTAATCTCTCATTCTTAACACGAACTGATTCTATAATCCAACCACTATCTACCCCTGCTTGTTTCATCGCAGCAACTTGTTTATTATGTCCAGGAAGCATCATAGCAACTTCCATAGGTCCAAACATATCATCTAGTTGGAAACCTGTTTCGTTGATTTTCTCTTTACCTGTTTTTCCTTCTGCAAGAGGTAAAGCAAAGGTGTACTTTCTTTGTGTACCCTCTATAGTCTCACCTGTTACAACAAACTCTAATCTATCTCCTGGATTCATGGTATCTGCAACTTTAAAAATCTCTTTTCCTGGTCTATCTTGATATGGTGCTTGAATCTTATCGTATATATATCCTGGTCTAAAGAGTAAGAAAGTAAATGCAAGTAGAAGTATAGTTTCCCACCATTTACTTTTTGCCAACCAATAACCTTGTGTTGCCGCAGCAAAAAGAAGCATTCCTGCAATCGCAGTTGTGACAACCATGATAAATTCAAAAGTATTGTCTATACCTATCATAAGCAATTGAGTGTTAAATATAAACATAAACGGCAACAATCCTGTACGAATATCGTAAATAAAACCTTGTATTCCGGTTTTTATTGGATCTCCTCCACTTATAGCGGCGGCGGCAAAGGCGGCCAGTCCAACAGGCGGTGTATCATCGGCTAAAATACCAAAATAAAATACAAACATGTGTGCTGCTATTAGTGGTATTGCAATTCCATTTGCAGCACCAAGACTAACAATAACTGGTGCCATCAAAGAAGAAACAACAATATAGTTTGCCGTAGTAGGAAGACCCATACCAAGAACCAAACTAATCAAAGCAGTAAGTATAAGAATAATGAAAATATTTCCTCCACTTACATCTTCAACTAAACTTATGATAACTTGTCCAATACCTGTTAACGTAACAGTTCCAACAATAATACCAGCAACTGCCGTAGCAACACCAATACCAATCATATTTTTAGCTCCGTTTATTAATCCTTGTTCCAAATCTTTAAAACCATCTTTTACACGAGCAAAAATATCATTTTTCTTTCTAAAGAAGTCCATAAGAGGTTTTTGAGTTATAACAATAAACATCATAAATATTGAAGCCCAATATGCTGAAAGTTCTGGAGAGTATCTCTCTACTGTTAAAAGCCAAACAAGAACAATTACTGGTAATATATAGTGTAATCCAGCTCTTGCAGTAGGTCCAACTTCTGGAAGTTCTTCTATATCATCTGTGCCCAAATCTGGTACTTTAGATGCAACATAAAGAAGTGCTACGTACATAATTGCTAAAATAACTAAAATAACACTAAAAGCATTATCAGGAAAAGTTTGTTTAATAAAACCAATAATAGGAGGTAAAAGCCAAGTTAAAAAGCTAATAACTAAAACAACACTTACTACACCAATCATCTTGGCTTTTTTTGTCATCTTATGTTTTCTTGGAAGACCTTGCATACCTGCTTTACAAGCTTCTAAGTGAACCATATAAACAAGAGCTATATATGCTATCATCGCAGGTAAAAATGCGTGTTTGATAATCTCAACAAAAGGAATACCAACATACTCTACCATCAAGAAAGCTGCTGCACCCATGATTGGAGGGGTAAGTTGCCCATTTACTGAGGAAGCACACTCAATTGCTCCAGCTTTCTCTTTTGAGAAGCCTACTTTTTTCATAAGTGGAATCGTAAATGTTCCCGTTGTAACAACATTTGCAATAGAACTTCCTGAAATCATACCTGTCATAGCGGAACTTACAACAGCTGCTTTTGCAGGACCTCCTTTAAAGTGTCCCATCAGAGCAAATGCTATACGAATAAAGTAGTTACCAGCTCCTGCCTGCTCTAAAAGTGAGCCAAAAAGAACAAATAGAAAAACCATACTAGCACTTACACCAATAGCAACACCAAAAGTACCTTCAGTTGTTATCCACATATGTGAAACAATCTTGTTTATAGAAGCTCCACCATAATTACCAAGACCAAAATAAGCATAAGTTAAAGCAAGAGTAGCTACAACCATAAGAGGAGGACCAAGAGTTCTTCTAGTAGCTTCAAGAAGTAAAACAAGCCCTATAACACTTAAATATAAATCTATTTTATTAGGTACACCTAGTCTCATCTCAAATGCATGTGAATCCCATACTTGCCCATAAATAATATATGCTATTGAACCAATAAGTAAAAATCCCATAACCCAATCAGTAAAAGGAACATAACTTTTAGGTGAAGACTTCCGTGGCAGATAACTCATATAGGCTAAAAAACCTGCAAACATTAAGTGTATTCTTTTTACAACATCTTCATTCATCCATGGTGTAAATTCTAAAATTAACGGTGATGATACATATAACTGAAACAGTGACCAAACCAATGCCAAATAGATTATAAAATTGGCTAAATATTTGCTTGAAGGTGCACGACCCCCAGTTTCTGCTTCGAGTACATCTTGGGTAGAGAGCCCAACCTCTTCTTTGTTACTCACAGAGTCTCCTTATATAAATATATTTGTAAATTACTATATAAAGAATTAGAGCATAGAAGTTTAAAAATATATTTACAAGAAGGGGAAACCCCTCCTTGTTTGAGAATTAACTCTTGATTACATTAATCCCGCTTCTTTATAGTATTTTATAGCACCTTTATGAAGTGGAGCTGAAAGACCATTTTTTACCATATCTTCTTTTTTAAGATTTCTAAACGCTGGATGAAGTTTTTTGAAAGCTTCAAAATTTTCAAAAACTGATTTAACCACAGCATAAACAACTTTTTCAGAAATTTTCTTAGAAGTTACAAATGTTGCAAGCATACCAAATGTTTTAACATCTTTATCTGTACCCTTATACATTCCTGCAGGAGTTGTCATTGAAGCTAAATATGGTTTATCTGACATAAACTTTTTAATAGAAGGACCATTTACATCTACAATAACAGTATCACAAGTTGTAGTTGCCTCTTTAATAACACCATTTGGCTGACCAGCTACAAAAATTATTGCATCTAGTTTATTATCACAAAGTGCTTTTGACATCTCTGCTGCTTTAAGTTCACCAGCTACTTTAAACGACTTTTTAGTCCAACCCATTGCTGGCATTAAAACGTCCATAGTATTACGTTGTCCTGAACCTAGATTTCCTAAATTTACTCTTTTACCTTTTAAATCAGCAAAAGTTTTAATTCCACTATCAGCACGAGCTACAACTGAAAAAACTTCTCCATGTACTGAAAATACTGATCTGAGATCTTTAAAAGCACCTTGATCTTTAAACTTTCCTGTTCCAGTATAAGCAAGATATTGAGCATCTGATTGAGCAATACCCAAATCTAACTCTCCAGCCTTAATAGTGTTAATGTTATAAACAGAACCACCGGTAGACTCAACTGAACATCTTACACCATGATCTTTTTTACTTTTGTTTACTAAACGACAAATTGATCCACCTAGTGGATAGTAAACACCTGTAACACTACCTGTTCCGATAGTAACAAAATCTGTAGCCATTAATGGCAAACTCATCGCACCCACTAAAGCAATAGTTGCTAACTTCTTAGTCATAAAAACTCCTTTTAAATTAAATATCTACTAACAATTTAACTTTTTTAACCTTATTGGTGTCAAAATAGTTTCATAAAAAAGACATTTTCTTTCTAACTGTTACAATATGAAACCAAAATAATTGAAACAAAAAAGTAAACAATAATTTATGATTAAGCTATCAGTTTAAATAAAATTTAATTAATTTTCGGTTAGAATTGTCGACAATAAAGCATAAATTGTCGACAAGGAAACTAAGAGCATGGAAAATTCCCCTAAAGAACCACTTAAAGACAAAATCATAGAATATATATATAGTGCTATCATAAACGAAGAGTACCCTCAAGGTAGTCAAGTAAAAGAACTTCATCTATCTGAGAAGCTTCACGTAAGTAGGGCACCTATAAGAGAAGCCTTACTAGAGCTTGTATCTTTAGGTGTTTTAGAGCAAATCGCAAGAAAAGGTGTCTTTGTTAAAGAGATAACTTCAAAAGACATATATGATACTTATGAATCAAAAGGAGTAATAGAAGGTTTTTTAGCAACAGAATTTGCACTTCACTCAACCAAAGAAGACATAGATAAACTATCGCTACATGTAAAACAGATGAGTGATGAAAATAATGACAGAAAAAAGATAGTAAAAGTAGGTGAAGAATTTCATAAACTTACTCTTAAGTATTCAAAAAATAGTGTCTTTTTGGAGACACTGGAAAAGATAAACAGAAAGTCTCAACTTCTGTTTTATAAAAACTGGACAAAACTATACTCTCAAGCAGAAGTAAAAGAGCGACATCAAAAAATTGTTGATGCAATAAAAACTAGAAATAAAAAGTTAATAGAAGACGTCATAAGAGAACACTACTTTGAGACAGGTACAAAAATAATCCTTTTAAGGGAAGTGAGATGAGCGAGATAGATGTACGCTTTAGTAACTTTGAATACGATAAAAACATACACTATTTTTTGTTTATAAGCGAACTAAAGGCATATGGGATTGGTCACTTTTTTAGAGAAGCTCTCTCTAAAGTTTTAGGTTTAGAAAAAAGTGGAATAGAGTTTATCTCAGTTGCACCTGATGTTTTTGAACAGTACAATTACGATAACCTCATCATCATAAACAAGTGCAAAGACAAACTAAACAAAAGAAAAGGTCATGATGAGTTTATAAATGAAATCTCAAATAGTACTTATATAAATTCTGTCATTGATACAATTCTTGCTAATCAAGATGAACTTTTTATATATATGTTTGAAACTAGCCCATATATGACACTAGACAAAAGAGATGGTGTTGTTCTTGTTGGTCCTAAAAGCGATATTGTAAAAACACTAAATAACAAAATATCACTTTATGAGATATTCTCTAACATTGTTCCTATGGCAAACTATAGTGTTGTTCATAGTTTTGAAGAACTAATGCTAAGTTCACAAAAACTGATGCAAAGAAGTGGTCATCCTCTTTTTATATCACTTGAGAATAGTGCTGCTGGTGCAAATAGTATCATCGCACATACATTGGAAGATATAGAAAAAAAGTTTAGCTCAAACACTAATGAGACTTTTTTAGTCACAGAGTTCATAGAACACATCTGTGATCCAACAACTCTTGGTGTTGTTATTAATGAAGATGAAATATATGTAGGTGGAGTTGCTGATCAGAGGATTCATGGAACAAAATTTAAAGGCTCTACATTCCCTTCTAAAATGTCAAAGGAAGTTCAAGAAGAGACTATAAGACAGACTAGAGTTGTTGGTAAGAAGATGGCAAAACTTGGATATAGAGGCATATTTGGGTGTGACTACATTGTAACGAACAAAAATGAAGTTTTTTTTATAGAGACAAATCCTAGAAAGCAAGGAACAACTATGGAGTTTTGTTGTGCTTTAAGAACTCAGCTTCCTTTAGGAGCTCCAAATCTTCCTGAGATTGAGTTTTATGCGGTAACTGAAAGCAGACGACCTCCACGAATGCGTGAACCTGATTTTTTTAAGACTGATATATATTGGAGTTCTTACAACTATAAGATAGACAATAAACTGACAACTCACAGCTACTTACCACAACAACGTGGTGAAATTGAGATGTTTAGAAGTGTAGCTAAAAACAAAATAAATAAGGAGTTCATGATACTTGAACACATAGGACAAGATTTTTTCGTAAACGAAGGCTCATTTTTGGGTCGAGTAATTGCTACTGGTAAGAGTTATAAAGATGTAGAAGATGGTATTGAGATGGGTAGACGCATGATAAATTATACTGTAAAAACGTATATAGATGAAGATTTTACCTTAGAAGATAAGTGTTATAGTTGCCCATATTATGCAACAAAATTGTAAAAGGAAATTAAGATGGAATGTAGTGTAACAGGTAGTATAGATTTAAAAAAGTTAGATAAATTTGACGTAAAACTTTTTGAATTACTATACGCTCCAACAGAGTCTAAAACTGAAGTAAGCCAAAAAGAGATAGATGAAGTAAAAGAGTGGTTAGAGATTAGTAAAACTTCACAAAAATTAACTAACCCTATAGTTCAACTTTTTGATAAACTAAAAAGTATCAAAGAAAATCATGGAGCAACTCCTGAAGATATTGGCATTGATAAAGATGAGCTATATTTGATGGCAATGAAACATAAAAGTACAGATGAGCATGCTGTTAGTGTTGGAGGCCGTGTATATTCTGCATTACCAATTGCACAAACTGCCAATGCAAGAGTTGCAGACTATTTGGCAAATCATAAAAAAGATGCCCCTAGTGGTTTTGACTTGCAAAAGCAAATCAAGGCAAATAGAAAAAAAATACAAGAAAAACTAAACATGAGTGATGAAGATTGGGACAGTTATTCTGGACAAATCAAGTATGCAATCACTTCAGGTGAACAACTAGCAACGATACTTGACATCCCTCAAAAGCTCATAGATGATATCCAAAGAGTTGTTGGTGTATTTAGAATGAGAATTTCTCCTTATTATGCAAGTTTGATTATTCCAGGACAAATAAACGACCCTATTTTAATCCAAAGTGTTCCAACAGGAGATATGGTTGATAATAAGGGTATAAATATAGAACCTGTTGCAAGTGACCATTCACCAGCAAGACTAATAGATCAGTTTTACCCAAGAGTTTTAACTATCAAAGCAACAAATATGTGTGCTATGTTTTGTACTTATTGTCTTAGACTTGACCACATAAGTGACAAAGATTGGGTTAGTAGTAAAAATACTTATGAAGAAGCATTGAACTATATAAGAGGTAATACAACAGTTAGAGACGTTCTTATAACTGGTGGTGATGCTCTTGCTTTATCAAACAAAAGATTAGAGTACCTTTTTGAAGAGTTAGATAAAATTCCACATGTGAAAATCAAAAGGATTGGTAGTCGTATTCCTGTTATGACTCCTCAGAGAATTGATGATAAGTTTTTAGAAATTTGTGCAAAAAGTAATGCAATTAAACCTCTTAGATTTGTAACTCAAATCAATACAGTTCAGGAGATGACCCCTGAAGTACATGAGGCATTTAAAAAGCTTAGTACAGTAACAAGTGCGATTTTAAATCAATCTGTACTACTTCGTGGTGTAAATGATACGCAAAACAAAATGTGGAAGTTAGTTGAGCTTTTACAAGAGTCTTACATACGACCATACTACTTGTTTAACTGTAGCTTTAGAAATCCAGAGTTTGGGCATCTAAGAGTTCCAATTAGTGTTGGACGTGATTTAGTTGAGAGTATGTATGGCAACATCGCAGGTGATGCAATACCTAGATACCTAGCAACTGCTGGTGGAAAGATTCCTCTACATCGTGATAATGTAGCACAAATCAATGAGGGTGGAGATTATATACTGAGAAAACCATGGAGTGGTGAAGAAGTTCCTTATCCTGATATGAGTATGGAAGAGTATAAAAAGCCATTATCATTCGATAAATACAATTAGAAATGGTAATAGCGGGACTGGCTGCTTTTAGCTTGCTAAAAGATGCCAGTCCCCAAAAACAAGGAAAAAAATGTACAACCAAATAGTATATGGAAGTCTCTTACATGTAGACGAACTAAAAAAACAAAATATTGACCCTTCAAG
>Ga0256845_1001604_pt1 | contig 17795 bp, 18 predicted proteins | sample RiftiametaG_FD_189101 | JGI IMG/M metagenome (GOLD analysis project Ga0256845, IMG submission 189101) | Tube worm associated microbial communities from hydrothermal vent at the East Pacific Rise, Pacific Ocean - Riftia | ecosystem: Host-associated > Annelida > Integument > Unclassified ...
TTTTTAAATGCAAGCCATAAAAAAACAATAGAAATTAAAAAGCCAATAAATATTAAAATATATTTTTTATAAAAAGTCATTTTATTGATAAAACCTCATATGCTTTATCCAACACCTGGGCAGGAGTTATGGCTTTTAGACACAAATTATTTCCATCACATGGTGATCTCCTGTGATTATAGGCAGTAAGACATGGTGAACATGCGATGCCTGCGTGCATATTAACTGCATTGGGATTTAACGAACCATATAAAACAGGAGTCTCAGGTCCAAACAAGACTATTCCTGGAAGAGATATAAGGGATGAAAAATGACCTGGACCGCCATCATTGGTAATAAAAAATTCTGAGATTGAAAATAAAATTAACAATTCATATATCGACCGGGTAAACCCTACCAGATCAACACAATATGGGCTTGAACAAGAGTCAATCATGTTTTTAGCTGTATTTTTATCAATACTGACTCCGGTCACAGCAACACTATATCCTGATTGCAAAAAAGACTTTGCAACAACACAATAATTTTCAATGGGCCATGCCCTTATGGGTAAGACCCCTCCGCCGGGATTGAGAATAACAATGGGGCGTTTAAGAAAATCAGGAAAGAATGATTCTAGTCGTTCTTTGAAGTCTTTTTTCTCTTTTTCAGATATGTTTATATTGTCCGGTTTAAACACGTGTTCTGGTAGAGTCTTTTTATTTTTCGGGTATTCTTTTGAACCTATTGATTCTGCAAGGTTTATAAATTGCCTTGATATATGCAGATATGGATTGTATAAAACACGCCTGTTAATATGGTTCCCACGGAAAAGACCTTCCTGGGTATGGGGATAAAATCCTGCTCTTATCTTTGCACCGGATAAAAAGGACAATATACTGCTGATTCTTGCAAACAATTCACAATCAATTATGGTATCAATGGCTTGTGATCTCAGCGTTTGAACTGCTCTTAAAGAAGTTAACAAAAATTTAATAAATGATGAATCATCCATTGTTATTATATTTTGTTCAGGCACAAGTTTCATGATTTTTACAATTTCGTCATTTTTTTTAAGTGTCAGAATAAATATATCAATAGAAGGATACTTTTCCTTTAATGTATTAATCATGGGAAAAGTTACAGTCAGGCTCCCCATTTCTGACAAAAGAATTATGCAGATTTTTTCAGGAAAGACCTGATCTCTGCTTTTAAAGAATAAAAAATTAAAAACATCAATAAGTTTACAAATCAATTGACCTATATATCGATCAATTAATATTTGAGTTGTTATTTTCATGGTCAGCCTTGTTTAAATATCGTAGTTTCCAAGCGCTATGGCTTTGAATAATTAAATGGCTTAAATTATTGTTTTTATTTATAATGCCGATTTCATTTAAAACCTTATTGAAAAAAATGTTGGTTTCTGGAAATTGTTTTTTATAAAAATATTTTTTAAATGATAAATAATCTTTGGTTTTTGCTATGGTTGAATCGTTTTCAAACATTAATATGAGCTGTTTCTGAGCTTCAATAATATTGCCCATATCTAGCAAAGAACACAAAAGGTAAAAATGGGTTGCAGGATGATGTTTAGATAATATCTGTGCCTTTTGGAATATCTCTATAGCCTGAGCTTTTAAATTATCTGCATATAATGCCCTGCCTAATTTGATCCATAAACTGGATTTTTCCGGTCTGATTTTCACGGCTTTTGCAAAATAAAAAGCTGCATTATGCATATCTCCTTTGCCTGCTGACAGTTCACCCATGGAATGATATGCAAGAAAATTATCAGGATCTGTGTTTAACGAATGTTTAAAAAGAGCCTCACTGTTTTTCCATGTTCCAATCTGATAATAAGTATTAGGAGTATAGCACGCTATAATAATGATCAGAACCACCCATTGCCCCATTAATCTGTGGGATGCCCTTGATAAAAGCATGTTAAGTCCAAAAGCTAATATTATAAAAAGCCCGATTATGGGGATATACATATATCTGTCAGCCATTGCAAAATCACCGATTTTGACAATGCCAATCACAGGGACAAGGGTTCCTAAAAACCAGAGCCATCCAGTCATAAAAAATTTTTGTTTTTTAAAAACAATAATAAAAATTATTGTTAAAATTATTAAAAATAATATGGAAGATACGATAATAAAAGGGGCAATATCTTTAACAGGATAAAATACACTTAAATTTACAGGCCAGATAGTTTTGTATATATATAAAGCATAGGAGACTATACTATTTGATAATCTTTGGACTATTGAATATTGATCCAATGAGACAAGCCCTCCGCCCTTGTGCTGGGCAAAAAGTGTTATTGCAATTCCAACTATGGAGAGTACAAATAACAAAATTTTTTCAAGTATTAATTTTTTCAGTGAAGCTGTCCTGTTTAAAGGCCAATAATCAAGGAGTAACAATGTAAAGGGCAATGTGACAATCATTGTTTTGGACATGATACCAAGAATAAAACAAATAACAACCAGGCAATATCGCTTCCAGTCAGGGTATTTAGTATAATAATAATAACAAACAAGGGTTAAAAGCCAAAAAAAGCTGCATAGGAGTTCTTTTCTTTCAGCTATCCATGCCACAGTTTCAACATGAAGGGGATGGAGACCAAAAAGAACTGCAATTACAACACTTTCCCAGAGTTTATTTGTTGCAAGCTTAAAAAATAAAAAAATTAAGAAAACATTGATAAGATGAATAATCAAATTTGTTAAAAGATACCCTCCCGGGATCACACCATATATTTGAGTATCAAGCATATAGGAAAGCCAGGTTACAGGATGCCAGAATTCAGCTTTAAAACTCGTAAATGCCCAATAAATATTATTAAGGTTTAATCCTGATTTAACATATTGATTATTATAGACATAAACACTATCGTCAATTAATAAAAAATCATGGTTAAATAATTGATAATAAACTATAAAAGTTAGAATCAAGATAAAAACAATGGATAACAGAGTATATATTCTATCTTTTGTAGAATCCATATTATTGTGAAGGGGTTTCCTCCTGCTTACTTATCCGATAGCGCATGGATCTCTGGCTTAAGCCTAAAAGATCTGCGGCTTTATTTTTGTTGCCACCGGTAAGCTGCATGGCTTTTGTAAGATAGGCATTTTCTATTTTAGAAAGTATTTCATCTAAGTCAACTCCCTGTTCCACATCTTCCGTATCAAATCTCTGGTTGCCAACGCCTTCAATCCAACGTCTCTTACTTGAAAGGGAAAGAGTCAGGCTCTCGGGCAGGATTATGTTGGTGGAAGAAAAGGCAACACTTCGTTCAATTAAATTTTCAAGTTCCCGCACATTGCCCGGGAAATCATAATTTCTTAAAAAATCTAAAGCATAGGATGAAAGTTTTACAATATTTTTATTCATCTTTTTGGAATATTTTCTTACAAAATGTCTTGCAAGAAGTTGAATGTCGTCCCTGCGTTCTCTCAGGGGAGGTACTTTTATGGGTATAACATTGAGCCTGAAAAACAAATCTTCTCTGAAATTACCATCTATTACTTCCTGCTCAAGATTTTTATTGGTTGCAGATATTATTCTTATGTCCACAGGAATTTCTTCAACACTGCCCACAGGCTTTACAACAGTTTCCTGGACAGCTCTTAAAAGCTTAACCTGAAGCAGAGGAGAAAGTTCACCTATTTCATCTAAAAAAATCGTTCCTGTATGGGCTGCTTCAAAAAGCCCCTTTTTATCGGAGATTGCTCCTGTAAACGAACCTTTTTTATGACCGAAAAACTCACTTTCCATTAAAGTATCAGGTATACCACCGCAATTTACACAGATAAATGGTTTGTTTGCTCTATCACTCTTATCATGGATTGCCTTGGCAATTAGTTCTTTACCAGTTCCACTATCACCGGAAATCAAAACATTGGTTTGGGTCTCTGCGATCTGGGATATTTTATCAAAAATTAAAAGCATGCCCGGAGACTTGCCAATAATCTTATTAAAATGGATATTCTCTTCAAGCTCTATTGAAAGTTTTTCTTTTTCATGTTCAGGGGTTTTAAGTTCAAGAGCTCTTTTTATTGTTTGTCTCAGTTCATCATTATCAAAAGGTTTTGGCACAAAATCATAGGCACCGGCATTCATGGCTTCAACTGCATTTTCAGTTGTGGAATAAGCAGATATCATTATGACAATGGTTTCTGAATTATTTTCTTTTGCAGCTTTTAATACTTCAATACCATTAATATCACCAAGGCGCATATCTGATAAAATAAGATCAAAGTCCTTCTTTTGTATAAGTTCCAATGCCTGCTTTCCATTGCGGGCTGTTGATGTTTTATAGCCTTCTTCAGTTAAAAGAACATCCAGAAAGCCGACCATGGATCTTTCATCATCCACTATGAGTATTTTAGCAGGTTTATCCTTCATAAACAATTTTTCCTTGCACCATTGTAAGAAATGTATCGCCTTTTACCTTATACCCCTTAAAGGGTGTATTTTTACTCTTGGAAAAAAAACTTAACGGATCAATTTCAAATTCTTTGTCAATATTAATAATTGTAATATCAGCAATTGCATTTTTTTCTATGCCTGCGTTAATACCAAGAATGGATGCAGGGTTTTTACACATTTTTTCAATAAGAATTTCAAAGGAAATAACACCATCAAAAACAAGCTTTAAGCAAAGGGATAATGAAGTTTCAAGACCGACAATACCAAAGGCTGCCTTATCAAACTCAAGATCTTTTTCAAGTTTTGAATGGGGAGCATGATCTGTTGCTATTACATCAATTGTACCATCACATAGAGCATTCACAATGGCTTGCCTGTCTGTTTCAGATCTCAAGGGAGGATTCATTTTTGCAAAGGTATTATAACCCCTTACAGCTTCATCCGTAAGTAAAAAATAATGGGGCGCTGTTTCGCATGTTATATCTAAGCCTTCTTTTTTTGCCTGTCTTATCGCATCTACAGATTCTTTTGTGCTGACATGACATATATGAAGTTTTGCGCCTGTAATTCGTGCTATTTCAATATCCCTTTTCACAGCAACACTCTCAGCAGCATTGGGAATACCTTTAATTCCCATTTGTGTTGCAACAGACCCTTCATTCATAGAACCATTATCAGCAAGGTTCAAATCTTCTGCATGGGATAAAACCGGGAGATCAAGACCTTTTGCATATTCAAGAGCTTTTCTCATAAGGTTTGAATTCTCAACAGGATGCCCGTCATCGCTTACAGCACATATGCCGGCATTTTTCATATCCCCGAATTCCGCAAGGGTTTGACCTGCAAGCCCCTGACTAATGGCACCCACGGGCAGCACCTTTGAAAATCCGGCTTTTTTTGCCTGGCTTATTATAAAATCAGTAATTTTTGAATTATCATTCACAGGGTTTGTATTAGGCATGGAGCAAATAGTTGTAAACCCGCCCCGTGCTGCTGCCTTAGAACCTGTTGCTATTGTCTCCTTATATTCATGCCCCGGTTCTCTTAAATGGACATGCATATCAATAAGTCCAGGGGTTAAAATCATACCTTTTGCATTGATAATTTCAACATCAGACCCAAAATCCTTATCAGGTGTGGAAGGGTCAATTATATCTTTAATTAAACCATTGTCTATTAAAAGATCTTTTTCATTATTTAAATTGCCAGGATCAACAATTTTAGCTCCTTTAATTCTTATCATGATTTTCTATAACCTCCTGAGCTTTCACTTAAATTTCTGGAACTGCCCCCAAGAAGATAAAAAAGTGCCATTCTTAATGCCACCCCGTTTGTAACCTGATCCAGGATCAAAGAATTTTCTCCATCAGCAATCTCATTAGAAATCTCAACCCCTCTGTTCATGGGACCTGGATGCATGACAATCACATCTTTTTTAGCAAGACTTAACCTTTTTTTATTTAACCCGAATAGATTGGAATACTCACGCTCTGTGGGAAAAAGCATATTAGATTGACGCTCTTTTTGTATACGCAGCATCATCACCACATCTGCATTTTCAATACAGGATTCAATACTCAACGCTTTTTTACATCCAAGGATTTCAACGCCCTTTGGCATCATGGTTTCCGGAGCAAAAACATGAACTAAAGCTCCCATTTTTGAAAATCCTCGTATATCTGATCTTGCAACCCTGCTATGGGCAATATCACCTATTATGGCAATCTTAAGACCCTGAATTTTCCCTTTGCGCTCCCTGACACTCATCATATCAAGCAAAGCCTGGGAAGGATGGGCATGGATCCCGTCACCTGCATTTATCACAGATGCCCTCACTCTTTTAGACACAATATGGGCAGCACCTGAAGATGAATGGCGTATTACAATAATATCAGGATTCATTGCATCAAGGTTTTTTGCCGTATCAATCAAAGATTCACCTTTGACCATACTGCTTGAAGATTTTGAAATAGCAATACTGTCAGCTGACAGTCTTTTTGCAGCAGTGTCAAAAGAAAGTTTGGTTCTGGTGCTTGGCTCTTCAAAAAATAAAATTATTGTTTTACCACGAAGTGTTGGAACTTTTTTAACAGACCTTTGAGATATTTCTTTCATCCCCTGAGCAATATCAAGTATCATGGATATTTCTTCAACGGAAAGAGAATTAATATCAAGGATATCTTTTTTTTCAAATCTCATTATTATAAAATACCTATATCAATAAATTACCTATTCTATTCCATCTTACACCAAATTTTTTCTGCTTCCATGACCAGTGTATGATCAATGCTTCACCTCGCACGGCATTTAATTTAACAAAGCCCCAGAATCTTGAATCCCAGCTGTTATCTCTATTATCTCCCATTACAAATAAAGAATCTTCAGGCACAGTTACGGGACCAAAATTATCTCTATGATCAAGGTCACCGGATCTTATAACAGGGTCAGTATGTTTAACATGCTCTTTATATTCTTTTAAAATACCATTAACATAAAGTTTTTTATTTTTTATCTCAATGGTATCTCCTTCAAGACCAATAACCCGTTTAATAAAATCCTTTGAAGGATCAACAGGATATTTAAATACTATAATATCACCATGGGCAGGATTTTTTATGGGGATCAATGTTTTCCCGTCGGTAAAAGGAATTTTAACCCCATAGATAAATTTATTTACAAGAAGGTGATCGCCTATTAATAAAGTATCTTCCATTGACCCTGAAGGAATTTTATATGCCTGTACAACAAAAGTTCTTATGAACATTGCAATAACAACTGCAATAATGACAACTTCAATATTTTCCCTTAATTTTTTATTAATATTCAACTTTATTCTCACTTTTTTAAAAATTTAAAAATATTTTTGTGGCTCGCCCAGAAAAAATTTTCCTTTCTGAATCCATGTTTTTAGTTTATCTGCAATCTTTCTTGCCTTAACCATACTTGAAAGAGGAACCGTAGGAATTTTCTTACCTTTTATAATTATTGTTCCGCTTTTTAATTCAGCATAGCTCACCTGTCCATAACTTATTGATTTTCCCTGCTGATAGTCATAACCATAGTCAAGTACCTGGGTAAAAAGATTTTCATCTGAAACAGATGTATATTTAACCATTTCCTCATTTAAAATTGGAATTGGGATACCAAACCCAACACTCAGAGAGACTCCATAACCTCGGATGCTCTGTCCCACAAGCCATTCAGGAGACATCTCCTTTAAATCTCCTGTTACAAACAAGGTAGCAGCAGGTGTCAAAGGTGCCCCATCAAGGGTTCTGTCAACTTCCTTTTTGGACTGGGTTCCGCTCCATGTAACAAAGCCCTGGGCTCCTCCAAGGAAAATCCTTGTACCTAAACCTATTGTTTTAAGATAGGGATCATTAAAAAGAGGACTCAGCTGACCTGAAGTCGAGTAATTTGCATTGCCCATTGCAGGTTTTAATGTTCCCATATATGTATATTTAATTTTATCAGATTTGTTTATGGCACAATTATAATTTTGATAAGCATTTCTCGGATTGCATAAAGTAGCATTCACAAGATCTTTTAATGTAATGGTTTTTTCTATTTTCCTGTTTGGATAACAATCCGTGCCATAGCTTTCTGCCCGGACTTTGATTTTTTTCCCTGCGACCAGATCCTGGATAACATGCCCTCCTCCATATTCAAATCCCCCGGGATAACTTTTATTTAAAGGGTCATCATCACTTGTCTGGGTGGCTCCAAGATAGCAGTCAACTGCTGCAATACCTGAATATGCCGGCACATCATTAAACCATGTTTTTGTGGTTCTAATACTTGGAACTGACTGACCAATATTAATAAAAACACCTGAAGAACACATGGGAGCAAAAGTTCCGGTTGTAACAACATCAACTTTTTTAGCAGTTTCAACCATGCCATCTTTTTTTGCCATATCAATTATTTCTTCTGCTGTTACAACAACTGCTTTACCCGATGCAATTTTTTCATTTATTTCCTTATAGGTCTTATTTACTTTAAACTCTGTCATGGTATTTATACCTTATTTCAATTGTCTTCTAATTCTATTAATTTTTGACATAATATTATTATTAATCCATTTTTGATCCCACCACTCCACAGGGTCCACAAAAATATTATTAACAAAAACACCAAAATGAAGATGATCTCCGCCGGCAAGTCCGGTTTTACCTGTTCTGCCTATTATATCACCCCTGTTTACTTTGTCACCTTTTTTCACTGAAAAGCTTGAAAGGTGAGAGTATAAGGTACATAATCCAAACCCGTGATCAATAATCACTGAATTGCCAAATATACCGAAATCCTCAGTTGCAATTATAATTCCAGAATTAGCAGCCGGTACCTTGGATTTTTTAACAGAAGCCAGGTCCACACCAAGATGAACTGCTCTGCCAATTTCCTTTCCATTATATTTATAAATTCTTCTATCTCCAAATGATGCCCTCCTGGCAGACCCTTGAAGCCTTAAAAATTTCCCTTTCCACATCAATTTATTTTTAGTTTCCAAAGATCTTTTTAGTATTTCAGAAGAATTTTTTTCTCTTATTTTAGAATTAATATATATAAATTTTTTAAGATAGGATTGTTCTATTCCATTATTGCCAGAATCCTGCTCAAGGGTGAAATTCGGCATCTTGCCATCAAGAAAATTTTGAGAAATATTTAAAATATCGGTTTTAAATTTTTTATTACCAATATAATAATGAAAACCCTTTCTTGTCTGGTTCCCTGCACTATCTCTTGCAATTACAGCAATTTTAGCGCCCTGCCCCTGATTTTGCGCGATACCAATAAATGCAGCATAAATAAATTTATCGGAAAACATGCCGGAAAATCCCGGAAAAAAATTATCATCCACCATGACACCGCTTTGAATGCCATCTTCAAATAATCTATAAATAACAAGGCCTGATCCACCTCTTTTAATATTATGCTTTCTGGTCAAAATCTCAACTTTTGGAGGGACAGAATCTATAGTCACCTTTTCTTCTAAGTAGGAAATATTACCCTTATTCCATCCTCTAAAGGAATAGTCAGAGACCTGGACGATTATTAATGCATCGCCATCTGATATTTTCTGATTATTAAAGTTGATCGGAATCTTAAAAGAATCTTCAAACACACCTGAACCCATTATACCAGGGTTAGTATATGTTTTTGACAATAAAACAACCTCTGTATTTTGCTTTAAAAGTGAAACCCGAACATTTTTAAGTCCCTTGCCTCGCTCAGACACAAACACAGACATTTCATATGCTCGATTGATATAATGTGATGGGAGCTGAATCTTAATGGTCGGCTTTTGACCTTCAAAGCTTTTTACAAGGAACCATCCTCCGGGGATTATTATAAACACTATAATAAAAACAAAAAAAAATTTTCTCATCAACAACTCCTATCCTTCTTACACATAATTATAACATTTTATTAAAGCTTTTTAATTTAACAATTTACAGCAAACTTATCAAGAAGTTTTATATTATTGACTTTTTAAGCTCTTAAAAATATAATTTTAATAAAACAACCAAATTATTGGAGCAATATTTTTATGAGCAACACTTTTTTTGAGTCCTTAGATATAAACCCTTTCCCTTTTTTATTAATTGCAGGTCCCTGTGTTATTGAAGACTATGACACAACCTTTAACACAGCAAAATATTTAAAAGAAATCACTGACGAGCTTAATATTCCATTTGTATTTAAATCCTCTTTTGACAAAGCAAACAGGACATCCATTGATTCTTACAGGGGACCTGGATTTTTAAAAGGGCTTGATATATTAAATACAATAAAACAAAAACTTAATATTAAAATAATATCTGATATACACCTGCCTGACCAGGCAGAAAAAGCAGGTCAAATACTTGATATTATTCAAATACCAGCTTTTCTTTGCAGGCAGACTGATCTTATTGCGGCAGCATGCAATACAAATCAACCTGTTAATATTAAAAAGGGTCAGTTTTTATCTCCCCTGGAATGTAAAAACATAATCAATAAAGCAAAACAATCAGGAAGTGAAAAAATAAGCATCACCGAAAGAGGAACAAGTTTTGGATATAATAACCTTGTTGTTGATTTTCGGGCAATTGAAATTGTTAAACAAATGGGAGTACCTGTTATTTTTGATGCAACCCATAGTGTCCAACTTCCCGGAGGCTCAATTAATTCCTCGGCAGGAAATAGAGAATTCGCTCCTGTCCTTGCAAAAGCTGCCATGGCAGTTGGTGCTGATGGTCTATTCATTGAAACCCATCCTGATCCTGACAATGCATTATGCGACGGACCAAATTCAATAAAATTAGATACAATAAAAAATGTATTAACTCTTATGATAAGCATTAAAAACGCAGTTTCAGAAAATTAAGGCATAGAAAAATAAATGAATATAAAAAAACTTAAAAATATTAAACTATTATTACTTGATGTAGATGGTGTTCTAACTGATGGTAAAATAATTTATTCAGACAACGGTGAAGAAACCAAGAGCTTTAATTCAAAGGATGGACTTGGAATCAGGCTTCTTATGGATTCAAAAATTAAAATCGGGATAATCACCGGAAGAAAATCCAAGGCTCTTTCATATAGATGCAAAAACCTTGGAATAACTCTTTTATTTGATGGAATTACAAATAAACTAGATGCTTTTAATTTAATCCTGAAAAAAACAAATATCTTACCAAAAGAAACTGCCTTTGCAGGAGACGATCTTCCAGATCTGCCTGTCATGAAAAAGGCAGGATTATCTATATGCCCTGCAGATGCACCTCCTTATATTAAAGAACATGCCGATATAATTACAAATCAAAAAGGAGGGGATGGTGCCATAAGAGAAGTATGCGAACAAATTCTAAAGGCACAGGATAAATGGAACATAATCATGAATAAATATTTATCATGAATTTTAAAAATATTTCTCCGGGAAGGCTTAAACTACCGCTTGTCTGTATTCTTATTACAATAATGATTTTAATTATTGGTTTTGTTTTCTTTCAAAACAAACTTGATATTAATCCTTTGCTTAAGGATATTGAAATTGATTCATCTGCTGATGCCCTGCTTCACAATTTTATGCAGACATCTAAAACCAATGGCATTAAAGAATGGTCATTAAAAGCAAGCTCGGCAAAACTTATCTATTCTGAAAATTCAGCTCTGCTTAATGATGTTGAAGTCATAATTTTTACAAAAAATAATACCCAGGGTAAAATTTTTGCAAAAAAGGGAAGACTGAATACCAGCACCCATGACATTGACCTTTCTGGCAAGGTTACGCTATTATATGAAGGTGTCATACTTAAAACTGATAAGTTGCATTATGAAAAAAAACGTCATATAATATACTCAGATGGAAAAGTTAACATTGTGAAAGAAAATTCAACTATTCAAGCTGATTCATTGTTTGCAGATTTAAAGAATTCTACAATGAAATTAGAAGGCAACATAAAAGGTAAATTTATTGAAACAAATAATTTTTATTAAAAAAATACCAACTATAACTCTTTTTTCGATATTTTTTTTAACCAGTTTTTTTACAAATATTAATCCTTTATTTGCAGGAACCGAATTTTCCAAGAAAACTCCTTTAAATATTACCTCAGACAGCATGTTTGCAAAAAAGTCAGGGTTAACCATTGAATTTAAAGGACACGTTGTTGCAACAAAAGATGATGCTGTCATCCATGCTGATTCCCTGATTTTATTCTTTAAAAAAATTGATAACAAAAATAAAATTGACAAAATCATTTCAACGGGTAATGTTAAATATTTTTCCAATGAACGAACAGCATATGCTGATAAAGCAGTGTATACATATGCCGATGAAGTCCTTGTCTTAACCGGTAAAAATCCAAAAGTCATAACCGGAGATAACTCTGTAACAGGAAAAAAAATAACTATATTCCAAAAAGATGGTCGTATCAGTGTTATGGGTGGTGTTCATATAATTATTAATCCAGATGATAAAACCATAAAAAAAGACGAATGACAGATTTAATATTAAAACATCTTAAAAAAATATATAATGGTAAAAAAGTTGTCTCTGATGTCAGCATACAAGTTAAAAAGGGGAAAGTAACAGGTCTTCTTGGACCAAACGGAGCAGGGAAAACAACAACATTTTACATGGCAGTGGGATTGATTATACCTGACGGAGGAAATGTTTTCTTAAACAATGAAAATATTACAAAAAATCCAATGTATATTCGGGCAAGAAAGGGTATCGGATATCTTCCCCAGGAGCCGTCAACCTTTAAAAAACTCACTGTAAAACAAAATATTACTGCAATACTTGAGGTGCTTTATAAAGATAAAAATAAAACCGATAAAAAAGCCGAAAGTATAATGGAAGAGCTTGGGATAAGCAATTTAAAAAACCAAAAGGCAAATTCACTTTCGGGTGGAGAGCGGAGAAGACTTGAGATATCAAGAGTTCTTGCCACTGACCCCATGTTTATACTTTTGGACGAACCTTTTGCCGGCATTGATCCCCTGGCAGTTATTGATATACAAAAAATTATTGCCCAGCTTACACAAAAAGGAATCGGAATATTGATCTCTGACCATAATGTCAGAGAAACTTTAGGAGTATGTGATTTTGCTTATATTATGAGTCAGGGCAATGTTATTGAAACAGGTAACCCTGAAAAAATAACATCAAGCAAAATAGCAAAAGAAAACTATTTAGGAGATAATTTCAAACTTTAATATGGAATTCGGACTACAACAGAACCTCACGCTGACTCAACAGCTTGTCATGACACCACAATTGCAGCAGGCTATTAAATTGTTGCAGCTTTCACGTATTGAACTTGCAGAAATGATTCAAGAGGAGATGGAGCAGAACCCGGCATTGGAAGAAATCGAACAGCAAATCGACCAGGGTGAAGACACAAACACTTCTGCTAAAGAATTAACTGACCTGCCTGATAAAGAATCCCAGGAAGAAACAAAAGAAATAACAATTGAAGAAAAAGTCAGTGAGAATACTGATTGGGAAAGCTATATAAACGAATATAATTCCACAGGAAGAACCCATATTGAAACCGAGGCTCGTGAAACTCCAAATTATGAGGCATTTACAAGCCGTGAAAAGACACTTGAAGAACATTTACGCTGGCAGTTAATGCTTTCCGGGCTTCATAAGGTAGAAGAAGAAATAGGTTTTTTAATCATTGGGAATATTGATAAAGATGGATACTTGCGATCCAGTACTGAAGAAATAGCTAAAAATGGAAATTTTGATATAGAACAAGTTGAAAAAACTTTAAAAACATTACAGAATTTTGACCCGTCTGGTGTCTGTGCAAGGGATATAGGCGAATGTCTATTAATCCAGATAAACCATCTTGGGATAGAAAATATTATCATAAAAAAAATCATAACCGATCATTTAAAAAATCTGGAAAACAGAAATATTAAAGCCATTGCAAAAGATTTAAAAATATCCCACGATGATATAAGAGCTGCTGTTAAAGTCATACAATACCTTGAACCTAAACCAGGCAGAATTTTTGCTCCTGATGAATCATCATATATTATTCCTGATATTTTTGTTTATAAACATGAAGACGGATATAAAATTGTTTTAAATGATGATGGTCTTCCAAAACTGCAGATCAACAGGTTTTATAAAGATGCCATATCCAAAAATAAAAAATTACCTAAAGATGCAAAAAATTATTTGAACGAAAAAATGCAATCAGCATCCTGGTTAATAAAAAGTATACATCAACGTCAAAAAACAATTTATCTTGTCATGGAAAGTATAATTAAATTCCAGCAGGAATTTTTCGATAAGGGCATTGCATATTTAAAACCTTTGATATTAAAGGATATTGCCCAGGACATTGAAATGCATGAATCCACAATCAGCAGAGTTACAACAAATAAATATACCTATACTCCCCAGGGATTATTTGAATTAAAATATTTTTTTAATAGTGCCATAAAACGACAATCAGGAGGTGGGGAACTTGCTTCTGAGAGTGTAAAAGAAAAAATCAAACTCCTTGTTAAAAACGAGGATCCAAATCACCCTTTAAGCGATGAAAAAATTGCAATTGTTCTAAAAGATGCTAATGTTAATATTGCAAGAAGAACTGTTGCAAAGTACAGGAAGATGCTTAAAATTCTTCCATCAAATAAACGTAAACAACTTTAGGGAGGTATTATGCAAACTACAGTAACTTTTAAGAAAATTGACCCTTCCGATTCATTAAAAGCCTACATCCAAAAAAAACTTAGCCGTTTTGACAAGATGCTGGATAACCCTGCAGAGGCAAATATTGTACTCTCGGTTGAAAAAATCAGACATATTGCCGAGATAACACTTGTTTGTGATAAATTAAAAATTCATGTAAAAGAAGAATCTGAAAGTCTTTATTCCTCAGTTGACATGCTGATGGATAAATTAAAAGTGCAGATCAAAAAAAATAAAGAAAAAACAAAACGCCATATGTCAGGTAATAAAAAAAGTATTAAAAATGATCTGGGATACGCACAAGAAAATGACTATCCCGACGCAAATATGAATGATAATATCATCATAGAAAAAGTTGACACAAAGCCAATGGATATTGACGATGCTGCTGTTATTTTAGGATCAAAAAAAAATAATTTTTTTGTTTTTAACAATGCCCGTACAGAGCGTTTAAATGTTATCTATAAAAGGAAAAATGGACAAATGGGAGTAATACAGCCCGTTTAGGTAAAGTATTTAAGGATGTTTAATTCATGAAAATTTTAGATTTTCTTTCTCCGGAAAGAATAATCCCCAATATGGATTCAAGGGATAAAAAAGGAGTTATTGACGAGCTTGCCAGGGCTGTTGCCGAGACTACAGCTGCTGATACTGCTGAGATTGCAAGGGTTTTACTTGAACGTGAACAATTAGGCAGTACCGGCATAGGGGATGGCATTGCAATTCCCCATGGCAGGCTCAGTTCAATTGATTCAATCGTTATGGGTTTTGGATCAAGCAAACAGGGGATAGAATATGATGCCATAGATGATAATCCGGTATTTATTTTCTTTCTTTTGTTAACTCCTGAAAACTCAACAGGAGGGCATCTTAGAGTTCTGGCACAAATTTCAAAACTTCTAAAAAACAAACAGTTCAAAACAAATTTGAGCAATGCTGAATCAACAGAAGAAATTTTAGAAATTATCCAGGAAGCTGATGAAGATTTTTAGATGAAAAATCAAAAAATTTTTATCATAACAGGGCTGTCTGGTTCTGGTAAAAGTACGGCAATAAGCGCATTTGAAGATGCAGGCTTCTATTGTGTTGATAATATGCCAATGGAACTTGTTCCCAAACTTTTTGATCTTCCGGTAAAAGAAGATCCGGAAATCAAGGGATTTGTCTTTGTAATGGATGTGCGAGCCAGAAATTTTTTACCTAATTATTCTTCAGGGATAAGCCTTTTGGAATCTAAAGATCTTTTTCCCAAGACCATATTTCTTAAAGCTGATGAAGATACTCTTCTTAACCGTTTCAGCCAGACACGACGTCATCACCCCATGAGTCATAATAAAAGCCTTATGGAGAGTATCAGAACCGAAAAAGCCATAATGCTCTCTCTTGAAAAAAGCTCAGACATAATAATTGATACAAGCAATTTTAATGTCCATCAGCTGAAATCAAAAATTCTTGATATAATTCACTCCGGAATAAAAAATAATAGCCTGATGAAAATAAATATTATTTCGTTTGGATTTAAATATGGTATCCCCCATGACGCTGACATGATAATTGACATGAGATTTTTATCTAATCCTTTTTTTGTACCAGATTTAAAAAATCAGGATGGAGAATCTTTAGAAGTGAAAAATTTTGTTTTATCCTGTGATGAGACAAAAACATTCCTTAAAAAATACTTTGACCTGCTTGATTTTCTTTTACCCCTTTACAGAAAAGAAAATAAAGCTTATTTAACAATCGCTGTAGGATGTACCGGAGGCAGACATAGAAGCGTGGTTATTGCAAGAGAATTGTTTGAACACATTAATTCAAACAAGCTTAAACCAGGCTTAATACATAGAGATATAGACAGGGATATAAAAATAATATGACAGGGATAGTAACTATTACCCATGGTAACTTTGGAAAAATTCTTTTAGAAACAATTGAATTTATTTTAGATAAAAAAATTGACAATGCTTTATCTATCTCAGTTATTGCAAACGAAGATCCTGAAGCGTTGAGAAAAAAAATAAAACAGGGGATCAATAAAGTCAAATCGGACAAAGGCGTTATTGTTTTTACTGATATGTTTGGGGGGACACCATCTAATTTGAGTTACTCTTTCTTAGAAGAAGGTGTGGTGGAAGTTATCTCAGGATTAAATCTGCCCTTACTTTTAAAAGCTGTTACAATAAGAGACAAATCAATTCCGCTAAAAGAATTGGTTTTAAGTCTTGTTGAACACGGCAGAAAAAGTATTTCCCTTGCAAGCGGTATACTAAATGGCAAAACAAGAGGGTAATCTAAATCAACCATAAATAAAGGAGTAATAAAATGAGTATTAAACTTGGAATAAATGGTTTTGGCAGAATTGGACGACTCGTTTTTAGAGCATCTTTAAACCACCCGGATATAGAGGTCGTTGCAATAAATGATCTTACAGATACTAAGACAATTGCCCATCTTCTGAAATATGATTCAGTGCATGGTCAACTTAACCTGCCTGTTTCAAGTGCTGATGGAAGCATAAGTGTTGATGGAAAAACTATTAATATATCTGCTGAAAGGGACCCTGCAAACATTTCCTGGAAAGATGCCAATGTTGACATTGTTGCAGAATGCACAGGTATTTTCAGAGATAAAGAAAGTGCATCCAAACATATAAAGGGAGGAGCAAAAAAAGTAATTATTTCGGCTCCTGCGACTGAACCTGATATAACAATAGTATTGGGTGTCAATGATGAAAAATATGATCCTGATTCACACCACATAATTTCCAATGCTTCATGTACAACAAATTGTCTTGCACCTGTTGCAAAAGTTCTCCACGAAAAATTTGAAATTAAATGCGGAATGATCACAACAGTACACGCATATACCGGAGACCAGAGAATACTTGATTTCCCCCATAAAGACTTAAGGCGTGCAAGAGCAGCCGCACTTTCCATGATTCCAACAACTACAGGAGCTGCAAAAGCAGTTGGTCTTGTTCTACCTGATCTTAAGGGTAAACTCAATGGACTTTCCGTGAGGGTTCCTACCCCGAATGTGTCTTTAGTAGACCTTGTTGCTGTGGTTAATAAAAACGGGCTTACAAAACAGGATGTGAACAATGCGCTTAAAAATGCATCTGAAAATGAGCTTTCCGGTATATTAGGTTTTTCCGAGTTGCCACTTGTTTCCA
>Ga0256845_1001605_pt1 | contig 17788 bp, 17 predicted proteins | sample RiftiametaG_FD_189101 | JGI IMG/M metagenome (GOLD analysis project Ga0256845, IMG submission 189101) | Tube worm associated microbial communities from hydrothermal vent at the East Pacific Rise, Pacific Ocean - Riftia | ecosystem: Host-associated > Annelida > Integument > Unclassified ...
ACGGGAAGCGACGACACTCGACCAATGGGAATGTGGCGCCACGAGAGTACGAGCGGCGTTTCTACGCGGCTCGGTCTGCTGCGGAGGCAGCGTAACTGAGGTGTCCACCAAACTGGGGGAAGGCCACTTGCTCGAGAACTGCGATCAGGTTGTCCTCGAGTCCAGGGTCGATCCCCTTCAGCGGCATAATGACCGTCGTCGGAGGGTAGTTTTCCCTTCTTGCAGGCGGCAGGTCCCGACTGCGCAGCTTCTCGAGCCTGAACCGAAACCAAAATGAAACAAACAAAGCCCCGAGACCCAAGGTCACGGCCAGCCAAAACACTACGGATCCAATGATAGTTCCCATCGGGGATGTTCACTCGACGGCGAAGGAGAGGGTCCCCGACACCAGAGGACACCGCCCATACGGTGACACTCGTGGTTGTGGGCGATCGAGCCCCTTCGATGGAGAGCCTAACAAATTCGCAGCGCGACGTCGGCCTTCTCGGCAGCCGGCTGGAAGCCCAACATGAAACCCTCGGCGTCGCCCCGCGCAGGTCCTGCGCCGCGGCACCAGGAAATTTGTCACAAGCTGCAGATCGGCTCGAACATCTCTCTTGACGGGTCATCCTCGCAGCAGATACCAAAGCAAATGGCGGATCGGGTTTGCTTTCATTTTTCCTCGCTCCGTGACGTCTCGTTCGAGATCGAGCCGGCTGCCCTGGGGTGGAAGCTCTACGCGAACGGCGAACAGATCAAAGCGAAGAGGAACAAGCTGTCGGTCACCTGCCCAGACGGTACGGTCGCGGAGATCGCAGTACAGCCGAAGTTCGACATGTCCGCGAGCTTCATGTACGGGACCGAAACCCTCACCCCGCTGCCAGGAGTTCCGGTGCCCCTGCTGATCGTGGCCGCCCTACCGATGGGGCTCGTCGCTGTCGGTGGCGCGATCGGTGGCGGGCTCGGCGGTCTCGCGTTTGTGGGAAATATCGCCATCGCACGATCCAAACTTCCGCTGGTCGTGCGACTGATAGCAATGATCGCCGCGGGCTCTGGGGCCGTGGGCCTCTGGTATATGATCGTCTCGGCGCTCCAGGGTTGATCTCTCCTGGGTTTGTCTTTCCTGGGTCTATCCGCCCTGGGAGAGAAGACCGGCCGCCAGCACCCTCAAAGAGGGGGCGAGGATCGTCCACACACATGTCGACTGGGTCTCCGCCACCGGCGGCGTGGAGTTTCAATTTCGGTCCCCCCAGGGTGTTGGACGGATCCACGGGCTGCTAGGCTCCGCGCGACCTCTCCGGCCGACCCCTGCCATGCGCCCCTCGACCCAAGCCCGCCCTGGAACCAGGATCGAGGACGCGGTGCGGGTATGCGCGGGCCACAGGCTCGGCCTCTGTGCTGGCTTCTGTGCTGGGCTCGCGCTCGCGCTCCTGGCCTGCCAGCCGGGACGCCCCGCGCCCGTGACTCTGAACGTCTACGCGGCCTCCTCCCTCACCGAGGTCGGCCGCGATCTCGAGCGCGCCTTCGAGTCCGCGCACCCCGATATCGACGTGGTTCTGAGCTTCGCGGGCAGCCAGGTCCTCCAGCTTCAGATCGAGTCAGGCGCCCAGGCCGACGTGTTCGCCTCGGCCGATGCAGCGCACGTCCAGGCCCTCGCCGACGCCGGTCTCGTGGCCCGACGCGAGCGCTTCGCCCAGGGCGAGCTGGCCCTGATCGTCCCCCTCGACAACCCGGCGAAGCTGCGCAGCCTCGCCGATCTCCCCAGCGCCCAGCGCCTCGTCATCGGCAGCGCGGCCGGCCCGGTCGGCCGTTACACCCGCGAGCTCCTGACCCTCGCCGACACCCACTACGGCCCCGGCTTCGAGGCCGCAGTCTCGGCGCGGGTGGTCTCGAGCGAGAGCAACGTTCGCCTGGCCCGCGCCAAGGTCGAGCTCGGGGAGGCCGACGCCGCGATCGTCTATCGCAGCGACGCCCAGGCCTCCGATCGGGTCCGCAGCCTGCCGATCCCCGCCGAGATCAACCCTCGCGCCGACTACGTCATGGCGATCCTCGAGGCCAGCCCGGAGCCCGCCGCCGCCGCCCTTTGGCTGAGCTTTGTACGCTCGACCCGGGGCCGAGAGATCCTGCTTGCGCGCGGCTTCCTGGTCGCGGCGATCGAGCCGCTCGAGAGCTAGCAACCCGGTGAACCCCCTCACGACACCTCGCTCGACCTGCTGACCCATGGACCTGCAACGCGAGCGCCGCGGGCTCAGCCTGCTCATGGCCCTGCCCCTGCTGGGCCTGCTGGTCCTGCCGGTGATCGCCCTGGCCGTCGCCGCCTCGCCCGAGCAGCTCAGCGCCGGCCTGCGCCACCCCGATTTCGGGCCGGCCCTTTGGCTCAGCGCGCGAACGACCACCCTGAGCCTCGCCCTCGTCGTGCTCGGCGGCACGCCCCTGGCCTGGTGGCTGGCGAGCGCCCGCCCTCGCTGGGCTCACTTCGTGGAGGTCCTCGTCGACCTGCCGCTGGTGATCCCGCCCGCGGTCCTGGGCATCGCCCTGCTCGCCACCTTTGGTCGCAGCGGCCTGCTCGGCCCCCTGCTGAGCGCGAGCGGGCTCCAGATCCCCTTCACCACCAAGGCCGTCGTGCTCGCCCAGGTCACGGTCTCGGCCCCCTTTTATGTGCAGTCGGCCGCGGCCGCGTTTCGCCGCGTCGACCCCGACCTCATGCTGGTCGCCCGGAGCTTGGGCCAGTCGCCTATGGGGGCCTTTTCTCGGGTCGCCCTGCCGCTCGCCCTGCCCGGCCTGGCGAGTGGCGCGGCCCTGGCCTGGGCCCGGGCGCTCGGGGAGTTCGGCGCGACGTTGCTGTTCGCCGGCAACCTCCCCGGCGTCACCCAGACCATGCCGCTGGCGATCGTCGCGGCGCTCGAGTCGGACCTCGACCTCGCCCTCGCTCTGGCCCTGATCCTCGCTGCGATCGCCGTGTTTTTGCTGCTCGGGCTGCGCCTGGTCCGGGTCCTCCGCGGCCCCCTCGGCCGCGACCTCGCCCGTGCGAGCTCAGGCTCGGGCTCGGGCTCGGGCTCGGGGAAAGGGGTGACCGCCGAGTGAACAGCCCGTGGCGCGCGTGTGTGGGGGTCCACGTCGGTGCCCTCACCCTCGAGGTCGAGCTCGCCAGTGAGGGTCGGCCCGTCGCCCTCATCGGGCCAAACGGATCGGGCAAGACCACCCTGCTGCGCACGCTCGCCGGCGCCCTCCCGGCGCGCGGCCACATCGAGGTCGGCGGGCGAGTCTGGCTCGACAGCGAGACTGGCCTCGACCTCGCACCGGAGGCCCGCCGAGTCGCCTATGTACCCCAGGGCGCCGGCTTGTTTCCCCACCTCAGCGCCCTCGACAACGTCGCCTTCGCGCTCGCCTCCTCGACCGGTCCCCGCCTGGGTCGAGCCGCCCGCCGCCGCCGAGCCCTCGCACAGCTCGACGCGCTGGGCTGCGCCGAGTTGGCCGCTCGCGCACCCTCCTCCCTCTCCGGTGGGGAGCGTCAACGGGTGGCCCTGGCCCGGGCGACCTTGGGTGACCCGACCCTGCTCCTGCTCGACGAGCCGCTCGCGGCCCTCGACGCCACCGCGCGCCGAACCCTGCGCGCACACCTGGCCACGGAACTCGAGCGCCGAGCCCTGCCCGCCATCTTGGTCACCCATGATCTGCGCGACGTGCTCGCCCTCGACGCCCGAATCTACGTGCTGGACGCGGGCCGCATACTCCAGTCCGGCTCGGCCAGGGCGCTCGCCGACGCACCCATCAACGACTTCGTCGCCGAGTTCTTCGCGGCGATGACGTAGATCGAGATCGGCGTCCACAATTGGCGACGGGCCCACCAGATGGCGGGCCCGTACAGCTCATCCAAAATGCAGATGAGACTGGAGTGGGATCAGGCCGGAATGGTGCAGAGACCGACCGCCTCGAGCCCAGGAGGAGCCTGGCCCTCGTCGAAGAACTCGATGCACTCGGTCCCCTCGATCACACACACGGGCTCCTCGAGGTCACAGAAACCCGAGCAGCACGAGCTGCCCGCGCAGTTCGGGAATCCGGCTGCGTCGAGGCAGACGTGTCCGGGAGCGCAGTCATTGATGTAGGCGCAGGGTTCCCCCTCGGGGATGTCCCCCGCCGGGTCACAGTTGAACTGATCGCCATCCCAGAAGCAGCCGTTGCCGTCGCCTTCACAGTCCTGCTGCACGGGGTCGCAACTATAGAGACACAGCAGCAGGGAGCCGTCGTTCGATATCGAACAGTTGAAGTCGTTGGCGCAGCTCGGTGAATCGGGTGTGCCGGTACACAGATCGATGCACAGACCCTGGCCCTCGGCGTTGGTGTAGTAACACATACGACCGACGTCACAGTCGTCTGTACCGGCCAGCGCGCCGTCGTAAATACAGTCGTCGCCGGCCTGGCCCACCCCCATCACCGGCACACACTTGTTGGCGTCCCAGGTGTCGCCCGTCGCGTAGGCCACACACTTCTCGCCATCGGGGCAATCTTGGGCCCACGGGTCACAGGTGTTCGCGGCCGCCAGGTCGGTGTCGGGGATGAAGCCCGAGTCCGCCGTGTCTGCCGTGTCTGCGGTGTCCGCGGTGTCTGCGGTGTCTGCGGTGTCTGCGGTGTCTGCGGTGTCCGCAGTGTCCGCGGTGTCTGCGGTGTCCGCAGTGTCTCCCTCTTCGTCGACACTGCCCTCGGTCTCCGAGACCGTGTCGGTGGAGGTCGTCGTCGCGTTGGGCTCATTGCTCTTCCCACACCCGGTAAACACCATCCCAGAGACGGCAAGGCACATCATCGTCAGGTTTCGTTTTGTCATGTTCAGGTCCCTCAGTGCCACCATACATCAGGAATCAGAGGTATACACTTGATCCACCGACTAAATTCCGCAGTTCACGCAACCGCAGACAATGCAAACTCGTAAATGTTAGGTTTGCGCCATGCGCACGCGCTCAACCTGGATTCGCAACTCCACCCTCGCGCTCACCCTCGTCGGCCTGAGCGCGTGTGAAAAACAGCCGACCACCACCCCCGAGCCCGACGCCGCCAGCGCCAGCGCCGAACAGACTGCCGACGTGGAGGCTGAGCCCGAAGCGACCGAGCTGGTCTCGATCTTGTCCAAATCGAGCTTCGACCAGACCATCAACGACAACTTCGGCGACGTCTCGGACTGCTACATCGCTGCGCTCGAGGGCAACCCGGAGCTCGCCGGCACGCTCGAGACCTCATTCACCATCGACGCCGAGGGCAAGGTCAGTACGCTCACGGCGATCGAGGGCAGCACCCTCGACGACCCAGGCATGATCGAGTGTCTCATCCAGCGCGCCCAGAGCTGGCAGTTCGACAAGCCCGCCAGTGGCGACGAGATGGTCCTCGAGTACCCCTTCAACCTCGAACCCGCCGAGTAGGGCCACCTCGGCGAGCCGGGCCCAGCCCTGGTAGGCTGGGCCATGATCTTTCGCCAGCTCGTGGATGGCCGGTCTTCGACCTATACTTACCTGCTCGCGGACGAGGACACCCTCGAGGCCGTGATCATCGACCCGGTCTACGAGCAGGCTCCCCGCGACTGCGCCCTGGTCCGGGAGCTCGGGCTCGAGGTCTCGGCGACCCTCGACACCCACGTCCACGCGGACCACGTCACCGCGGCCTGGCTCCTGCGTCGCGATTTGGGCTCGCAGGTCATGCTCGCCGCCAGCGGTGGGGCAAAGGGTTTCGACCGGGGCCTCGCTCAGGGTGACACCATCGAGTTTGGACGCCACAGCCTCGAGGTCCGCGAGACCCCGGGACACACGGGCGGCTGTCTGAGCTTCGTCCTCGACGGCGGGGTCATGGCGTTCACGGGTGACGCGCTGCTCATCCGCGGTGCCGGCCGGACCGACTTTCAACAGGGCGATCCAGCCCAGCTCTTCAACTCGGTCCACACCCAGCTGTTCAGCCTCCCGGACACCTGCCTCATCTATCCCGCCCACGATTACGCCGGGCGCACCGTCTCGAGCGTCGCCGAAGAGCGGGCCTACAACCCGCGCCTGGGTGGCCAGCGCAGCGCCGGGGACTTCGTGGGTTACATGAACAACCTCGGCCTCCCCCACCCCAAACAGCTGGCCGTCGCCCTGCCCGCCAACCTGCGCTGTGGGGCTCCAGCCAGCGGCGAAGCGCCCCTCCAGGCTCCCGACTGGGGGCCGCTGCGCTACAGCTACGCCGGCATCTGGGAGCTCGACGGCAGCTGGCTCGAGGAACACCGAGAGCAGGTCCTGGTTCTCGACGTCCGTGAACCCGAGGAGTTCGACGGCGCCCTGGGCCACATCCCCGGCGCCCGCCTCCTGCCGATCGGTGAGCTCGCCGCCCGGGCAGACACACTCCCCAAAGACCGGCCGATCGTCGCCGTCTGTCGCTCCGGCGGACGCTCGGCTCAGGCCACGGTGATCCTCCGCAAGGCGGGCTGCGAGCGGGTCGCCAACTTGGCCGGCGGGATGATCCACTGGCTCGACTTGGGTCTGGGCGTCGCCGAGGGTGAGCCGCGCTGCGAAGTTTGAACGAACTGAGGCGGCACCCTGGACAGGGCGCCGCCTCGAGCTCGTTCACCAGCGGCGGAGCCTACTGAGCGATGATCACCTTGGTGCTGGCCAGGTGGTCGTGCAGACAGCGGCGCTCCTCACCGAAGATCATCAGCACGTCGACCAAACCGACAAAGGGAATGATGCTCCCGGCGACGGCGAGGACCCAGCTGCGGAGCAAGACCCCATGCACGAAGTCGACGGGCGAGCCGTCCTCACGGACGATGCGGATGCCCAGCCAGGCCTTGGCTAGGCTCTGGCCGGTGGTCGAGATCAGGTACATCTGGTAGATGGCCAGGCCCAGGAAAGCCACCATACCGAGACCGAGGAGGGCCGCGGAATCAGCCATCGCGCCGGGCACGGCGAACACACACATGACGACCATGTAGAGCGCACTATCGATGATCGAGGCACCGAGGCGAGTGCCTCGCTCAGCCAAGGGCGCAAACTGGGAGGCCGTGGGGTTGGCCCATGCACCGTCGTGGGTCGGCGGTGCGTAGGGGTTTTGCTGCGCCCCCCCATAGGGGTTTTGCGGTGGCCCAGAACCGTAGGGGTTTTGCTGCGCTCCTCCATAGGGGTTTTGCGGTGGTGCAGAACCGTAGGGGTTTTGCTGCTGCCCAGAACCGTAGGGGTTCTGCTGCTGCCCAGAACCGTAGGGGTTCTGCTGCTGCCCAGAACCGTAGGGGTTCTGCTGCTGCCCAGAACCGTAGGGGCTGGGACTTGGTGGGGGTGGTGCGTAGGGGTTGTCGGTCACTGCGATCTCCGGCTCACGTCCAGGGGCCAGAGTGTACCGGATCCGTCGCGAGTTGCTTCCAGGAGACCACAGTCGGCCACACACACCCCACGACTGGCCGATAAACCGAGATCGGGTGTCCCGCGCTGCCAGCGACCGGCCGTTCAGCCCTGGGGCCGAAACCTCCCTGCGGCCCCAACTCACCGTGTTCCACATTGACCTCCCTCAGGGCTCGACCGACTATCTATCGGTGAGCCCCGCTCTCTGGATCCCCGTTCTCGCGGTCGTGGCGTTCTCCCTGACCGCCTGCGCCCCGAAACCCCAGATCCAAAACACACTCAGCACCGGATCCGAGCTGAGCTTCGCCGGACACGGCGTCGACAACCTCCACCGTGAGGACTACGAGGCCCTCGGTATCGCAGAGGGCAGAGACCGCTCGGCCAGTTGGTTTGTCCTGTGGTTCCCGGTCGGGGGGATCCGCTCCAAATCCGAGATCATCGACGGCGCCTACTACGACGCCGTCGAGTCCGTGCCCGGCTGCGACGGTCTCCTCGTCCCACGGGTCAAGTCGCAGCGCTACCTCGTCCCCCTGCTGCTGGTGAACGTGGTCGTCAGGCGCCACGCGGTCAAAGGTCGCTGCTTCCACATCATCAGCGACCGAGAGCGCGCCAACGAGCGCGATGCGGGACCCCCCCCGCCCGAGCGATCCGGTCCTTGACGCCCCCTCCGATTGAAGTCCTCAGAGTTGTCCATCTCACTCGGCAATGCGAACTTGCCGTATGCGCTCCCCTGTTCGACAGTTAGTCCTGCTGACGTTCGCCCTCGTCGCCGTCTGGGGTTGCGCAGAGGAGGGCGACCCCAGCGGCGGCCTCGACCCCAACATCTCCGAGGCGCCCCTGCCCGGCGACGCCTCGGGCTCGGAGCACGCCGGGGCGTGGACCCTCGAACTCTACTACTCCAGCTGCACCGGGGTCTGCTCCTTCGACACGATCCTCGGTGTCGCCTCCGTGTGTGACGTCGGCGAGACCGCCACACAGATCGTCGAGGCCACCCAGACCGACGGCAGCATCCGCTTCGAGGGCAACGGTCTCCCCTCTCGCTACGACGGAGGCGTCGACGCCTCGGGCGACTTCGACCTCCTCGGGGTCGCAACCCAAGACGGGGGCAACATCGAAATCCGTGTCCGGGTCCAGGGGGCCTTCGACGGCGACTCCCTCGCGGGAGCAGCCCGCGGCCGTACCATGGGCACCATCGACGACCAGACGATCAACTGTCGCTACGACGTCGAGGTGACCGGCACCCGCGGGTAGCCCCCGGTAAGCCCGCTCAGTCCCCGAGCGTCGCCGCCCGCGCCTCTGCGCGCTCCCACATGCGGATGTAACCCTCGGCCGAGCGAAACAGCGGCTCGATGTCCTCCTCGGAGAGGGCGTCACGGCGCGCGTCTTCGATCAGCTCGGGCAGCAGGCCGATGTGGACCAGGCCCTCGGTGTTGAAATCGAGCTCCCGCTCCCCGATCACCGGCTGCGTAAACTCGATGTCCCCAGCCACGGAACTGAAGGGATAAGTGATCGGATTCTCCTGCGGGGTCCCGCACACCCCCTCCCCAAAGCGAGGCCCACGAGCGCCGGCGAAGCCGTTGAGGTCAAAGCCGAAGCCCTCCGCCGGGTAGCCGCCGTGGTCCGTGATCTTCTGGATCTTGTCGACGAAACCGGCCACCGAAGACCCCGGGTTCTCCGGGTCTTGGCAGCGTCCGAAACCGGTCTTCGAGATCCCACCGAGTTCGTAGATGCGACCATCGAAGTCGCGCCCGTGGGTGCCCACCGCCGGGTAATCTGCCGCTTCCAGCAGCTCGAAGGCGCGCTGGTAGGACCACTGAGGCAGGTGGTCGACCTCGATGATCATCCCCCGCAGCATCATCTCGTGCAGCAGCGTCTCCCCCAGCGCCGTCATGGTCGCGTTTTGGCAAAAGTCCCCCTCGAGGGGCGGGGCCACGATCTCGGTGAGGTAAAAGGAGACCGTGGTCACCGGCGCCTCCGGGAAACCGCTGATGTTGTTGGGGGGGTCGGAGATATACTCGTCGCGCGGCATGTTCAGGCCGCCGAAGAACAGGTCTCCCTGGTCGAAGCCGTCGGTGACCTCAGGGGGGCAGTCCTCGCTGAAGTTCGACCAGTGGCCGCTGTTGAGGAAGTTGCCGAGCTCGATAAAGGCCCGGTCACCGTCACCAGGGGAGAAGGCGTTGTCGTATTTGTGAACCGGGAACATCGCCCGGATCCCCTTGGTGTAATACTCGTCGAGCTTGGCCCTGATGTAGTCCTCGTCGCAGACCGGACCCCCGTCCTTGGGCACCGCGGTGCAATCAAACAGGTTCGAGGTCTCGATCCCCAAGATCACCGCCATCTTGCCCGCCGCGATGACCTCCCGGGCCGCCGCGGGGGTCTGGACCACCCGGAACCAACCCTCGCCGGGGCCGCCCGACTGGGCGTCGATGTAGCGCTCCATATTGTAGGTCTCTTCGATAATGCGATCGACACCGACCATATCGTTACAGTCGTAGCGGCCCTCCTGAAAGCCCTCCCCGATCGTGAAGTCGCAGATCACCTCATTGGTGGTCGCGTGTTGAACTACCAAGCGCAGCCCCGCCAAGTGGGCACGCTCGAGCCAGCGATAGTATTGAGTCTGGTGTGTCGACAGGGTCGGCCCACTCGGCCATTGGGTGAACTCGGGGTAGCCCGCCGTCTCATGGTTGTCCTCGGCGAGCTCGCCCGCGACCAGATCCGGCAACAGGGCCCCGAGGTCGGCCCCGTCGGCCCCCGCCGTATCGAAGGCGTAGCCGAAGAAGTCCTTGCGCCCCTTCTCGCCGTGGTAGAGCGCGCAGTCCGGCAGGGCGTGCTCGACCCCGAGGCGGTGGAAGGCGCCCCCGTGAAAGATGCCCCCACCACCGAAGCCGTAGTTGGACAGAATATGGGAGTGGGTATCGACGATCCCGTAGAGGTCGCCGTCTTCGAAGGTCGTCTTTGTGACCTGCCCGCTGGCGTCGAGGCTGAGCTCCGGGTGCTCTCGGCATCCGCTGGCGGACTCGAGCAGCAGCGGGAGGCCCTCTTCGGCGAGCCCGGTCGCGGCCAACAGCTGCCCCGTCTTGCGGTTGCGCAGCTGGACCCGATCCCAGTCGAGGATCGAGGTCTCGGGCATCCACTCGGCCCCCGAGACGTAGCTGTCGTCGATGAGCAAGACGTCCGACTGGAGCGTGGTCTGGCGCAGGAGCGGGCCATCGTCGGATACGAGATAGCCCCCGTCTTGATCGTAGAGCAGGTACGTGCCCAGGTCCGACGCCTTCAGGTAGAACTGCGCGGCGTCGGCCTCCACGCCAAAGCCGTAGCCGTCGCCCGATCCGCCCGCGCCCAGCCAGGTGTCGTCGCTGCGGACCGTGAAACAGCCCCCCGCGTAGATGTCGGCGTCGAGCTCGGGCGGCTCCCCCGTCTCCGACTCCCCCGTCTCCGTATCGGTGTCGGTGTCCGAGTCCATCCCGGTCTCCGAGTCCTCGCTCCCGGCCTCGGCGCTGCCTCCCGGCGTGCAGCCCGTGAGGGCGAGCGCGGTACAGACCCAGGTAAACAAACTCGAGCGCATACAGAGCATGCGCAGATGGTATCGAAGCTACCCGTCCGAACAAAGCGCGCACAGCCCGAGGCCGCCGATGCGAGCCGAGCTCGGCTCCCGACAGCCCGCTGTCGCCAGGCCGCTCAGCCCGCGTGTCCGGGCGCCCACGCGGTGCCCTCGAGAACCAGGTCCACCGCACCGGCGACGAAGTTCGCGTCCAACACCGCGCTGGGGCTCAGGGCCCGGTGGACGACCCCTCCAACCAACAGCGCCGTAGCGAGCGCCACGTCCGGCTCCCCGGCGATGGTCTCGGCCTCGACGGCCGCGCGAAACACCTGCCCGAGCTCATTGGTCCCGGCAGCGATCGCCGCCTCTCGGGTCAGCTCCCCGGTCGTCAGACCAACCGAGAACTGCTCGAGCGCCGCGATCAGCTTCTCCCGCAGTGGGTCCACGGGTTTTCCGGTGAATCCGAGGTGTTCACCGACCAGCGCGTCGATAGAGCGGCCTGCGAACGATGTCTGCGCAGTGGGTGAGGTGAACGATCCGGCGTGCTCTGCGACCGAGGCGATCAGCTCGTCCACCGGCGCGTTCGACAGCGACAGGGCGACCAGATCGTCGAGGATCTCGGACAGGTCTTCCCCCAGGATATCGCGGACCACCGCGTCGAGAGCCGAGAGGTCCTCGGCGACCAGGCTGTGCCCGGACTCCGTGTGCAGCCGCTGCGAGACCTCCTGCAACATGCGCAGCGTGAAGTAGGCGTCATCGAGCAGACCCAGGACCCCGAGCGCGTCAGGGACCAGATCCTCGGGCTCGTCCCAATAGGCCACCGCCGCGCGCATCACCACGTGCATCGTCGCCTCCACGGGGGTACCCACCGACGACTCGGACGCCGCCGACAACAGGGTCGGCACGCTGCGGATATAGCCCTCGAAGATGGCCAGGGCCTTGCCGCGCTGCGGGTCTCCAAAGTCGACCCCTCGGGCCTCCGCCAGGTCGTCCAAATACTTGGCGAGGTAGCCCTCCTTCGCCTCGATGGCGACCGCGGTCTCGATCATCTCGTTGATGCTGGGAATGTCCATCGTTGCTCGTGCGCAGGGCGAGCGACGACCCTAGCCCCGACCCGGCTCCGACTCAAACCCAGAGGTGGGTACAACCCACCAAAAGCCCTGCTCTCGATCGTGCGCTAGCCACAAAAATCGACGTGGTGAGGGCCCACCGAGCGTGCTAGGCCGGTTCGGCTCAACCCTCCGCTTCGGGCTCGGCTTCGGGCTCGGCCTCGACCTGAGGCTCCTCCTCGGGTCCGAGCTCCGGACCGCCCCCATCCTCGCGGGCCTGCCCATCCTCGCCGGCCTGCCCACCCTCGGGCACCTCGCCGGCCTGCTCTTCGGGGGTCGGCGGAGGACCGGCGTACATGGTCCCGGGTGTCGGGCACCCGGTGAGCGCGACGGCGGCCAACAGGGGCAGCGCCGCGCGAACCAAGGGCGCAAAGCGACGCTCACAAAATGGGCAGGCCGAGGCGTCGGCGCGGAGATGTCGGTGGCACTGGGGACAGGGTCGAAGCGAATCCATCTGTACCGCCGAGCCTACCGCGAGCCGCGGCCCCAGTCGGTCTCGATCGCCCACGATCGCCCACAATCGCCACTTCGATCTCCGATCGGTCTCCAATCGGCTGTCAGATCACCTCACGCAGCAGCGCGTAGGTGTCCTCCGCGAGCTCTGGGTGGGCCAAGGGCGGGCCGTGAGCGGGCACCACGATCGCGGGAGGGTGTGCCTGCATCTCCTCGAGCAGCCGCCTCATCGCCCCTTTTTTGTCTCTGAGGATGAACATCTGCGCCCCGTGAAACACCTTGTAGCCCGGCGCGCTCTTGGTCAGCTTCATCATCATCCGGACCAGGAAGTTCGAGGGCAGCGCCTGCATATTGGCGAGCAGGTCGGAGAGGTACCAAATGTAGCCGGCCTCCGTCTTGACCCAAGCCCAGCTCTCCCCACACTTGGTCGCCTCGCACTCGCCCACAAATAGATCCGGGCCCAGCAACTCGGCGAGCGCCGTGAGCGGCTCGAAGCTAGGCGCGGCCGGGTTTTTCTTTTTGATCCGGGCCCAGCCCTCGGCGGGCGCGAAGCAGCGCGCCTCGGGAAAGCGGGCCTTCCACTCAGCCTGGCCGAGGTGGTGAAAGCCATTGTTGGCGACCAGTGCCCCGATATCCCCATAGGCGAGCAGATCTTCGAACACTGGGTCGGGCGTCCTCGACGAGGGGCTGACCACCATGAGTTTGCCATCGGCCATGCGGGCGACAAACATGTTCGAGCTCGCCCCGGGCGCGAATTCGTAGCTGTACACCAGCACGCCAGCATCGTGATCGAGGATTGTGATTCCGTTTTGGGTCTTGTTCATCGTGGGCAACTCGATGTCTCTTGGGCTCCAGGACTACGCTCGAGTCGACCGAGCATCGCGTGAATCGACAGACCCACCGAATTAGTCGGCCACTCCTCAAACACGGACGAAGCAGCGAATGACCGAATCCCCGTATGGTCGTCCTTCGTCGATGCGCCACCATCGCATTTCCCGGATGTACGCGGGGGATTAGAGCGTCTCTTCAGAAGATTTTGTCACTTTCACGGCGGTTGCCGATCACGTAGCCTCCGCCGCCGAGCAGACCCGCTCGGTCCCCCCAACCAAGGACGCACCACCAGATGGAAGAAAAAATTCACGGCCTCTCGATGCGTGACTGCGCAGAGATCATGTCCAAGGATGGCGAGCTCAAGGCCCAGCACGGCGAAGCCTCCTACACGCCCCACCTTAACAAGTACCTCGCCGAGCGGGGCGTGGACCAGAACACCTGGGCGAACTCCTGGAACGGCTGGTGGACCCGCATGCAATCCGACCCGAGCGGTCAGCTGCACGCCAAGTTCGCGACCATGCAGCAGGGACTGTCGATGAAGGCGCACATGGCCGACGTGCCCGACGCCAGCCAGGACCAAAAAGAGGGCGTCACCCTCGATCTCTACGCTCAGCTCATGGCCAAGATCGCCGGGGGCGAGGACGCCGAGGCCCTCTTGGCCGCCAACGGTCTGAGCATGGACCAGTGGCAAAAGGCGCAAAAGGGCTGGAACGACGCGATGGCGGCAGACGTCAACCATCACCTCACCACCCAATACGGCACCCTGTACGCCAAATACACCCCCGGCTTCCAGGCCAACATGGAGGCTCAGACCGCCGCCATCATGGCCGCCGACTACGCCGAGCGTGCGGCTGGGCGCCCCGATGAGCCCGAGGTCGAATACACCTTCGACGACATGCTCCGCGAAATGGGCGACAGCACCCCCGACACTCGCTGGTCGGCCGGCCACCACGTGTGCAACACCTGGGACATCGGTGACCACGCCGACCCGGCCCTCGACGCCGCGGCCAAGAAGGCCTACGAGCTCGCCCACGAGTGTCTCGAGAGCCACAACGAATTCACCGTGAGCAACGCCGAGGCCGCGACCAGCGACCTCAAGATGTTTGCCGCCGAGGGCTTCATGACCGCCGAACAGGCCAGCGACACGGAGAACGCCATGGGCCGCTGCCTGGGCCGGGCCCGCGATCACCTCGAGAACCTCGAGGCCGCCTTCGCCCCGATCCGCGACAAGGCCGTGCCTGAGCGCATCACGATGCAAACGGCGATCCAGGACTACACCTCGCTCATCGACGAGTTGTCCGAGACCATCGAAGAGTGGGCCGACAACTACTCGGAGCCGAGCGCCGCTGCCGCCCCCTCGGCCTCGTTCACACCGCCCAACACGGGCGCCATGCAGCCCAGCACCCCCGCGGTCGAGACCGGATTCATCGCCGTGCTCAAGCGGATCCCGATCATCGGGAACATCATCCGCATGCTCGGCCTGTGAACGGGCATCGGGGCCGGGCATAGGAGCCCGCCGCGACCTGAGACCACCGAGACGACACCGCGCTCCCACCTCCCGAGTGAGAGCGCGGTGTCTCTGTGTCCGCCGGCCATCTCGAGTGCGGGCATCGCCGTCGAGTTGCAGGCCCCTGACACAACGCTGTCAGGAGCCCGCTGTTATACGAAGATCCCTGTCCCCTCTGGACAGCGCTCGGAGTCGTCCATGGCCACTACTACGGAAACCAAACACGTGGACTCCAAACCCGTGGAACTCAAACATCGAGTCTCGCGCGTCGGCATCGAAGCCCTGAGCACACACCTCGAGGCCTTCGAGCCCAGCTTCCCCCGCCGGAGCTTTGTTCGGCGTGCGACCCAAGGGCTCGAAGACTTGGAGCTCAAAGCGCGGATCGAGCATGTCGCCGATGCCCTCACCCACAGCTTGCCCCCCGATTTCGACGACGCCGCCCGGATCATCGATGGCGCCAACACCCTGCGAACATCGACCCGAGATCAGACCCACAGTCGAGGTCCGGACCAGGCGACGGACGATGGTTCGGCGTTCGCATTTTGGCCCCTGTGCACCTACGTAGAGACCCGTGGCCTGAGCCGGCCCGACCGGGCCCTCCAGACCATGCACGGCCTCACCCAGCTCGCCAGCTGCGAGTTCGCCATCCGCCCCTACATCGAGCGAGATCAGGGCCGGGTCCTCGCTCGCTTGCAGCGCTGGGCCACGGATCCAAACCACCATGTCCGCCGCCTGGTCAGCGAGGGTACGCGGCCGAGGTTGCCCTGGGGTGGGCGCCTGCGCGACCTGCAGGCCGATCCCAGCCCCTCTCTCCCCCTCCTCGAGACCCTCTTCGACGATCCCGAACTCTACGTCCGCCGCTCGGTCGCCAACCACCTCAACGACATCAGCAAGGACCACCCCCAGCTCGCAGTCGACACGGCCACCCGCTGGCGACGAGCGAAACCGACCCCCGAGGTCGACTGGGTCATCCGTCACGCCCTCCGCGGCCTGATCAAGGCCGGCCACCCGGGCGCGCTCCAGCTCCAGGGCTTTGGGCCGCCCAAGATCGCCGTCGAACGCTTCACCATCTCTCCCGCCCGCCTGCGACTCGGGGGCGCGCTCCAGCTCGAGCTCGAGCTCCGGGCAAAGACCAGCCAGAGCCTGCTGATCGACTACGCCGTCCACCACATGAAGGCCAACGGCACCCTGTCCCCAAAGGTGTTCAAGTGGACCCGCCGTGAGGTCCTGGGCGCGCAGTCCCTCACGCTCACGAAGACCCACTCGATTCGTCCGATCACCACACGGCGCTACCACGCCGGGCTGCACAGGGTCGAGCTGCTGATCAACGGTGTGAGCTTCGGCCTGCGGGAGTTCGAGCTGACTGGGGTCGGCTGAGGGAACTCCTCGCCACGGCCGGTGACTCCGTCCCCCATGCGTCACCTGCCGCTGTGGTGTGTACTCCTGCTCGGCTGCACTCCCCTCAAGACCGCGCTGCCGACGGCACCACATCACGAGACCGCGGATCGAGATGCCTTTGTCCAGATGGTCTCGGGTGTCCGGCACAGCTGCGGGCTGCGCCTCGGCGGCGAGGTCTGGTGTTGGGGAGACAACCGCCTGGGTGAGCTTGGGCTCGGGCCGAGTCCCGAGCGCTCGGTGGCCAAGCGCAGGGTCCCCGGGCTCGAGCGGGTCTTGCAGCTCGCCGCAGGTTCACATCACACCTGCGCGCTGCTCCATGACGGCGCGGTTCGTTGTTGGGGGGCGGGCTGGTACGGACAGCTCGGAACCGGCCGACGCGAGAACCTGGGACGACCGACCCCAGTGGTCGGTCTCGACGACGCGCTGACGATCACCGCGGGCGACGAACACACCTGTGTCCTGCGCGAGACCTCGCACAAGATCGTGTGCTGGGGGCTCGGGCGGTCGGGGCAGCTGGGTGCGGACCACCTCGACCGAGGCTCGAGCCTCCCCGTCGCGGTCGCCGATGGGCGTGGGGTCGTCCAGCTCGTATCGACGAGCACGACCACCTGCGCACGCACGAGCCGCGGCCGCGTGTCGTGTTGGGGAGGCTGGGATACGGCCGCCCTGCCCGAGATCCGCCGACCCCACAACGCCCGCGGAGTCACTCACCTGACTGCCGGCCGACACACGATCTGCGCGCTCGGGACCACCGAAGGCCCCGAACTCGAGCCCCTGTGCTGGAACGCGAACGCCCTGGATCGAGCGCTCGACGACCCCCAGCTGCTCGTGCCCTCCTCGCTCGGTCGCCTCGCCAGGCACTGCATCATCGACGATGGAGGACAGCCGCAGTGCTGGCGCACGACCGCCGGGCCCGACATGCCGACGGTCGTGGCGACCCCTGTGCCGGCGGGCGCTCGCGTGCTGTCGATGACCCACGGCCAGCGCCACGCCTGTGTCTCGCTGATGACCGGCGAGACCCTATGCTGGGGCGACAACGCCCACGGTCAGCTCGGCGGGGCTCGGGTGACGGCTCCGACCGCCGACCCCTGGGCCGAGGCATCTGTGACCCCTGTCGATGACCGCTTCGTGTGTGAGTCCGGCCAGGACCGAAGGGGAGAGGCGGGCGTGCAGCAGTGGTGTCTCGACGGGGCTGGGCTGCGTCGAGGGCCGAGCGTCCGCTATCACGCCAACGGTCAGCTCGCCGAGTCCGGTCGCTTCGAGCGAGACCTGCGTGAAGGGATCTGGCAGACCTGGCATGAGGGCGGGGACCCTGCCATGACCGGGACCTACCACGCCGGCCTGCGGCGCGGCCCATGGGTGGTCCACATTGGGCGAGGGGGATGGCGCGGTGTGTTCGAGGACGACCAGCCCCATGGACCGTGGCGCCACGAAACCGGCGAGGGCGTGGTCTTGCGCGAGCTCGAGTTCGAGCACGGTGAGCAGCAGCGCTGGGTGGTCAACGACCGTGAAGGCAGCCCGCTTCAACGCCTCGAGCGATCGAGCGCCGGTGGCTCCTCGACGCTGTGGGAGGACGCGGGAGGCCGCAGTGAGGCCGAGGTCCTCGTCTTTGAGCACCCGA
>Ga0256845_1001606_pt1 | contig 17770 bp, 18 predicted proteins | sample RiftiametaG_FD_189101 | JGI IMG/M metagenome (GOLD analysis project Ga0256845, IMG submission 189101) | Tube worm associated microbial communities from hydrothermal vent at the East Pacific Rise, Pacific Ocean - Riftia | ecosystem: Host-associated > Annelida > Integument > Unclassified ...
GTCAATAGTGCCTATTTGAGGTCTATTATAACACTTCGGCGCACTTTTTTGTTTATCTTCGCTCACTATCATTCAAAATAGTTGTTTTATTTCAATAAGTTATGAGTTTTCGGTCAGGCACTATCTAGCTTAAAGTTATGATTTAGTGGGAATTCATCCATAAAATAAATATGATCTGGCATCATATAATCCGGCAATAGCTTTGAAAGATCTTCCAATATAATGGAGTCAGTTATCACGTTTTTTCCTAATTGATTACTTGGTTGGTTTTCAATCACATAAGCGATTATTTTTTTCTTTCCATCGGCCAGTTTTTTCTGTGCTATTACGCCATCTTTAACCATTGGCAACTGCTTTAAAATACTTTCTATTTCACCCAGTTCTATTCGGATCCCATGAACTTGAATTTGAAAATCTTTTCTACCGAGAAACTCCAAAGCCCCCTCACAATTAAACCTCCCTCTATCCCCAGTATCATAGTAACGCAGACCATCAATAGTTATATATTTTTGCTGCGTTAAATTAGGCTGTTGCCAATAACCTTTTGTGACGCCATCTCCCGAAAAATAGACATTCCCAATAGCTCCTTGAGGTACAAGGTTTAAGTTATCATCTAATAAATTGACAGCAACATTATCAAAGGCAAAACCAACAAGCGTTTTGTTAATAGTCTCGTCTAACCGATAAAACTGAGTCACTCCCATACAACTGATTTCACTGCATCCATAAATAACGTAAATTTCAGCATTTAGGAAAATCTTTTGTAATTCCCATAAAAGTTCGACAGGTACCATATCGCCACCAGATGAGATATGTCGAAGGTTATCGAAAGATAATAAAGGTAAACAACGGTCTCGATTCTTTTGATTTTGTGACTGGATAAACTGCACTAAGACGGATAACAAACTGGGCCCCATGTGAATAACCGTCACTCGTTCTAGTAAATGACTCATCTCATTCAAATCTAGTACGGAGGCTCTTGGCAACAAGACTAATGTTGCGCCAGCAAATATTGGAGAAAGTAATTCAAAAATACTGATACTAAAAGTCAATCGAGCGATCGCAGGAATAATATCACTGTCAACAGATTGAAAACGTGTATTAGCAACGTTGACGTAATGACTAACATTATTGTAACTTGCCATCACACCTTTTGGTGTTCCAGTTGTACCTGATGTGAAAAAAAGTGTTGCCGTAGATTCTGGTGCTATCTTGATGTTTGGATTCTCATCACTCAATTCGCGTAAATAGTTTGAGCTGAGTTCAAAAGGTAATAACTCGGTCTCTGTATCGCTGATAAGATGACGCAATGATTGTTGATGTAAAATGATCTTTGCTTTGACCTATTTTATTAGTAAGTCAATTCTAGCGAGTGGAAACTCCGGATCAATAGGTACATAAGTAGCACCGACTTTAAAAATAGCCAATAGAGCGACTATAGCTTCTAAACTTGGTTCAAATAAAGTACAAATCCTCACGCCTTCTTTTACATCTAACTGAATCAAATAATTTGCCAACTGATTGGCTTTTTGGTTGAGTTGAAAATAGGTTAACACTTGCTTTTGGTATTCTACGGCTATCGCGCTGGGTGACAATTGAGCAAAAGCTTCTAGACGTTGTAATATCATTATTCCCGACATTGAAACATCGGGTATTAAAGCGTCTAATTCATCCTTGAAATTTACTTTATTCTTCGTCATTATCTTAATCCCTTGTTCACCGTTAGACCTTATTTCGTTCAGTAGACATTTCTATAACATAGCAAAAAACCAACCACGTGTTTGATGGGGTATACCTTGATTTCAAGTGTTAAAGGACTAACTTAACATAATGGTACATCATAATCATAGGCAAACATCGTTTGAATATCGATACAATATCTAGCTTTATGTTCTCAGGTGTTCGACATAGAGATAAGTAAAGTTTTGCTTTAGGGTGTGAGCCCTTTCCTCCTAGAGAGACTACTTTTAAATGTATTCATTATTTTTTTAAATTAATAAACAACAATCTTTACCTATTGATTGATGGTAAATAAGTGATTTTTCTTTTTACCTAGTTTGACCATAAAAAAACGTCCAAATAAAGCATTGTCAGAGGAAAAAATTTTGCCTGACTTCATATTGTCATCATTTCTCTTAGCAATTCCATTTACCCAAACAGCATTTCGACCTAATGCATCTTTCACTTCACGACCTACTTTTACCATCCCACATTCTGATAACAAAGCGGTTAAAGGCTTTTCTGAAAAATCCATAGGCAATTCGCTCGAAGGTAAACCGTCTTGTTCCAATTGAAATAGGTCACTTTCGGACAAATCAGCGAGTGAACCTCTAAACATAGCTTTGGTTATACGCTGAGCAGATTCAAGACCTTGTTCTCCGTGAACTAACCGTGTCACTTCTCTGGCTAAAATCGATTGAGCCTCTGGACGAGCTTGCGCTTCTTTATCTTTCTCTTCAATCGCATTAATTACATCTTCGCTTAAAAAAGTGAAATATCTAAGGAAATTGTAGACGTCTGCATCAGCGGTATTGAGCCAAAATTGATAAAATGCATATTGACTGGTCTTTTTAGCGTCAAGCCAAATTGTTCCTGACTCCGTTTTACCAAATTTAGTGCCATCAGATTTGGTCACCAACGGTAGCGTCATTCCAAACACTTGATTACGGTTCATTCGACGAGTGAGATCAATACCTCCGGTAATATTACCCCATTGATCGCTCCCACCAATTTGAATAGTACAGTCGTAGCGCTTGTTAAGTTCTGCAAAATCGAAAGATTGTAAAATCATATAGGTAAATTCTGTAAATGAAATCCCTTCGCCATCTCTATCGATTCGCTGCTTAACCGACTCTTTTTGGATCATTTGGTTAATTGAGAAATGCTTACCAACATCTCTCAAAAAAGTTAAAACGTCAACGCCCTCAGTCCAATCCAGATTATTAACAACAATCGCCGAGTTATCGCCACAGTCAAAATCAATAAACTGGCTAACTTGGGCTTTTAGACTGTCAACCCATTGTCCAACAACCTCTTTTGTATTAAGTTGGCGCTCACTAGCCTTAAATGATGGATCACCAATGAGTCCTGTTGATCCACCGACTAGAGCAATCGGTTTATGACCATGCTCTTGAAAACGCTTTAATGCGAGCAATGGCACTAAACTACCAATATGTAAACTATCAGCTGTTGGATCAAACCCACAATAAACAACCTTCATACCATCGTCTAAATGCTCTTTAAATGAGTCTTCTGAGGTCATTTGTTGAATCATGCCTCTCCAGCCAAGATCATTAATTAAACTATTTTTTGATGCGTTATTGTTACTCATTAACTTTCCAATTTAAATTTTGTTTTAATTTCACCTTTCTTGATTTTCAAAAAAAGGATAAAATTCACAGATTGCCTATCAAAAGCATATCGGCTAATTGACCGAGCATTTTATCTTAGTTTATATAAAGATAAAACGCTGATAAATGCGAACTGACTAAAGTTATATGATAAAACAGGATTATAAGCCATCTAATAATTCAAAAGCCTTCTCTAAAAGTGCTTTTGCAACACTGCCTGCATGGACAACTCATCCATTTGTAATCATTGGTTATGCATTGTTAATCTTAACAATAGCAATAATTTTATTTAAAGAGGGTGAAAACTCACCTAAAGATAGCATGATTGAATCAAGTATTGATTTGGTTGCAAAAGAAGCTGAGTCCGTTAAAACTCTACAATATGAATCAGGTTTAATTGACTTAGATCTATCAGACACTGAAAACTCGTCAATTAGCACAAATCAACCTAAAAATCATAGTGATAAAAAAGAAAATCACCCCGAAAAGCAAACTCCACAACCAAAAATTAGTCGTCAAAAAGCAAAATATACTTCACCAACCGTTATCCCTCTCAATTTAATTAATTCAAAAAACTTAAAATTTGAAATTAAACCTCTAATATCCTCATCAAAATGGCAATCTGAAGCTGTTAGAAAAAACGATAGCTTATCACTTATATTTAAGAGAATTGGTCTGACTCCACAAATGGTCTATAAAATAAGTACACTAGACGAAAATACCAAAATCTTAACCAATTTGAGACCGGGCAAGAGCATCTATTATCAATTAGATGCCAACAATGAATTGCTCGCTTTGAAATATGTCATTGATCTACAAAATACCCTGTACATAGAAAGACAGTCTGTAGAAAGAGACAAGGCAGATCTTGGTATTAATAAAAACAATGATTTCATTAGTCGAATGGTTAACAAAACGATTGAGTACAGAACGGCTTATATCTCTGGGACTATTACTGACTCCCTATTCTTGTCTGGCAAACGAGCGGGAATGAATGACTCGTTAATCATTAACTTCGCAAATATTTTTGAATGGGACATAGATTTTATACTAGATATTAGATCGGGCGACAGTTTCTCATTACTTTACCAAGAAGAATTCTTAGATGGCGAAAAAATAAGAAATGGTAATATTATTGCAGCAGAGGTTATCAATCGCGGCGATGTTATCAGAGCCATACGTTATACAGACTCAAAGAATAATAGCGATTATTATTCTGATACAGGACTCAGCATGCGTAAAGCCTTTTTACGCGCGCCGGTAAATTTTAGATATATTTCTGATGGATTTAATCCTAAGAGATTTCATCCCGTCCAAAAGCGCATCAAACCTCATAGAGGAATTGACTATGCCGCACCGGTTGGAACCCCGATCAGAGCTTCGGGTGATGGCAAAGTCATTGCTTCTGGATACAATAAATTTAATGGCAAATATGTATTTATTCAGCATGGAAATAGTATCGTGACTAGATATCTGCACTTATCAAAACGGTTAGTCAGTAGAGGCAAACGAGTCAAGCAAGGTCAGATAATTGGAAAGTTAGGCCGTACTGGAATGGTAACCGGTGCACATTTACATTATGAGTTTGTAGTGAATGGCGTTCACCGAAATCCTAGAACGGTCAAGTTACCCAAAGCAGAAGCAATTTCTAAAAATGAAAAGGCAAATTTTTTAATTACGAGCCGAGCGTTAGTCATTCAACTGGAAAACAGAAAACAAATTCAATCTTCGCAATTAGTCGCAAAATAATATGAATGATGGTTTATATATTGGTTTAATGTCAGGAACTAGCATTGATGGAATTGATGTTGCCTTAGTTGAGTTTAGCGGCTCAAGTTGCCAATTAATTGCATCCTTAGATTATCCAATTGAACCCGATGTTAAATTAAAACTATCCAATATTTGTAGCCAAAGAATCGTGAATGATAATTTAGGTTTTGAAAATCGAATCGAATTAATGGCTGAAATGGACGTTGTTATGGGGCATTTATTTGCAGACGCATGCAACGCTATTTTAAAACAAGGAAATATTTTCGCTTCAAAAATTCAAGCCATTGGCAGCCATGGACAAACTATTCGCCACCGGGCTTCAAACAAGCATCCATTTTCACTTCAGATCGGAGATGCCAATATCATTGCTGAAAAAACAGGGATCACAACAGTTGCAGATTTTAGACGCATGGATATTGCAGCAGGAGGGCAAGGCGCACCATTAGCTCCTGCTTTTCACAATGCTATATTGCGTAGTGAGAAAGAAAATCGCATTATTTTAAATTTAGGTGGTATCGCTAATATCACTTTTTTACCAAAAGATACCACTCAACCAGTTATTGGATTTGATACTGGCACCGCAAACACACTACTCGATATCTGGTACAAAAAGCACCACCCAAACTCTCCCGATGATTTTGATAAAGATGCTCAATTTTCTGAAAAAGGAACCGTTCACGCTGAACTATTAAGGTTATTACTCTCTGATCCATTCTTTAAATCACCTCATCCAAAAAGTACAGGGCGAGAACATTTTTGTTTAAATTGGTTATTAGAGCAAATAAAAAATGCTAATGAAATTATTAAAGTCGAAGATGTCCAAAGAACTCTTTTGGAGTTTACCGTTCAAAGCATTTCAGACTCAATTAAATCTTTAAATTTTTTAAATTATAGAGTGTTAGCTTGTGGAGGCGGAATGCATAACCAGTGTCTTCTAAATTTACTTTCAGATAAGTTAAACGTAACAGTACAAAAAACTAATTATTTAAACGTGGATGGTGATTATTTAGAAGCCATGACCTTTGCTTGGTTAGCTAAGCAAAGATTAGACCATAAACCGAGCAATTTACCTTCGGTTACAGGCGCAAGCAAATCCAAAATCTTGGGTGCTATTTATTCCATATAAATAACTGACCAACTCTCTAAATATTATACTCTCTCCTGATCTGAATCATTGGACAATCGAAACTCAAATAACGAGACTTAAGCATTAGATTTGAACATTCTCTATCTACCTTCTGAGCTAAGCTTGCTCCATATAACCGATCACCAATAATTGGAAAACCCACACCTGATAAATGTTTTCTTATTTGGTGCTTGCGTCCCGTTTCTATTTTAATTAAAAGTGTGGATTGATTGGTGTCTTTATCATAATCAGAAGACAACACAATACTACTGGCTTTTTTATCATCAATTTCAGCATCTAAAAGCTTAAATTTTTCAATAGGATATACACCTTCAACTATCGCTTGATAATGCTTTACTATTTTTCTTTGTTCAAATAATTGGGTTAATAAAGTTGTCGTTTTCTTACTATGTGCAACAACAATCAAACCGTTAGTTGCTCGATCTAATCGGTGAACTAGAAAAGTTGATCTTTCTGGAATTTGATTTTGTGACAAACCAAAAACCTCAACCCATCGCGCAATAGAGGTATGATCCCCCCATTTAGTCCCTTGCGAAAACATTCCACAAGGCTTATTCCAAACACTATAGTCACCTTCATCTGCAATTAATTTTGCCGGTTTTATATCTGAAAACAAAACCGCTTCATCATAATAGATAGAAACTTTATCTCCAATACTTAAATTTTTTTTAACTTTGCGAATTCGTAGGATTTTTCTGTTTTTTGAGGTTAACCAAACGCAGCCATACTTCATTGCTAGCTTTAGTTTTCTTTTTGATATTTTCGGGCAATAAATTGCGAGCGCTTCAATGACTATTTCTTGCTCTCGTTCAATAGTGAAGTGTTTTTCAAAACTGATTGATTTTTCATCTAAGGCTCGTGTGTTGTTTATCATTTCACTTAGCAAATCATGAGTTCATTAACCAATTTTCTACTCTTAAATTATTGACTCTTTTAAACTCATTAATATTTGCAGTCACTAAAATAAGATCATTAAAAAAACAATGTGCTGCTATTAACAAATCATTTGGTCCAATAATATTACCTGACAACTCTAAACCTGCTCTTATCTTTCCATAACAACGATCGACACCAATCTCTAATGGAAGAATGTTTATAGCCGAAAGGATAATTTCAACTTGCTCTGTTAAACGAGCAGATTGCTTTTTTTCAACTCCAAAACGTAATTCACTTGCTACGATGATACTGATCGCTATGTTTCTCTCTCCCACTTGAGCAATCTTATTTGCAATTTGACCTTGTGGGTTTCTTATTAAATCCGAGACAATATTAGTGTCTAACAGGTAAGATAATTTTGAACTCATTTTTTTGCTTTATATATTAACATTATCTAACGCAGGTAGGTTGCTCTTTATGTCAGGAAAAGCTTCATCGATTGGTTTAAGGTTTGAAAGTGCAGATAGCAGTTTTCCTTTGCGTAAAGGATTAACAATCAAGCGATCACCTTCTTTATGAATAACTGCTTCATCACAATCCAATTCGAATTCCTTGGGGATCCTTATCGCTTGATTGGAGCCATTTCTAAATAAACGTACATTTCTTTCAATATGCATAATATTGACCTACATCCTAGACATATGCCTAAGCATAGGCTCAGGTAAGATATATGTCAAACATAAAGTAATATCGACAATTTCGAAATCAAATAGAAAAAGAAGATCCACAACCACAAGTTGTCGTCGCATTGGGGTTTTCTACCACAAAACGAGAACCATCTAAATCTTCTCTATAATCAATCTTTGAGCCAACCAAATATTGAAAACTAAGAGAATCAACCAATAAACGAACGCCCTCTTTTTCTATCACTAAATCATCTTCATTTTGCTCTTCTTCAAAAGCAAAACCATATTGAAAACCAGAACAACCACCGCCTGTTACAAAGGCTCTAAGTTTTAAGTTAGTATTATCTTCTTCTGTGATTAACTCTTTTGCTTTGAGACTCGCAGCTTGAGTAAATATTATTGGACTGGCACTTGCTACAACACCAGCACCAGAATTATTTGAAGCTTCAGTATTATTATTCATCTGGCTCTTCTTTAAGTTTTTCTATAGGCGTATTTTCAACCTCAATAGACTCTTTAGCATTGCTCTTTTTTTGATGCGAAATCAATTTTTGTTTTTCAACTTTATGCAACATTTGACCATTTACCTTGGCACCCATCGCCATTTCAATCAACTTATAATAAACATTGCCTTCAATGCGTGATTCAGACATTAATTCAACATGCTCTAGTGCATGAACATCTCCAGTGACTCGTCCTAAAATAACAATATGAGGAACTTGAATTTCGCCTTCAACAAAACCATTATTGCCAATCGTTAATAATGAATTATCAACTTCTTCTGAAGTGATATTTCCTTTGACGTGCCCATCAACATAAAGCACGCCAGTAAAGTTAATATCACCAGAAATTTTTGTTTGTTTACAAATAAGTGTATCAGCCGCACCTGCTTTTGCTTTTGGGGACTGCTTTTTTTTACTACTGAATAACATTACTTCTCCTCAGGTAACCAAACCATTTCAAGTTTAGCTGTTTGGTTTTTTCGTAATCCCTGTGTTTTTGCCGTAGCCACTAGCCTTTGTGGCATAAAATTTTCTGGTAACTGAATAAAACCTTGAAGGTTTTGAAAATATTTAAATTGAAACTTAAAGTCTGCACTTTTAAAAGTACCTAGTTCTCTAAACTGATAACTTAACTGATTAGCTTGATTATTTTTATCTTGACCAAACACGGTAATTTCTACCTTTCCTTTCAAAAATCGTGTCTGTTTCTGCGCTTGAATAATTGTTAGACTAAAGTGGAACTTCCCATCACTATCAATTTTAGTAACGGCCAAGTGATCAATATTAAGCCCTTTTGCATCTTTTTCAGGTGCCATAATATTTCTATAAAAGCTCAATTCTTCTTCCATGCTTTTTTGCTCTAACTTGAGCGTTTGTATACTTTCTATAAGCTCTTGATTAGATAGGGTTTCAACTAAGGTTGATTGTTTTTCCAATATCAATGATTCTGATATTTCGCTATAAGCTATTTCAGTGTTGTTTAAGCTTAATTGCGCGTCACTTAATAGTTGTTTTGTTTGAGACAAATCTTTTACCGCTAAAAACCTACCTAATAAGTAAACACCAACTAACAGAATAAAACTAGCAAAAACAATTGATATATACCAACTATTTGGTTTTTGCTCGGTGACTATTAATTTAGGACTGTTCATTGTGCTATCTATTTTGACACGTTTATAATTTACGGCCACGACTTTTAAGAAGGTTGCGTCATTAACCTTGAATCATCATTTAATACCATAATGCTTCAAAACAAGACAGATATCACAATAATACTAGATTAAGACACTTAAATTATATCAATTCATTTGTCTTTTTTATCAATAGGTTATATCCTAAACTTAAAGCAATTTAGATGATAACCACAAATGATAGGATGCGATATTAGCATTTTATTTCCAATTGACCAACAGAGACCTATTTAACTGAGATAACTAATCACTCTTTTAACTGTATCGTTAATACAAAATACAAACCAAAGAAGGCTACAGAACAAGACACTCATGTCATTTTTTGAATCACTACGAATAAGACTAGGCAGTCTAGACGCCTTGCCAACCTTAGCGGCTTTGGGATTCATTAGCGGCATTCTTGCGGGCGGTGTTATCGTTTTATTTAGACTGTTTATCGAAAGTGGCTTTGTTTTATGGCACACCCAAGAAACAACGGGGGACTTTGAGTCATCACCCTATTGGTTTCGGTTTATCCTCCCAACCATTGGTGGCTTTATTGTTGGATACATATTACATAAAGTTGGCAAACATTACAGACAAGTTGGTGTAGGACACGTTATCGAAAGAATGTCATTTCACCAAGGTTATTTAAATTGGCGTAACGCATTAGTTCAGTTCTTAATTGGTGGGTTGACTATCGCCAGTGGGCAATCAGTTGGACGAGAAGGGCCGGGCATTCATTTGGGATCGGCATCAGGTAGTTGGCTAGGACAAAAACTAAACCTTCCCAATAATAGCATTCGAGTGCTTGTTGGTTGTGGTACAGCAGCGGCCATTTCGGCAAGTTTTAATACGCCATTAGCCGGTGTTATTTTTGCTATGGAAGTCGTAATGATGGAGTACGCTGTTGCTAACTTTATTCCATTAATACTTGCTTCAGTTTCCGCCGCCATTTTATCTCGAATCGTGTTTGGTAATAATGTCGCATTTGTTGTTCCAACCGTTGATTTGCAGTCCCTTTGGGAAATTCCCAATTTTATTTTTTTAGGTTTAATTATTGGCACAATCGCCGCCATTTTTATCAAAGGAACAGCCATTGTTAGTGAAAAATCTAGCCACTGGTCTTCATGGTTAAAATGTAGTGTTGCGGGAATGAGTGTCGGTACAATCGCTCTAGCGGCTCCAGAGGTAATGGGAATAGGGTACGACACTGTTAATGCCGCGCTTCACGGAAATCTCACACTACAAATACTAATCGTTGCTTTTATTGGTAAACTTTTAGCAACAGTTTTGTGTTCAGGGCTTTCTCTTCCCGGAGGAGCCATTGGCCCAAGCATGTTTATTGGTGCAATGATTGGCGGAATAATTGGCTCTTTAGGAGCCATGTTATTACCAGATTACGCATCCGAATATGCCTTTTATTCTATGGTTGGAATGGCAACCATGATGAGCGCAATTTTACAGGCTCCACTTGCCGCATTAATGACTTTATTAGAATTAACCAATAACCCAAATGTATTGCTTCCAGGGATGATTGCCGTCGTTGTTAGCAACCTTATGGTTTCACAAGTTTTCAAACAAAGCTCCATATTTCACTCTCAATTACGTTCAAAAGGGTTAGATTTAAGAGTAAACCCTCTTTCTCAATATTTAAGAAGTGTTGGTGTTGCAGGACTGATGGAAAGAAAATTAGTCGTACATGATAATAAATTTATTACATTAAAAAATGCCACAAAGCTCTTAGCCGATACACCGAAATGGATTTTGATAAGGCAAAATGAAGAAGCCAACTCTCTTTTAGCTGCAAATGATTTAGCTCGTTATATTTTAGAAATGAATGAACACTGGGAGTTAACAAAACAAGAAAATAAGGACAAAAATTTAGAAAATCCTGACGATTTAGAATTACAAGAAAAAGAAATTGATCTATTGGCGATCCCCGCAGACAGGCACAATATCGCATCAGTCTATTTACAAGCTAATTTAGAAGAAGCCCTAGATACAATGGAAAGAAAAAATGTTCATGCGATTTATGTATTTAGAACGGTATCGGCAACTTCTGAAAAAATTTATGGTGTTTTAACCAAGAGTAAAATTGAATCTCATTATGGTCATAAATAGTTTTACTATAATCAACCTGCTTATGTTGTTATTTTAATCAATTCATAACACCAAAAAAATACCTATTTGACTGCCCAGTCATTCATTATCGGGGCTTAATTATTCGGTTTTTTTTGATACCATGAAAGATAAGCCTACGCGCTTTCCGAGTTATACTGACAGACTCATAGAGATCTGGATAACCAATGTAGCGGTTCCTTTAAAAATGTAAGTTGTACGTAGCTCTAGCTTTTCTCCTTGAATCTATCCAAACTAACCATCATTTAGGTATAACCAAAAGCAGTTACCGCCAAATAGATAAACAGCGTATCATATCGATACAAATTTTTAACTAATTTAGACTATCGAAGACTTATGACTACTTTATCGACCCTCGACAACCCTATATTAGACAATATTAGCCAAACCATTGGCAATACAGACCTAGTAAAAATTCAATCACTTTCAAAGCTAACTGACTGCAATATTTTACTAAAATGCGAACATCAAAACCCCGGTGGTAGTATTAAAGACCGAGCAGCATTACAAATTGTTAAAGATGCTATTAAGTCCGGTAAGTTAAAACCTGGAATGACTATTGTTGAAGGGACTGCCGGCAATACAGGTATTGGACTCGCTCTAGTCGCAAAATCCTTAGATTTTAACATAATTGTTGTTATGCCAAAAGGACAAACACCAGAAAAAGAGCGGTTAATCGAGCTACATGGAGCAGAACTTAAATTGGTAGATGCATGCCCTTTTTCCAACGAAAACCATTTCTACCATACCGCACGCCGAATTGCCGAAGAAAACGAAAACTACTGGTGGGCTGATCAATTTGAAAATACCAGTAATTATCAAGCGCACTACCAAAATACAGCTCCTGAAATTTGGCAACAAACTAATGGTAATATTGATGCCTTTGTTTCTGTTTGTGGGACCGGTGGCACCATTGGCGGTAACTCCAAATATTTTGCTGAGAAGAACCCTAACATCCTTAATTGGCTTGTCGATCCAGATGGTTCAGGCATTCACAATTATCTAAAATCAGGGAAATATGTTGCTAATGACGGCAATTCATTTACAGAAGGGATTGCAATCATGCGATTGGTAGAAAACTTTAAGGTGGCTAAAATTCATCGTTCAGTTAATTTACCTGATAAAGACTTAGTTTCATTTTCTCGCTACGTTCGTGATAACGATGGTATTGTTCTTGGCTCTAGCTCAGCTTTAAATGTGGCTGGCGCTGTTTTTGCCGCGGCAAAAATGGGTAAAGGGAAAACTATTGTCACTTTTTCTTGTGACCTTGGTGAACGTTCTTATTCTAAACTTTGGAATCCAGACTTTCTTGCCACTAAAAAGATTGATCCTTTAAATAGTAATATAAAGTCTATTTATCAACAATATCTAAAATCCGATAATTTTCTTTCACTAAAATAATTTGTAAGCGATAGCACAAATAAAAGTACTTAAACTTTATGATAGTTTTGTTACTATGAACTAGAATTAACTAACTGATTTTAATCTAAATTTTGAATTTCCTAAGAAAATAACATTCAAGGCAAATCGCTCATGTCAGAACTCAAAACCCCATCAAATAACAAAACTCATTCATCTTCTCAAAAACGCCCTCTTTATATACGTTATGCGGGACCTGTTTTACTAGAAACACCATTACTCAATAAAGGAAATGCTTTTTCTACGGAAGAGCGACAATCATTTAATTTAGAGGGGCTATTACCCAATGTTATTGAGACGATTGAAGAGCAAACCAATCGAGCATATAGTCAGTACTCACTATTCGAGAATAATTTAGATAAACACATTTATTTAAGAAACATTCAAGATACTAACGAAACACTTTATTACAGCCTTATTTCAACTCATTTAGAAGAAATGATGCCAATCATTTATACCCCAACGGTCGGACTCGCTTGCCAGATGTTTTCTAAAATATATCGTCGTAAACGCGGCTTATTTATTTCCTATCCCGATCGAGAGCGCATGGATTTTGCTTTACAAAATGCGACCAAACAAAATGTTAAGGTTATTGTGGTTACCGATAGCGAGCGAATTTTGGGGCTTGGCGATCAAGGCATTGGTGGTATGGGTATACCAATTGGTAAATTGGCGCTCTATTCGGCTTGTGGCGGAATTAGCCCAGCTCATTGTTTGCCAGTCACATTAGATGTAGGGACTAATAACCAAGAACTGCTAGATGATCCAATGTATATGGGATGGCGTCACAAGCGCATTACAGGTGATGAATACTTTGAATTTGTTGATAAATTTATTCAAGTGGTTAAAGACCGCTGGCCCAATGCTTTAGTGCAGTTCGAGGATTTTGCACAAGGTAATGCAACGCCTTTATTAGAAAAATACAAAGATAAACTCTGTTGTTTTAACGATGATATACAAGGAACCGCCTGTGTAACTGTTGGTACTTTGTTAGCGTCTTGCTTAGCACAAAAAACAACCTTAAAAGAACATCGAGTTGTTTTCGTTGGAGCGGGTTCAGCTGGTTGTGGAATTGCCAATCAGATCGTTGCTCATATGATGAAAGATGGATTAAGTAAAAGTGATGCCTTAGAGCGAGTCTATTTAACGAGTAGTCGAGGCTTATTAGTCGAAGGAATGGATGGCGTTAGAGATTTCCAACAAGATTTTGTAAAATCAAAATCTATCGTTGGTACATGGAGCTCCTCAGAAAATGGTAGCGTCAGTTTATTGGATGTTGTTAAAAATGCAAAACCAACTATTTTAGTCGGCGTATCTGGTCAACCTGGATTAATGAGTGAAGAAATTATCAAAACGATGTATGAAAACTGCCAAAAGCCTATCGTCATGCCACTTTCAAACCCTACATCAAGAGTAGAAGCTCATCCAAATGATGTCATACGATGGACTAAAGGTAATGCAAGCGTTTCAACAGGAAGCCCCTTTGAGAAATTCTCTTTTGCAGGCAGAATTCATAGTTTTGCCCAGTGTAATAATGCTTATATCTTTCCCGGAATTGGTTTAGGCGTTATAGCTTGCCAGTCAAAACGAGTCACCGAAAAAATGTTTATGGCGGCTAGTGATGCATTAGCAAGTTGTTCTCCACTAGTAAAAGGCGATGGAAAAGATTTATTACCTGCATTATGTGAAATAAAGGAAGTTAGCCATGTTATTGCCATTGCCGTTGCCAAACAAGCTATGTCAGAGGGAGCTGCTGAACTTATTTCCGATGATAAATTAACTCAACGAATTGATACGAGCTTTTGGAAGCCTGAATATCGAGAATATAGACGTTGCTCTTTTTAAATAGAAATAACCTTCATAAGTTGTACACATTAAAAAAGGCGCTTGAAGCGCCTTTTTTAATTAAACTGTATTAAGAAAAACTTTATTTCTTAAGTGTACGAGCCGCAAAACGCTTACGGAACTTATCAACACGCCCGCCAGTCTCAGCAGATTTTTGCTTACCCGTATAAAATGGGTGACATTCTGAACAAATATCAAGGTTTAATGGCTGACACTTAGTAGAGCCTACTTCGATAATATTTCCACAACTACAAGTTGCAGTAATGGTTTCATAATTTGGGTGGATATCAGTTTTCATAGCTTTTTACTCTTAATGTTTACGTATCGCCAAGTGAGCCATTACTTCAAATTAATCATGAATAACGGTCAAATACCATACATATCTAATGGACGGCGGATTCTACAAGGAGAGCACTGCTTATGCAAGGCAATTCAATGCTTTTAAAATCTAAAAGCATAGATTTAACCCACCATAAACCGATATACTTGCGCCCGTTAGATTGTCAAATTTGTTTAGGAATATAAAAATGGGCAGAGCCTTTCAAAACCGCAAAGAATCAATGGCTAAAACCTCCGATACAAACGCACGAATTTATAGTAAATTTAGCCGAGAAATATACGTTTGTGCTAAATCAGGTGGGCATGATGTTGAAGGTAATCTCACTTTACGAGGGCTGATTGAACGAGCTAAAAAGAACCAAGTTCCTAGTCATGTGATTGACAAAGCTATCGATAAAGCTAAAGGCGGAACTGGTGAAGACTTTGCAGTTGCTCGTTATGAAGGGTATGGTCCCGGCAATTGCATGGTGATTGTGGACTGCTTAACCGATAATCCTAACCGCACTTTTGGTGATGTTAGAGTCTGTTTTACTAAAACCAACTCCAAACTCGGTACACCAGGCAGTGTTGCTCATATGTTTGATCATAGTGCCATTTTTGTATTTGATGCTAATGAGGAAAATAACCTTGATGAAGAGACCGTTTTAGAAACTTTGATGATGGAAGATATCAATGTCACCGATATTGAATTCGAAAATGGAAAAATTACTGTTTTTGCCCCTAATACCGAATACTTCAAAGCAAAAAAAGTATTAATGGATTCTTTTGAGGGGATCGATTTTGATGTTGATGAGATTCAATTTGTAGCAAAAACCACGGTTCCTGATGCAGGTATTGATATGGAGATGTTTGATAAATTTATTGATATGTTAGATGAGCTAGATGATGTTCAAAATATTTATCATAATGTTGAATTAAGTTAGAAAAGAGAATCTAGAACTCTAGTTTCATTAATATATCAGCCAGATCAGGTTGCCAACCAAACTGAGCGAGTTTAACTCGATTATTTAAAACGACAACCTCTTATTCCTGCAACACCCCCTTTTGGCGCAAGGCATTTTTGCTTCCTTTTTCAAAGGCTAATTGCCCATCACTTCTTAAAATTCGATACCACGGAAGTGCCATTTCATTTGAAGCAAGTCCTAGCGCCTTACCAACTAAACGTGCTCTACCTGGCAATCCAGCTAAATCCGCAATTTGACCATAGCTCGCTACTTTTCCCTTAGGTACCGCAACAACAGTTTTCCAGATTCGCTTCACTTTATCACTTGGTTCATTCATTACAAATTAGACTGACTAATTAAAAATTTGCAGGTCTTTGCTTAGATGAATATTTCCTTTATATTTTTCTTTTATTTGTTGAACCGTTTTTGCTTTCTTGGATCTGGTTCTATTCATAAAGTGGCTTAACACTAAATTTTTTACATTCGCATTATTGGCAACTTCACCAATTTTTGAAGGTGGCATATGAAGGAACTTAGTAATTTTACCAGCATTCTCCGGCACAGCATTATGAGCGACAAGCCAGTCACTGTCTTTTGCTAAAAGCTCCAAGTTCCCACTCATTCCATTCATATCTCCACTAAAACTAATGGAACATTGTTTGTAATCTACACGCCATGCTATTGCGGGGATCTTACCGTGGAAAACTTGTAAAGCCGACACGTTTAAATTATCGGCTATGTTACTTTTCCAAATTTGATTTGTATTTGGATATGATTTTGCTGAAATCAAAAAATCCGTTGATGACTGTTGATAAACGTTATCTGATAGGTATGGGTAAACACTGTTTAACTTATTTTTATTTCGATCATCAAATAATGCCTTCACGAACGTGATAGTTGAAGGAAAATTTTCACCTTCATTTGGCCCTAATACAGGAAGAAAAACGTCTCTCCCAGAAAAATAGCCTGCCTTAATATAAACAGGCAATTCAACAGAATGATCAACATGAAGATGGGTCAATAATATCGCTTGAAGATCATTGAACTTGGCGCCTGATTTTTCGAAATTAAGGCTACTACCGCCACCAGCATCAATTAATATAGATGCTTTATTATCAACCCAAATAAGATAAGAGCTAGATGCTAATCCATCATCTATTTCAGGGCCTCCAGAGCCGAGAATCTGTAATTTAACCCCCTCACATGCACTGTTTTTTGTATTAGCGGCATCACAATTAACAAGGAATACCACACTAAAAAGACCTAACAGAATACGACTCAGTAGAAATAAATTAAATATAAGCTTCAAAATGGGCACCAAATGAATAAGTTGGATAAAAAATCATCTAAGAACAACATTATTCTCTCAAATAATTCCGTAAGGAGACTACAATAATACACATACTTGAGATTTTTAGTATGCTAGAATTTTTTAAATTAAAACACACTCATATTTCTCACTTTAAAATGCTTTTTATCATACATTGAAACAATAAATGAAAATACTTTTAGTCGACGACTCAATCACCGAAAGACAAATATTAACAACCTATCTTACTAAATTAGGGCACTCTCCTGTA